>Ga0209006_10002093_pt1 | contig 18152 bp, 13 predicted proteins | sample JacPin_JW_Ref_O2_FD_188567 | JGI IMG/M metagenome (GOLD analysis project Ga0209006, IMG submission 188567) | Forest soil microbial communities from Algoma, Ontario, Canada - Jack Pine, Ontario site 1_JW_Ref_O2 (SPAdes) (version 2) | ecosystem: Environmental > Terrestrial > Soil > Boreal... | reverse complement strand
AGCCGCAGCCGAAGATGTGGGCTTTAGCCTTCGCGGTTCGCTCTCCGTCACGAGCGCACGAAGCCGCAGCAGCAGCGGCACCGCCAGCAGTGCTGCTAGTTCCACCGTCGTCGATACATAGCGGTCGCCCCAGGCGAAATCTCCCGCCCACGCGAAATATCGCGCGTAGAAACCGATGTAGGCGAGCAGCAGAAGAAGCGTCGACAATGCATAGGCGCGAACCCCGGGCGCCAGCCGCTTCCACAGCAGCGCCAGCATCAAAAGCGCGAGCAGAAGCAGCGGATCAAACAGGAAGATGGACTTCTCCGGCTTGAACAGCGGGCCCAGAAATCCCTCGTGAAACGGAGTGGTCCAGGGATAGTTTGGAGGCAGCGTGGGATCCTGCTGCCGCTGCGCCGCCGCAGCCAGGGAAACGTAAGTGTTGGTGAACGATCCGAAGCGGTAGAACTGATACACGCGATCGATCAGCGCAAAGAAAGCGTAGACCGGCGCCGCGACCCTGCCGTAATCAAGCAGACGTTGCCACAACGCCCGCCTGCGTACTTGCTCGAACCATAAAACAAAAAGGACAAACGCTCCGCACGCCATCAGATCGAGGCCGGTGGTCAGGCGCGTCAGAAGATTTAGCCCGAGCGCGGCCGAGCCCAGGACCAAAGAGCGCGTGCTGCCCGTACGCAGCCATTCATACTGAAATGAAAATCCCACCAGCGTCAGCAACAGGATGTAGTTGTTCTCCATCATGTTCTGCGTGTAGTGGAGATGGGTGGTGCAAAAAAGCAACGCGAGGGCGCCGGCAAACGCTTCTTTCTTACTAAACCCCAACTGGCCTAGCAACCGCAGCGCGATCAGCGCGGTCAGCACATTCACCAGAATATTGGTGCTGTAAGTGACCACGATGCTGCGCACGCCCGGATCTTCCCCGTAGTCGGAGAAAATTTGCCAGTGCGAAATCCACGTGCCCACCACGTCGGCGGGCAACATGAGCAGAGACTGACCAATGCCGTACCAGCTGTAGAGCCGGCCTCCGCGGCCGCGAATGCCGAACTCGGAAAACTCCTGCGGAAAAACCTGCGGCTCGGAAGTCCAGATCCAGTGCGTGGTCTGCAGCCGATGCGTGGTATCGGCAGTGCCCAGTTCGCCGGACTGCACCACGAAAGCAAGCAGTCCCGCGGCCACGCACAACAGAAAAACCGGATCGCGGAGCCAGCGGCCGAGGCGTGAAGTCATCGCTTGGATGGTAATACAAAGCGGCGTCGCACCTCCGACCACGAAGGCGCGAGGTCTGGGGTAGACTGTAGCGGGAAAATTTATGTCGACGTGCATTTCCTGTGGCACTGAACTACCGAAGACGGGACGGTTCTGTTCTTCCTGCGGAGCGCCCGCGCCCAGCAGCGACCAAACAGCGACCATTGACATGGCCAGGGCGAACACGGCCAGGTCGAACACGGCTGCGGCGAACATGGTTGCGGCGAATCTGCCCACGATCGACGTGGCAGCTGCGACTCCGCGGCGGCCGCCGTCCTCTGGAACTTCTTCTCGAACTTCCCGGCCGGCGAGTTCTGCCGAATATCTTTTGCACGAGGGCCGTTTTCTGCCGGGCCGCCTGCTGGCCAGCCGCTACCGGATTGTCGCCCTGCTGGGCAAAGGCGGCATGGGTGAAGTCTACCGCGCTGACGATCTCACGCTGGGGCAAGCCGTAGCCCTGAAGTTTCTTCCCGACGAAGCCGCGCGCGACGAAGGCCTGCAGGAGCGCTTTCGCAATGAAGTGCGAATCGCGCGCCGGGTTTCGCATCCCAACGTTTGCCGCGTCTATGACGTGGGAGACGTCGACGGCCACACCTTCTTCACCATGGAATATGTCGACGGTGAAGATTTGGCGTCGTTGCTGCGGCGCATCGGACGCCTGCCCGGCGACAAAGCGCTCGACATCGCGCGCCAGCTCTGCGCCGGCCTGGCCGCGGCCCACGGCAAAGGCGTTCTGCATCGCGATCTGAAACCCGCCAACATCATGCTCGATGGACGCGGACAAGTGGTCATCACAGATTTTGGCCTGGCCGGCGTGGCCGACGACATTCGCGGCAACGAAATCCGCAGCGGAACTCCTGCCTACATGGCGCCCGAGCAACTTGCAGGCAAGGAAGTGAGCACGCGCAGCGATATCTATGCGCTGGGGCTGGTGCTGTATGAAGTGTTCACGGGCAAGCGCGCATTCGCAGATAGGCCCGCTGACAAACTCGTGGGCGGAGCGTCTGTCGATCGCACGCCCAGCAGGCCGTCGTCGGTAGTGAAGGATCTCGATCCAATTGTGGAAAAAGTGATTCTGCGATGCCTGGAAGTGGAACCTGGCGCACGTCCGGCAACGGCGCTGGCCGTGGCCGGTGCAATGCCCGGTGGAGATCCCCTGGCCGCCGCGCTGGCCGCGGGTGAAACGCCATCGCCGCAAATGGTGGCAGCCGCGGGGGAATCGGTTGGCTTGCGTCCGCGAACCGCCGTGGTTTGTCTGGCCGCGGTGCTGCTGGGATTCGCGCTCGTCGCCTATTTCAGCATCCACTACAGCGGCCTGGAAAAGATGCGTCTGGAGCAGACTCCGGAAGTTCTGACCCAGAAGTCCCACGAAATCATTGCCCGCCTGGGCTACGAGGGACGTCCCGCCGACAGCGCGTTCGGCCTGCGCGATGATGACGACTTCCAGGAGTACGTGGAGAAAAACGACAAGCCTCCGCACTGGGATGCGGTGCTCGCCGCGCGGCCTTCCCTGCTGCAATATTGGTACCGGCAAAGTCCCGACGCTTTAGTGGCGAGCGATTTCCGCGGCGGCGATTTGATGACACCGGGGATCGTCACCAAAAGCGATCCGCCCACCGTGCTCTCAGGGATGATTAACCTGGAGCTCGACCCGCAGGGAAGATTGACGTATTTCCAGGCCATCCCATTGCAAAAGCAGGAAGAGAAAAAAGAGGACGCCAAAAAAGAAAACGGTGACGCGTCTCTAGCGGCCCCGGCTGCAGCGGCTGCGCCTACAGGGTATGACTGGAACACACTGTTTGCCGCGGCCGGTCTGGATGCTTCGAAATTCCAAAGCGCGCCGCCCATTTGGGCGTCGCTGGCTGCCTCCGACTCACGCATGGCGTGGACTGGAACCTGGCCGGGGACGACGCGTGCGCTGCGCGTGGAAGCGGCGGCGTTTCAGGGTAAGCCCGTTTTCTTTTCTCTGATCGGCGACTGGACCAAGCCTGAACGCCAGAAGAGCACGGAGAAAAAATCGATTGGAGAGCAGGCCGGCAGAATTCTCGGGTGGCTGGTGGTCGGTTCGGTACTGGTAGGGTCTGGCCTTCTGGCGCGCAGAAACTACCGCCAGGGTCGCGGCGACCGCGCGGGGGCGCTCCGCCTGGCCTCGGTGATGTTTCTCCTGGAGATCGCTTTGTTCCTCTGCCGGGGCCACTTCGCAACCGTCGGCGACGCCATTAGCCTTCTTTTCCTCCAGATCAGCACGGCTTTGTTTGTTGCGGGTACGACCTGGATGCTCTACCTGGCGGTGGAACCGTGGGTGAGGCGTCACTGGCCGAAGACCATTATTTCCTGGAGCCGTCTGCTGTCGGCAGGAGCACGCGATCCGCTGGTGGGCCGGGATATTCTTTTCGGCGTGCTTCTGGGTGTAGTCTGGATTCTCATTTTCCAGATTCGCTTCATCCCCATGATGCGCATGGGGGCTGCGCCCACACTGTTTTCGACCGAACTGTTAATGGGAGGCCGAAATGCCCTGGGGGCTTGGTTGCAACAGTGGCCGCTGTCGATCCAAACCACGCTGGTGTTTTTCTTTCTGCTGTTTGGGCTGAAGGTTCTGCTGCGGAAGGAATGGATCGCGGCCATTGTGATGGTCGCGATCTTCGCTTTGCCGCGCGGGTTGAGCAGCAGTTACAGGGCGGTCGAGATTCCCGCGGAGATTCTGGTTTACGCCATTGCCGCGATAATCGTGCTGCGCTTCGGGTTCGTGCCCCTGGCCTGCGCCGTCTTCACCATCAACCTGTCGGCAAACGCTCCTCTGTCCGCCGACCTCTCGGCGTGGTACATGACCTCATCGATCCTGGCGCTGCTCAGCGTGGTGGCGCTGGCGGGGTGGGGCTTCTATCACTCACTAGGTGGAGAGCCGTTGTGGCGGATCGAATTGGAGTAGCGGGCTTTGGGCTCGGGCTTCGGGCTTCAAAATCTGACTTGAATTTTGCGTTTTGCAGAAGTGTTCCTGAAGGAACGCTGTCGAAAACGTGCGGAGGAGTGCTCTGCACGTTGTTGATTTCAGGAGTGGGCGTCGAGGCGGTCGTGTACGCTCCAGGGGTTAGGCTGTGGAAGAAATGTCTACTTTCCTGGACTTGCCTTTGGGTCCCAGGGTAGGCACGGTTCTCGCGAAGATGCCTTGGCTTTGACGCTTTAAGGACAGGCTTTAGCACGTAACAACCTCGTACGTGATGACTTTGGGAGGAATCGGCTATGCGAACTTCAATCGCGGGGATCCTCTGGCTAGCGGTTCTGTGGCTGAATAGCGTGTCGTGCTTGGCGCAGGTGCAACAAACGCTGCCGCCACAAAAATCCCAGCCGTCCCGCGATGGAGGGGTGCGGGAAGTGCTCGAAAGCATCGTCATTCCGCCCATTCCTCATTCCCCTTTTACGGCCACCCTTGCAACCGAAGCGATCAAATATGCGGCGGATGGCGCCACGATGACGTTCGTTAACGAGCGTCACATCGCGCGCGACGAACAGGGACGCATCTACGAGGAGCGCTGGCTGCTGGTGCCGAAGAACGGAAACGCTAAGTCGACCATGAACTGGATTCAGATTGCCGATCCAAAGGAGCGTACGCTCTACAATTGCAGCCCGCAGAAACACATCTGCGATCTGCTGGCGTATGATCCCGCCAGCGACCTTGCCGCTGCGACCGTGCGCACGGGCTCTTCCCATTCCCTGCCGCGTGGCGACGGCAATGTGTCTTGGGAGGACCTGGGAACGAGGAATATTCTCGGTATGGATACCGTTGGTGTCCGCGAGACTACCATCACCAACGCCGGGGCCATGGGCAACGACCAGCCCCTCACCAGTTTCAGCGAATACTGGCATTCGCAGCAGCTTGGCCTCAACCTGTTGTCGGTGCGATCAAGCCCATTCTTCGGGAAGCAAACCTTCACCATCACCGAGTTGACTGCGTCCGAGCCCGACCCGGAGCTATTCCAACTCCCGGCGGGGTTTAAGGTAAACGACCAAAGGAAGATCGCGCCAATTTCGCAGTAGCCACATCAAGGGAGAATTCTGAGGCAGGGCGGTTCGTGGAGCGCGGAATAGGTTCCTCGGCGGCTGAAGCCGCTTCAGTTGTGGTCCATCTATCGCAGCGCCGGAAGCGCTGCGCCACCCAAAAGCCATCGCGTTCACACTCAGCTCGCCCAGGAGGCTTCCCCCTCACGCTCACTTCGCCCAAAAGCTCCCCACTCGCACTTACATCACCCAATTTCCCCGCGTCACATCAGCTGGAAAGCTTTTTTCATGGCGTCGGAAGTCATGGCGCAGGCCTGGTCCAGCGGGAGGGCGCGCAGGGGTGCGTTGAAGGGTTCGGCCTGAATGGGGCCGTCGTATCCGATCTGGAGCAGGGCATCGAGAAACTGTTTCACGGGAATGACTCCGGTGGCGGCGGGCAGCTCGCGGCTGTCGTCACGGTACTGATCAAGCGTGAGGCCGGTGGGGGCGTCGTTCAGGTCTACGGTGATCACATCCTGCGCGCGCAGGGTCAAAAGGTCTTGCTGGGTTTCCTGCGCGTTGAACCAATGCCAGCTGTCGAGCTGGATGCCGAGGTTGTCGGTGCCGATGGCGGCGAGCAGCTCTTTCATTTCGCTGAGCGTATGAATGAAAGGATATTTCTGGCTTCGCCAGAGCGTACGCGGGGAGACATATTCCAGGCCGAGTTTCTGGCCGTGATCGGCGAGAACCTGCGCGCACAGGCGCAGGCGCTCGGCATGCTGACGAAAATTCTGTAGATAGGTCAAATCGTCGCTGCAAGGCATGATCCAGGTGCTGACCCGCCCAATGCCTGCCCGCTCGAGAATGGCCGAGGCGGCGGGAAGTTTCTTGAGATCAGAATTGAAAGTCTCGGCATCCTTGCGGAATTCGACCGGCAGGCCGGCGGCTCCGAATTTCAGATTTCTTTTTAGCAGATCTTTTTTCAGATCATCGAGCGGTGCATGCAGGGTGTCGTCAGACAGCGAAGCGAGATAGCTGATGTCGGGATCCACGCCTTCGAAGCCGTACCTGGTGGCCAGTTCCACGGATTCTTGGAAACTCGCGTGAAGGCCCAACCGGCCGAGGCTCAGAATGGCGAAGAACTTGCGTTGCGGCGCGGAAGTTGCGGCGGCGAGCTTGGCAATCGCCGATAGAGCGAGGCCGGCTGCGGCTCCCGTGACCAGGAACTGACGTCGGGTCGTTGGGGTGGACATGGCGGGATGATTGTAGCGTGAATCAACAAAATCCCCAGAAGGATGGGGACGGGAATCCCACGTCTCGCAAAGGAGGCGAGACATGGGACACCCCGGCAGATGTAGCTGGAGAAACTGGGTTGTTGCCGCGCACCGCAGCGGCCAAAAGCCGCTTTCCTTGTGGCCACCTTATCGCAGCGCTGAAAGCGCTGCGCCGCCCAAAGGCCTTCGCCAGCGCCTTGTCATCCAGAGCGAACCGAAGATCCTTACAACCACCTCACCGCCGAAAGCTTGCGTGGTGCTCCCACCAGTGCAAGCTGGCCAGCGCAAAATCCGCACACTAAATGTCAGTACAGGAATTCAGGAGAGAAAAATCCGCGAAGATCCGTGCAATCCGTGGCCAAAGAGAAGTCGCTCCTACCGCCGCACCGCCGCTGGCAATATCTCTTCCACGTCCACGATGTTGGTGGGATAGCTCCCCGTATAACAAGCCGAGCAGTAAGAAATCTGCGGACCTTCGCCGCAAGCCCGCTTCAACCCTTCGAGAGATAGATAAGCGAGAGAATCCGCGCCAATATACTCGCGAATCTCCTCCACAGACTTGTTGGCCGCGATCAATTGATTTTTTGAAGGCGTATCCACGCCGTAATAACAAGGCGAAATCGTCGGCGGACACGAAATCCGCATGTGAACTTCTTTCGCCCCCGCGCCGCGAATCAACCGCACAATCTTCCGGCTGGTAGTCCCGCGCACAATCGAATCGTCAATCAGCACCACGCGCTTTCCTTCCAGCAGCGAACGCACCGGATTCAGTTTCAGCTTCACTCCAAAATCGCGCACGCTCTGGCTGGGCTCAATAAATGTCCGCCCCACATAATGATTCCGAATCAACCCAAAGCGAAACGGAATCCCACTCTCCGCCGCATAGCCCACCGCCGCCGTCACTCCGGAATCCGGCACCGGAACTACCACATCCGCTTCCACTGGCGATTCCCGCGCCATCTCCCGCCCCAGTTCTTCGCGGCTGGTCTGCACGGCCCGCCCAAACACTCTGCTGTCCGGACGAGAAAAATACACATGCTCGAAAATGCAGCTCGATTGCGGCGCAGCCTTGGCATAAAACTGTGACGTAATCCCTTCCGGCCCCACCACCACCAGCTCGCCCGGTTTCACGTCGCGCACGTAATCGGCGCCAATCAAGTCAAACGCGCAAGTCTCGGAAGCAAACACGACAGTGTCGCGCTTCTGCCCCTCCAGCGCCGGAATCCGCCCCATCGCCAGCGGCCGAAACCCGCGCGGATCGCGCACCGCAAACACCCGGTCCGTACTCATCATCACCAGCGAAAACGCGCCTTCCACCTGCCGCAGCGCATCGGCCATCGCCTCCGGAAGAGTGTGCTCTTTCGAAAGCGCGATCAGATGCACAATCACTTCGGTATCGCTGTTCGTCTGGAAAATCGACCCCTGCCGTTCCAGCCGCCCGCGCACCTCCACGGCATTCACCAGGTTGCCGTTATGCGCCACGGCGATCGCTCCCTTATTCGACTGCACCACAATCGGCTGCGCATTCAGCAACGCCGAATCCCCCGCCGTCGAATACCGCGTATGCCCCAACGCCACGGTCCCGCGCAGCCGCAAAAGCACGTCTTCGGTAAAAATATCCGCAACCAGCCCCATCGCCTTATGCTGGTGCAGATTCAGCCCATCCGAACTGACAATCCCCGCCGACTCCTGGCCGCGATGCTGCAGCGCATGCAGCCCCAGATAAGCGAGCTTCTCCGCCTCGGGATGCGCAAACACCGCCACAACCCCGCACTCATCCCGAAATTTGTCAGAAGTCAGCATTTAGCCCTTGGCCATTCGTTCTTAGCTCAAACTTACCGCGCCGCGGGTGCCCCATGTCTGGCCCCTCGCCCGTCCAGTCTCCACCCCAGCTCAGGTGGGACTGTTCCAATCAACAAGAAGAAATCAAAAATTAACAATGGAGTTCAGTCAGCCCGCAAAGCCACTTCCAGCGCCCCTTCATATCCCCCACGCAACTCGGCAACCGCCGCAGAAACACACACGTCACCATCCACCGAAATCTCAACCCGATCCGTACCCGTAACCCCAATCGCCTCGGCCACCACCCCCAACTGCCCCGCAACCTCTTGGATTCCCCCCAACTGCCCCGCGTCGCAGGAAAGCAAAATCCGGCTAGCATCTTCGCCAAACAACCCAAACTCCGCGGGAAGCCCGCCAGAAATAAGATTCACCCGCGCCCCAATGCCCTTGGCAAAAGTTTTCTCGGCAATCGCAACCGCCACGCCGCCATCCGAACAATCATGCACCGACTCCACCATCCCCAACTGAATCAGTTCGATCAGCGCTTTCTGCAGCGCCGCTTCGCGCTCCAGATCCAAGTGGGGCGGATATCCCCACAACGCACCCAGAATCTCTTTTGCGTATTCCGACGACCCGAACTCACTCTCGACATCGGTGATATCGCCCACGTCGCCTGCGCGCAATAGCACAATCGTGCGTCCGGCGGCCGCGAAATGCATTTTCACAGTCTTGTGCACGTCGTCGAGAATTCCCACAACTCCCAGCACCGGCGTGGGATAGATGCCCTCACCGAGAGTCTCGTTATAAAAACTGACGTTGCCGCCCGTGATCGGAATCTCAAGCTCCTCGCAAGCTTTCGTAATTCCATCGATCGTCTGCGAGAACTGCCACATGATGTGCGGCTTCTCCGGATTGCCAAAGTTCAGGCAATTGGTTGCCGCCACAGGAGTTGCCCCCGAACACGCCACTTTGCGGGCCGCCTCCGCAACAGCATGCATCGCCCCCAGTCGCGGATCGAGGTAACACCAGCGCCCGTTCCCGTCGAGCGCCATGGCTAGCCCGCGCTGCGGGGCATCCTTCGCCGAACCCAGCTCCGCTAAACCCTGACTGGTGTTCTTGATGCGAATCACGCCCGCATCGCCCGCTCCCGGTGCTTCCACGGTATTGGTCTGCACCATGTGATCGTATTGCTGCCAAACCCACCGTTTCCCGCAAATATTCGGACTAGCCAAAAGCCGCTTCAGATCTGCGGTGAAGTCAGCCAGGTGCCCCATTTCTCGCGCGTTCTCTGCGCGAGAAGTGGGGATTTCCGCGTTCGAGCCCGACATAGAAGGTTTTGGGCGGGGCGCGGCTTCCGCCGCGCCGTTACCCGTTGCAGACGATTCGGGCTTTAGCCCCTGCGGTCTGCTGTTCGAGAGCTTAATGTAGTCCGGCATCTCCCGCGACACCGGCGGCTCCCACCGCGCCAGCGGACGCTTATACACTGGCGCATCGTCCGTCAACGCCTGATTGGGAATTTCCGCGACCACCTCACCATGGTGCAGCACGCGCAGCTTGTTGTCAGTCGTGACCTTGCCTACTTCAACCGCATCGAGGCCCCACTTTTCAAACACGCGGAAAACTTCCGCCTCGCGTCCTTTTTGCGCCACCAACAGCATGCGCTCCTGCGATTCGCTCAGCATGATTTCATAAGGACTCATGCCCGTCTCGCGTTGCGGGACGCGATCAAGTTCAATTTCGATGCCCACACTTCCGCGCCCACCCATCTCGCAGGTCGAGCAGGTAAGTCCCGCCGCGCCCATATCTTGAATACCGACGATGGCTCCTGTCCGCATGGCCTCAAGGCAAGCCTCGAGGAGCAGCTTTTCCAGAAACGGATCGCCGACCTGCACATTCGGACGCTTCGCCTCCGATGCTTCGCTGAATTCTTCGCTGGCCATGGTGGCGCCGTGAATGCCATCGCGTCCGGTCTTCGCGCCCACGTAGATCACCGGATTGCCCTCGCCCGCAGCGCGCGCGTAGAAGATTTCGTCTTTGCGCACCAGTCCGAGCGCGAATGCATTCACCAGGGGGTTGCCGGAGTAGCACGGCTCGAACTTCGTTTCGCCGCCTAAGTTAGGCACACCGAAGCAGTTCCCGTAAGAAGCCACACCGCTGACCACGCCTTCGAGAATGGAATGGTTCTTGTGAATCTCCGCAGTCGATGGTGTAGGTCGGACGCTTTTGTCCGACGCTTTTGACTCGCTGGCCAAAGCAAACCCGGCCGCTGGCGCGGCCGGAGCGGGCGAGTCGCCCGCTCCCCCACGAGTTGTGATCGGGCCGAAGCGCAGCGAGTCCATCACGGCTACTGGCCTCGCGCCCATGGTGAAAATGTCGCGCAGGATTCCGCCTACGCCTGTGGTCGCGCCCTGGAACGGCTCGATGAAGCTGGGATGGTTGTGCGATTCGATTTTGAAAGCGCAGGCCCAGCCGTCGCCAATGTCGATGATGCCAGCGTTCTCGCCGGGCCCCTGCACCACCAGCTTGCTGCGCGTGGGCAGGCGCTTCAGGTGTACGCGCGACGATTTGTAGGAACAGTGCTCGCTCCACATCACGCTGAAGATTCCGAGTTCGGTGAGCGTGGGCTCGCGGTTGCCGAGTAGTAGCTTGATTTTTTCGTACTCGTCAGGCGTGAGCCCGTGCTGCCGGAGGATTTCCGGAGTGGGCGCAGAAGTCAGGGCAGTGGGCATGAGGAACTTCTATTGTCGCATTTTGGAGCGCGGGAGGGTAGAAGGATTACGTATGGGCTGTTCTGAAATTACGGTATCGAGCGAGCCATCTTTTTCGGCTCGTCAACGCCCGGTTTCCCCATTAGTCGGTCCTGCCGGCGAATTATTTCTTCTTCGCTCAACTTCCGGGATCTCAGCAAGGAGATAGTAACAGCACGACCAGCGCCGCGGCGAAGATAACGCTCAGCAGCGAGCGGGACAAGCCCGCGAAGATGGTTGCGCCAACGATGAGGACTACACCCAAGACAACCTCGGTAATACGGGCCGCCTTGCCCGGCCAATCCCCTCGCTGCCTCCATGATCGCCGACTCCATGATCTCATCAATGCGGTCAGGACGTTAAAACTTCATACTCGCTCTTCACCAAGCCGCTCGGATAGTGCTGCGTGGTTATGTGGCGGAGGCGCAGATCGCGCGGGAGCGCGCCGAACAGAGGAATGCCTTCTCCGATGAGCACGGGTACGCGTGTGATGGTGAGACGCTGAATGAGGCCGGCGCGCAGAAAACGTTGAATGGTGATGCCTCCGTCGATGTAGAGGTGATGAGCGCCGCTGGCGGCCAGTTTCGCAACGATCTCCGCGGGAGCGCCGGACATTTGCTCGACACGACCGCCGCGCACCGCGGAGAAGTCGAGGGGCTGGCTGCTCAGGACCACCACCCGCTTGTCGCCATAGGGCCACTCCGGAAAAGCCACAACTGTCTCGAAAGTCTTGCGGCCGATCACCAGCGCGTCGACTGTGGCGATGAACTCATTGTAGCCGTGGGGTTCGCCTCCGCCCTCGGGCAGAAAGTCGAGTTCGCCGTTGAGGCGCGCGATGAAACCGTCGACACTGGTTCCGATAAAGACAGACGCGGTCATCTTTAGGTTCTCGTTTAGGTCCCTAGCTTAGCTATGGGGAAGATTAGAGTTTGGGCGGAGCGGGTGCAAGTTGTGTGAGCTCGTGGAGCGACAGAGGCCTCGTCCGTCCGGCCTGGGCACAGCCCGGCCGCAGTGCCACTGTCTCCCCGAACGAGGGCGTCCCTCGTTCCACGAAGTCGCTCGGGGCTGGGGGGCTGGCTTCGAATCATTATCTGAAAGCTATTGGAAACATTGAGGAGCTCGTCTGTGACAAGTAATACGCGAGCAGATCCGACGGGCTTCGATGGTGCCGTTTTGCCGGGTGATCGGAATGAGCCAGAGAAAGGCTTTCGACAGGCGTATGTGGCGGAACGGGCACGCTTGGCCTTTTGTTTTGGCGTCGATCGTTCTCCTTTTGAGCGTCCTCATTTTTTTAGCGAATGCTGCGATCGCGCAGAATCCCCCGCCGGCGTTCTGGGAGTTGCGGCCGGAACGAGTGGACGCCATGCTGCTGCCGGTTCCCAAGGACAACGACCGGCGATATGCGCGCCTGCGGGGGTTCTTTACTGACCTGCATTGCACGCGCGCGCTGATGCAGGAGCAAGCGATCCATGAGCGCTCCGAAACCCTTTTGAACAGATGGACCGGAGCGGCTGACGAAAGCCGCCTCGCTGCGCTTGGCGGGCCGGGCTAGGCGCCCATCTCCACAACAAGCCCTCGTCCCCACGCAGGCCCTGGGCTATTTCTTCCAGTAAGATTCTGGGTGATGAAATCCATCATTGTGGGGACGGCAGGCCATATTGATCACGGGAAGACGGCGCTGGTGAAGGCGCTGACCGGGATTGATGCGGACCGGCTGGAAGAAGAGAAGCGGCGGGGGATCACGATTGATCTGGGCTTTGCGAATATGGATTTGCCGATGGCAGGCGATCGAGCGGAGAACGATGCTGCGAAGAATCCGGCGAACAACGATCCCGCAAAAAACGCCCCGGCGCAAAGCGGGGAGACGCTGCGGATTGGATTTGTCGATGTGCCGGGGCACGAACGGTTTGTGCGCAACATGCTGGCGGGCGTGGGCGGCATTGATCTGGTGCTGCTGGTGATTGCCGCGGATGAGGGGATCAAGCCACAAACGCGGGAACATTTTGACATTTTGCAATTGCTGGGTGTGCGGCGCGGGATCACGGTATTGACCAAGGCGGATGCGGTGGATGCGGAGACGCTCGAGGTAGTGCGGCTGGAGGTGCAGGAATTTTTGCGCGGGACATTTTTGGATAACCCAAAATCTGAAGACTCAGAATTCGACGGCGCAAAAATCCGGGAGAACGCAGGATCAGAGAAATCAGAGTTTTTGGATCGCGCAGGATCGGACCAATCAAAATCCATTGTGGCGGTTAGTTCTCTGACCGGCGTGGGGCTCGAGGAGCTGAAGCGGGCTCTGGTGGCGGCTGCGGGCGAAGTGACGGTGCGGGATTCGAACGCGCTGGTGCGGCTGCCCATTGATCGCGTGTTCACCATGAAGGGATTTGGCACCGTGGCGACCGGGACGCTGGTCGCGGGGACGATTCATGCGGAGGATGAGCTGGAAGTTTTTCCGACGGGGCAGCGCGTGCGGGTGCGCGGGGTGCAGGTGCATGGACAGGTTGCGGAAGCGGCGGTCGCGGGACAGCGTACGGCGCTGAATTTGGCGGGCGCGAGTACGGAGGACTTGGCGCGCGGGATGACGCTGGCGCCTCCGGAGACTTTGAGGACGACGCGGGTGGTGGATGTGAAGATGCGGCTGCTGGCGTCGGCTCCGCGGGCGCTGAAAGATGGTGCGCGAGTGCATTTTCATTCGTACACGATGGAGAGCGTGGGGGAAGTGCGGCTGTATGAGGCGAGGAAGATGGACCACACTCAGCTTCACAATTCCCCAGTCACAACTCCCACTTCTCGCGCACAGAACGCTCGGGAAATCGGGCCTCCGCTGGTTCGCGAGTTCGCCGAAAGCCCCACCCTGGCCGCAAAGAACGCGGCCCGGATGGGCCACCCGCGTTCGGTGGGGCGGCCGGAACTTTTTCCTGGGGGCGAGGCGTTCGCGCAGATTCGGTTGGCGGAGGCGGCGTTGCTGCTGCCGGGGGACCGATTTATTTTGCGGCAGTTTTCTCCGGTGGTGACGATTGGCGGAGGAGTGGTGCTGGATGCGGCTCCGATGACTGACCCTAAGGGCGTGAGGAAGCTGCAGAAGGCTGCGAGCGCGACGATTTCGGCGTTTGTCCAGAGCATGGAGGAATTCGGGGCGGGGCGCGCGGCGGCGATTTTGGCGAGGCGGGTGACTCGGCGCGGGATGCGCGGGCTCACACTGGCGGAAGCGGTGGCGGAAACAGGATGGTGGCGGGCTGAAGTTGTGGAGATCGCCCAAGCGCTTATTGAAGACGGTTTAGTGGTGCGGTTTCAGGATCGGTTGTTCGGCGAGCACGAATTTGAACTCGCACAGGCCGGCGTGCTGGATGCGGTTTCCGGTTTTCATGGGAAGAATCCGTTGAGCGCGGGCATGTCGAAAGGTGAGATGCAGGACGAACTGCAGCGTGCGCTGGAGATGTCTGCGGAGCTGTTTGCGGCGGCGGTGGAGAGTCTGGCTCGAGCGAAGAAACTTGAACTGGTGAATGAACTGGTGCGGTTGCCGGGACGTGGCGTGGTGATGAAAGACGAGGAGGCGGAATCAAAAAAAATGATTGAATCGGCATTTGCGACGGCGGGGTTGAAGGTACCGGCGCTCCAGGAGGTGATTGCGGGGTTGAAGATCGACAAAGTGCGGGCGCAGAAGATTGTGACTTTATTGTTGCGGGATCGCGTGCTGGTGAAGGTTTCAGACGAGCTGGTATTTCATCGCGGAGCGCTCGAACAGCTGCGGCGGGATTTGGCAGCGCACAAAACGAAGTCGGCGAAGATTGATGTCGCGAAATTCAAGGAGTTGACTGGAGTGTCGCGGAAGTATGCGATTCCGCTGCTGGAGTATCTGGATCGGGAACGGGTGACGCGGCGGGTAGGGGATGTGCGGGAAATTTTGTAACAACGCAAGACTTTTCCCGCCGGCTCTGCACGGATTGACGCGGATACGGCAAAGGATTTTCTTGATCCGTGAAATTAGGTGCGAGTTTGCAGAGAGTTTAAATCGCTAAGTTGCACGCGGCACGGGTAGCAATAGGAGTCCTTCGACTGCGCGACTGCTCCGACGCTTCGCGGAGCAGTCACTCCGCCCTGGATGTCGGGTGGAAGGGGCTTATCCGGATCGCGGGGGATTGCAGATCGTCTGTTCAAATCTTCCTTAAATTTTTTCTTCAGGAAATTCTAATTCGAGAGCTAGCGGGTCGGTGACACGGTTGGTCAGGTTGGCCAGGCCGGTGAGCAGGTGCACGTCCAGGATTTCGGGGTCGGTGAATTCTTTTTTCAGAGCGGCGAAGTCGGTGTCGGTGATTTCGTGGGGCGCGCGGGTGAGTTTGTCGGCGTAGACTAACGCGGCTTTTTCCTTTGCGGTGTAGCGGGAGTAGTCTCCGGCACGGAGCGCCGTCCAGTCTTCGGCGGTGAGGCCTACCCGTTTTGAACTGGCCACGTGATGCTGGGTGCAGTAATAGCAGCCGTTGATCAGCGACACGCGGAGGTAGATGAGTTCGTAGAGCTTGCGGTCGAGCGATCGGCCTACGCTGGCGTAGAAGGGAAGAAAGTTCTTCAGCATCTCAGGACGGTGGGCCAGGGCTTTGTGGACATTGCCGGGTTTGCCGCGGAGAGCTTTTTCGTAAATCTCGTTGACTTCGGAAGAGGCGGATTCCGGGGCAATCAGGGTGATGCGGGCCATAGGTCCTCCAGAGGCGATGCCATCAGGCTGAAAACATCATAGATCAAATCAGCATCGGTCAAATCATCCTGGAGCAAATCATGACAGATCAAGGGTGGGATTTGCGTGTCGAGCGAATCGACATTGATCCCGCGCTGAGGCGGCCTTTCCGCGGCATGGCGAGCCCCGTCTCGCGAATCCGCTACTGATGTATTCTTCCTGCTGATGCTCCTGATTCGTGCGGCAAACATTGATGACTGCGGGCTGCTGCGGGCGATGATCCGTGAGCTCGCGGAGTTTGAACGCCTGCTCGAATTTGTCACCATCCGGGAAGAGGATCTGGCGCGAGATGGGTTTGGAGAGAATCCGCGATTTCGCGCGTTGATAGCGGAGTGGGATGGGCAGGCGGCGGGCTACGCGTTTTTCTTTGGCTACTACTCTACGTGGGCGGGGCGCGCGTTGTATCTGGAGGATTTGTTTGTGCGGGAGAAGTTTCGCGGCAAGGGTATTGGCAAACAGCTGCTGGTGGCGGTGGCGCGCGCGGCTCTCGAAGACGGCTGCTACGGAATACACTGGGAAGTGCTCGACTGGAACCGGAAGGCGATTGAGCTGTACAAGGCTCTGGGAGCGGAGTTTCCCGATCAGTGGCGGCGGGTGATGCTGAGCGGCGAGGCGCTGCGGAAGCTGGCGGAGAGTGGATCGTGAAAACGAAGAAGGGCAAAGCGGGTGTGGCGCCGGTGCGATTGTTTGCGGACCGGGAGGCGTGGGATGCGTGGCTCGAGAAGAATTGTCGCCAAAGCGATGGCTTGTGGTTGCGACTGGCGAAGAAAGGGTCGGGCATGCGGTCCGTGACGCATGGGGAAGCGCTGGAGGTGGCTCTGACTTACGGATGGATTGATGGTCAGAAGAAACCAGAGAGTGAACTCGCGTGGCTGCAGAGGTTTGTGCCGCGGGGGGTGAGGAGTATCTGGTCGAAGATCAACCGGGAGAAAGCGCTGGCTCTGATGGCGAGCGGGCAGATGAAAGCCCCTGGGGTGGAAGCTGTGGAGATCGCCAGGAAAAGCGGGAGATGGGAGTCGGCTTACGATTCTCCGAAGGGGGCTGCGGTGCCGGCGGATTTTCAAGCGGCGCTGGATGCGAGTCCGCGGGCGGGAGAGTTTTTTCAGGGGCTGGATCGGGCGAACCGGTACGCGGTGCTGTTCCGGATTCAGACGGTGAAGAAGGCGGAGACGCGGACGCGGAAGATTGTGGAGTTTGTTGCCATGCTGGAGAGGGGCGAAAGGATTCACGAGACGCAGAGGAAGCGGCCGCCGAAGTGAAGCAGATTTCAGTAGGCAGAGTGTGAACGCGAGCCTGTCGAGCTTCGCTCCACTGGACAGCCGAGGGCGGCAGTCCCCACTTGAGCATCGCGCAAACTGAACACGCCGAAGAAAATGGCAGACATCAAGATTCTCGGAGCCGGGCTGGCAGGGGCGGAGGCGGCGTGGCAGTGTGCGCGGCGGGGCGTGAAGGTGGAGTTGTTTGAGATGCGGCCGGTGCGGACCACGCCCGCGCACCAGACCGGGGATTTTGCGGAGTTGGTTTGTTCGAACTCGCTGAAGTCCGATAGTGAGAATACCGCTCCGTGGCTGTTGAAGGAGGAAATGCGCCGGGCTGGCTCGATGCTGCTGGAAATTGCACGGGAGTGCGCGGTTCCGGCGGGACATGCGCTGGCGGTGGATCGAGTGACGTTTGCGGCGAGGGTGACGGAGATGATTTCCAACGAGCCGAGGATTGTGGTGCGGCGGGAAGAAGTGAGATCGATTGATGAGGGGGACATTACGGTTGTGGCGAGCGGGCCGCTGACTTCGGAGGCGCTGGCGGGGGAGATTGGGCGGTTGAGTTGGCCGGCGTCGAGTCAGCAAGGAACCTCGGAGGCTGAAGCCGCTTTCCAGATGGGGGCTGAGATCACAGCCCTGCAGCGCCGCACCACCCAAAATCTTTCCGGCCTAGATCTGTCTGCTCGCGATCTGTCTGCGCCAGATATTAGTGGTGGAGCGACAGAGCGGTTGTCGGAAGAGTCAAAAGTTGAGCAGGCGAGTCGCCCGCTTCCACACGAGCTTGTTCTCCATAGTCCGCATCTTTATTTTTATGATTCGATCAGTCCGATAGTCGAGGCGGATTCAATTGACATGTCGCGCGTTTATATGGCGGCGCGATATGACAAGGGGTCGGCGGATTACATTAATTGTCCGATGACAGCGGAAGAATACGATTCGTTCTACAGCGCGCTGCTGGCGGCGCAGGCGGTGGAAGAGCGGGATTGGGAGAAGCTGAATTATTTTGAAAGCTGTTTGCCGATCGAGGAGATTGCGCGCCGGGGTCGGGATACGCTCCGATTTGGTCCGATGAAGCCGGTGGGGTTGAAAGATCCGCGAACGGGGCGGATGCCGTATGCGGTGGTGCAGTTGCGGCAGG
>Ga0209006_10002090_pt1 | contig 18165 bp, 11 predicted proteins | sample JacPin_JW_Ref_O2_FD_188567 | JGI IMG/M metagenome (GOLD analysis project Ga0209006, IMG submission 188567) | Forest soil microbial communities from Algoma, Ontario, Canada - Jack Pine, Ontario site 1_JW_Ref_O2 (SPAdes) (version 2) | ecosystem: Environmental > Terrestrial > Soil > Boreal... | reverse complement strand
CGAAGCAGAGCGCCATGATTTTGGAAAACCGCAACACCCAGCAGGACCGTGTTGCCGGTCATATTTGCGACGAAGGCGTGGCCTAGCCCAAAGAAGCTCCAGCTATCCGCGGAACCGGCCGTCACCGCCAGAATCAGAAGACGCACATCGCGTTCCATGGAATGGATTGTCCCATTCCCGACCACTCTGGTTGCTGAAATTACGTATTTTTTCGATTTAGAGTTTGGGAGAAAACTGGGCTTTGTATCAGGGCGCGACTAGGAGTCTACGTGAAAACTCGGTCTACGCCCCTTCGGCTCTATCCCGTCATCAATCGCCGGGTGCCCCACATCTCGCTCGTTTTCGCGAAATGTGGGATACCGCAGGCCTCCCGTTAAGCCTGTTGAGAGCTACAAGAAAGTTGCCCCCAGGGGCTTTTGGGGTACGCGCTTCGGCCGCGCCCACAGAATTCCGCATCCAGTTTAACGCCCAAACGAATAAGTGACTTTGACTACCCCGGAATCAATCCCCGGATTTGCGGTGCTCCCACTTCCCGCATTAGCGAGATGATGGTAACGGTATTCCAATTGGCAGGAACGTGTGTGGCTCTGATAGATCTCCACTCCAGCACCAGCCTCAAAAGTGAAGTTGAAGGAAGAACTGTTGAACACCGGTATGTCACGAGGAGACACTGCGAAGCCGCCCAGACCGGTCACAAAAGGCTGCATGCGCCGGTGTGGGAATGCGCTGAGCTTATAACCGAGTGGACTAAACCCACTCACGTATGTCGATCGTGTTCCACCGAGATAGGTTGCGGTTCCGGCGTATACCTGGTTTTGTGTAACCAGGATGACATTCAAAGGCGTGCTCTTTACGGGCGTGTCTACCGGCACCGGCGAAGCAAACAACACCGTCCCTGAGTAGGTGGGTTGCTGGGGAAATTTCAACGCAAATCCCGTCATGGTGGGATCAGTCACGGTCATGAAAGGTCGCACTTCGGCGAGCCACGATCCGGTTAAATTCGAGCCGAGAAAACTCCGCCGCTCAAAACTCGCGCCCAAAGCGGTTATCTTGCGTCCGGTGGCATAGCCAAGCAACATGTGACTGGAATCGTTGGAGTATTCCACAAACCCGCTAAAGACCTTGCGGTTCGAATAGGCGGCTGTATCCTGCGCGCGAGTCGCACTGCAGGTAGTGAGCGCCACAAGCAGGCAAAGGCCGGCTTTCCGTATCAGGTCATTCATGCGAAACATCCGATCCTTATTTGCAGCTGCGCGGCGGGGGGTCCGGGCATTCTCCTGTTTTGGATCCGTAAGGAGAGGACGGTAGAGCAGTCGGTTCTAAATATCCCGATCCACGCCGCCCGGAGGGGAAGGCAAATGCATCGAGAGGAAAATCACAATGACTGTCACATTCGTACTATCGGTCCAGCGCAGCTTCTTGTTGACGCAAGCTCTGTTCTATTCAAGAAAATCGTAGCACCCACGGCACTCTCCTTTGTTCCTTGAGATGCTGGGACGCTGGCAAATAGTCACCTGGTTTTCGTGACTTTGGTGCTGTAGACCGCACACACCTCTGCCCGGGTCGGAAAGGCCCACGCCGAATAGTCTTCTTCGCTCATGGTGAATTCTTCCCGCCACAACCTGGTCAGCCAGGGATGCTCAGAAACCGTCGATTCCAGCTCCGGGTGCATGTACACCAGATACAACTCCTGGGGGTCTTGTGCGAACCAAGCATGCAGATTTTCGAACACCTGCTCCATCACCGGCCTGGTAAACGCATTCCACATGTAGACGATCAACGGGCCGGGCGGCCACTCGAACTCGGCCGCATCCCCCAGGAGGGATACCACGGGCGGGTGAGCACGGCGCGCGGTATAGCGCACAATATTGGCCCGAGCGATGCGGTCCAACTCAGGAGAAAGCTCCACCCCGATGATTTCGCGGAAAGGATAGTCCGATGCGAGCAGTAGAGCGCGGCCTTTACCCGAACCTGCATCAACAAAGGTGAAGCGTTCAAAATCAAGCTGCAAACGCTCGCGCAAAGCGTCCATCACTGCGTGAAATACAGACGGCGCGACGCCAAAGTAACCGTTATTGTGTGCGTCATGCTGGCTGCCTGAAGGCAGCTCGTAGATCAGCCCGCTGGTGTCCACGTCAAACTTGGCGTCGAAGGGATGCACGGCGCGATAACTGCGATATTCCCCTTGTTCCATGCGGGGCCAATCGCGCTGTTGTCTCCTTTGCAGCTTCCGCCACAGCCGGCCGACCATTTACTCAAGCCCCAACTTTTTCCAGATGGCATCCACACGCGCCCGGGTGGATGGATCCATTGTGATCATGGGCGGCCACGGCCGGGTAAAGCCTTCCGCATTCCATTTGCGGGTGGCGTCGATGCCCATCTTGCTGCCGTAGTTTGGCAGGCGGGAGGCGTGATCGAGTGAGTCGACCGGCCCCAGGGTGAACTGGATGTCTCGTTCAGGGTCGATATTGTTGGCGACACGTAACGTTACCTCACCAACGTCCTGCACATCGCAATCCTCATCGACCACAATGATGCACTTGGTAAACATCGCCTGGCCGAGCGACCAGATGCCGTTCATCACCTTACGCGCCTGGCCGGCATAGCTCTTGCGGATCGACACGATCATCAGGTTATGAAACACGCCTTCCACTGGCAGGTTCACGTCCACGATTTCCGGTATGGTAAGGCGCATCAGGGGCAAAAAGATGCGCTCCACCGCCTTGCCCATCCACGCGTCTTCCATCGGCGGTTTGCCCACGATGGTGGCGGCATAGACCGGGTCTTTGCGATGGGTGATGCAGGTGATGTGGAAGACTGGGTACTCCTCTTCCATGGTGTAGAACCCGGTGTGGTCGCCGAAGGGGCCCTCCGTGCGCAGTTCGTCCAGTTCCACATAGCCTTCGAGAACAATCTCGGCGTTTGCCGGCACCTGCAGGTCTACGGTTTCGCAATTCACCAGGTCTACCGGCGCTTGCCGCAAAAATCCCGCGATAACGAATTCTTCCACTTCGGGAGGTGCGGGCACGATGGCGGAAAAAGTGGTCGCTGGATCAGTACCGATGACCACCGCCACTTCGAGGCGGCGATCTTTGCCTTCAGGCAGGGTGATGGCGGTTGTTCCGCCTGCCGTTTCTGCCATCATCCTCACCCGCGCTGCGCTCGCGTCGCCCGAAGCATCGGTCGCGGCTGCTGCCCGCAGTCGTTCGCGCAGGTGTTCGGCGGCGACCTTCTGCCGTTGCCAATGCATGCCCGTAGTCTGGTGGTCATACACCTGCATGCGATACATGCCCATGTTGCGCTTCCCGCTTTTAGGATCACGGGTGATCACGCAGGGCAAGGTGATAAATCGGCCGCCGTCCAGCGGCCAGCACTGAAGCACGGGAAACTCGAGTACGCTGAAATTTTCCCGCAGGATAACCTGCTTGCAGGGGGCATCTTTTGCCGCCACGGTGCGGGGAAAAACTTTGCCGACTTCCGCCAGCATGGGAAGCATCTTTAACTTCCCCAGCAGACCTTCCGGCGATTTGAGTTCAAGCAGCTCTTTGATGCGTCCGGCCACGTCATCCAGGCTCTCTACCTCGAGCGCCATCTTCATGCGCCGTTCGCTGCCGAACTGATTCATTAACACCCGGCTGCCGGGATAGCCCTTCACATTCTCAAACAGCAATGCGAAGCCGCCGCGGGGAGCCCCGCACTTCGAAACTCTGTCGGTAATTTCTGAAATTTCAAGAATGGGGTCAACTGGTTCCTGGATGCGCTTGAGCTCGCCTGCTTTGTCCAGCGCCTTGATCCAGGCCCTTAGGTCGTCGTATGCCAATGAGATCCCTCATCACCATACTATCCGCCGATTTCTCTACTCGCCGCGCATCCACCGGTCCATCAGGGTCTGGGCGCAGCGGGCGCCACACAGATGCCGCACCTTGGCGGCATGCGACAGCAGGATGTTCCATTGCGTCAACTTCAGCATGGGCTGTTCCGGGGCCGTAGGAATGAGCGAAGCCGGCTCAGTCATCGCCAGCCACCAATCCTCCGCATCGCCCCTTGGATTGCCGCAAACATCGCAGTGGTAAGTCTCAGTGAACGCCATACCAATAATTTCTCCGTCCCACAGGGAACCAGGGGCAAGCTAGCAGGAGCATCTTCTGGGGGGCCATCCCCGGAAGTAGGGATGCCCTTCGTACCTCAGAATTGTCATCGATTCAGGGGGCAAAGTCGCCGCCAACACGGGAGTTCTCTCCCCGGGCGTATCGACTTCGTCACTCAGGCGATACTGGCGGGCTGGTCCTCGTATTGTTCCAGGGGAAAGCCGAGTTTCTTCCACTGATCGAACCCACCCAGCAGCGGCCGAACCCGGTAGATGCCATGCTGCCGTAGCTTCATCGCCATCTTTGCGGCGGTGGCTTCGCTGGGGCAGGTGCAGTACAGAATCACGTCGCGGTCCCGTGGAATCTCCCCACTGCGCAGCATCAGGCTCTCAGGAGACAGCCGAACAGCTCCCGGCAGCACCCTGGGGTCAGGCAGGTAGTCCAGCGGGTGACGCAGATCCACAATGTAGGGGTTTTGCCCCGAATCCAACATCCGCTTCAGTTCGACCGGATCCAGCCGTGAAGTACGTACCTGCTTCAAAAAGGCTTGTTGCTTAAAGATGCGGTAGCCCAGTAGTCCGGCGACAGCGAGCAGGAACAACAGGCCGGCGAAATGGCCCATCCACGAGAGCGCCCCAGGATGGACGCGCAGAACGTCGCCGAAAAAGCGCCCGGCCAGGGTAACCGTTGCCGCCCAAAACAATGCTCCAGCCAGGTCGTAAGCCAGGAACACCCGGTATTTCATTCCCGTCTGGCCGGCGATCGGCGCCGCTACCGTTCCCAACCCAGGCACAAACTTGGCCACCAGCAACGCCTGCTCGCCATACTTGGTGAAATAGTCCTCAGTCTTGCGAACGCACGTTGACCTCTCAAAGGAGAGCTTGCACACAAGCTTCACCATAGTGCTGCCAAAACGTTTGCCCAGCAGGTACCAGAGCGAATCGCTCACAAAACAGCCGGCAACTGCGGCCAACAGGACAAGGGGTAGCGACAGCTTGTGCGTGGCGGTCAAAGTTCCTGCAGCCAGCAGCAGGGGCAGGCTGGGGATGGGCACACCCAGCTGCTCTGCCATCACCCATAGAAAAAGGATGAAATAGGCGAAATGCAGGAAAAAATCGATCGCTAACGGCATAACGCGGCTGGCCCCTGGTTGGTCTCCACTATAGATGATAGCTGGAACGAAAACGGTTCGTAAGCGCAGTGTTTCTGCACGTGAGGCCGAGCAAGGCGGTGGAAATCAGTAACTTGTACTACGCCGAGTTGGGCACCTAGTAAAATTCCGGCAAGAGAAAGTCAGGTCTCCTTTTGGACTGTTCACTCCGCAGATTTGTTTTGCTGGTGCTCCCCATTGCGCTCCTTGCGGGAACAGTCCACCGCTCTTTCTCGCAAACCGCGGCGCAGGGGACGAAAACCGACCCCAGCAAGGCCATGGAATTCGCCGACAAGCCGGATTTCACCATAGCCGGCGTCACCGATTGGACCGCCGTGGGCGGTCACGGATCAGATTCCACCTTGCGGACCAGTGAAGACCTTGCGCGCGAAACGCAAGCCCTGAAACCGCCGGGTGAAGCGAAAGAAGCCTACGAGTCCGAAACCAGGCTGCGCGCCGCCCTTGCCGGCGCTCCAGGGAATTTCGCCGCCAACCATGAGTTGGGAGCGTTCTATCTGCACGCAGGCCGCTATCGGGAATCGATTCCGTTGCTGCAGGCCGCCTATCAGGCGGAGCCGTCCAACCCCGGCAACGAGTACGACCTGGCGGCAGCCTTGATGGGAGCCGGCGACTTTTCGGGGGCCAGGGAGCACGCCCGGAAGCTGCTCGCTCACCAGGACACCGCGGACCTGCATCGCCTGTTGGGAGAGCTCGACGAGAAGGTGAGTGACCCCCTGGCGGCGGTCCATGAAGATGAGCAGGCGGTCCGCCTCGACCCCAGCGAGCAGAATTATTTTGCCTGGGGATCAGAGCTATTGCTTCACCGGGCAGTCTGGCAGGCCGCGGAGGTGTTCAGGCAGGGAACCAGGGCCTATCCAGAATCGGCCAGAATGTTGACTGCCCTGGGCACTGCTCAGTTTGCCGGCGCCCTTTACGAGGACGCGGCCGCGAGCCTGTGTGCCGCCGCAGACTTGAACCCGGCGGACCCCCAGCCCTACCTCTTCCTGGGGCGTATCGAGATGGCAGCTCCCACGCCGCTTGGGTGTGTTGCGCCAAGACTGGCACGGTTGGTCCAGCAGCAGCCGCAAAACTCGCTTGCCAACTATCTTTACGCCATGGCCATTTTGAAGGGCCTTCAGCAGACCTCAGACCAGTCAGCCCGTGAGCCGCGACAGCAAGCGGAAACACTTCTAACCCGAGCCGTAACCATCGATCCCAAATGCGCCGACGCTTACCTCCAACTTGGGATTCTTGCTTTCTCCCAACACCAGACTGAGAAGGCGATCGGCTATTACACCAGGGCGATCGAGGCCCAGCCTCAGCTGGGTGAGGCCCATTACCGCCTTGGCATTGCATACGACCGGACCGGAGCGCCGGATAGGGCCAGGCAGGAATTTCAACTTCACGACGAAATCGAAAAGCAGCAGGCGGCCATCGTCGAACGCCAGCGCCGGGAAGTGAAGCAATTCCTGGTAGTACTCGAGGGGCAACCGGGTTATCATCCGGGTTCTAAATAATCCAATGAGGCCTCGCATGCATAAGTACCTAGCCTTACTCCTGCTTCCAGTAATGACAACCTATGCCGCCGACCTGCCGAGCAAAAAGTATCTGAATATGGCCGCTATTAAGACCATGGTCGCGGCCTCTGAAAGCAAAGCCAAAGAGCTGAACGTGGGAGTAACCATTTGTATCGTTGACGAAAGCGGGAACCTGCTCTTTCTCGAAAAGGGGGACGGCGCTTCGCTCAACACCCTGCAATTTGCCCAAAGGAAGGCACGGGATGCTGCCGCCTACGGCAGCCCTTCACGAGAAGCTGCGGAGGCGGTAAAGAAAGGCAACGTGGAAGCTCTTGCCTTTCCTGAGTTTTTCCCTAACCAGGGAGGGCTGCCGATCAAGGTCGATGGCCAGCTCCTCGGGGGGATCGCTGCCAGTGGTGCAAAGTCTGAAATTGACGAACAAATCGCCCAGGCAGGGCTCGATGCGCTCTTAGCTAAATAAGAGGCAAATCGTTTGTTTAGTGGCGGTAACATCCGGGGGTACCGTAAGCCGATTTGCCTTTGATTAGATTGTGCGGTGTATCATTACAAGACAAATTGCCGCGCTGGTAACGAGCGGCATAAAACATTCGGCATCAAACCTTCGTGAGTCGCCAGTCCCGCTAGCAAACGCATGAACATCAGGGAAGTAGCGAAGAGAGCCGGAGTTTCCACAGCCACGGTTTCACGCGTGGTGAACGGGACCGCGCCTGTGGACGCAAAAACCGAGAAACGTGTCCGGGCGGTCATCCAAGGCGCCGGATATTACCCCAACACCCACGCGCGCACCCTGGGCACTGGCAAAAGCCACATTTATGGCCTGATCATCTCCGACATTGAAAATCCATTCTTCCCCGAACTGGTGAAGTGCTTCGAGCGCCTGGCAGTCGAGCATAGCTACGAAGTCCTGATTGCCAATACTGACTACCAGGCCGATCGCATGGAGGTTTGTGTTCGGCGGATGCTGGAGCGCAAGGTCGACGGGGTTGCGATCATGACCTCGGAAATGGACCCGGAGCTGACCCAGATGCTGAGTGGCCGGGGCATCCCCATCGTTTTTCTCGACACCGGCGCCGTCGGCCCCGGCATTAGCAACATCTCTCTCGACTATGACAGCGGCGTAGATCAGGCGATGGACCACCTGACCTCGCTCGGGCACCGCAGGATTGCATTTGTCGGCGGCCCGGCAAACCTCGCCTCGGCGAGAACTCGTTACGAAGCATTTTTAGCATCGTTAAAGCGCAAGAAACTAAAATGCAGTGAAGCATTCATTCGTGCGGCCAACCATCGCTTCGATGGCGGCTACGCCGCTATGTCAGAAATTTTAAAGCTGCCCGTGCTGCCGACCGCCGTCTTGGCCTCGAACGATCTGACGGCCATCGGGATAATGGGCGCGATCTATGCCGCAGGGCTGCGGGTTCCCAATGACATCTCGGTCGTAGGGTTTGATGATATTGCAGTGAGCAGCTTTATGGCTCCGCCGCTCACCACCATCCGCCTCTCGCGAGCAGAGATTGCAGCGTTTGCCTTTAACGCGCTTTATACGGCCAGCCAGCGCGAAGAAAGCAAAGGCGTCACTCACACCATTCGTGCAGAACTGGTCATTCGGCAATCGACCGCGGCCGTGCGCGCGGCAGAAATCACCGGCCTCTCTACTCCGCTACGCCCTGCCTCCGATGACAAATGGGTATTGGAAACCGGAACCTGAGCCTGAACGCCAAAAGCTCTTCAAATTCCGTAACCGCTCCATCCTGAGTCACGCCTCTCCCCTTGTCATCCCGACCAGAGGGAGCGGCCTTCTCAAATTCCTACTTCTCAGGAATGCGGTTTAACGATCCCAGTCCCCTCGCGAATGGTGATGATCTGGTTTGCCTTCACCTGGGTGAAGCGTTCAATCTTCTGCGTCGTCGGCCACTGCACCTCAATCACGTCGACGCTCTCAACCTTGCCCAGACCGAAATGCAATCGCAAATCACTTTGCGACATAACACTCGCGCCGCTGTGCACTTCATCCATCTGAATATGTTTTCCCGTAGTAACTCGCACCCGAGCGCCGATCGCCGTGCGGTTGCATTTGGTCCCAATCAACTTGACCTTGATCCAGTTCTGCTTGTTGCCCCCTTCGTTGCGCAGCAGTGAAGGAGGATCGTTCAGGTTCAGAATCAGCACATCCATGTTGCCGTTGTTGTTGTAGTCTCCGAATGCAGCGCCGCGGCTGGAGTAATGTTCGCTGATGCCCGGGCCCATTTCCGCCGACACATCTTCAAATCGTCCGTTCCCAAGATTCTTGTACACCAGCCGCGGATTCTTGAAGGTCTGCCCGAAATTGTATTTATCGATCTCCGGGTACACGTGTCCGTTGATCTGGATGATGTCCTGCCATCCGTCGTTGTTGTAATCGACAAACCCGCAGCCCCAGGCGACATACCGGTTGTTGACCCCAACCCCGGAGGCAAAGCTGACGTCGCTGAAGGTTCCATCGCCATTGTTGTGGTACAGGTTGCTGGTATCGTCTGCGAAGTTGGTCTTGAAAATATCGAACCATCCGTCACAGTCATAGTCGGCTACAGCAACGCCCATCCCCGCCTGCTCGTGTCCGTTGTCACTGTAGGCGCACCCTGCCATGACCGCGACATCGGTGAACGTCCCGTCGTGGTTGTTCTTGAATAGAATGCTGGGCTCAGAATCGACTGCCACATAGATGTCTGGCCAGCCATCGTTATCGAAGTCATAGGAGACGGCGGTGATCGAGTATCGTGGGCCCGGTTTCAGAATCCCCGACTTCTCAGAAACATCGCTAAACGTGCCATCTCCATTGTTGTGATACAGGATGTTCGTATCGCCTGGGAGCCCCCGAGGACCGCACATGATAGGTACGCCCTTCCACTGGCAGTACGTGGTGTCGCTCGGGGGAGGGATGGTTGACGGGTCTAATTTTATGTAGTTGCAGACAAAAAGATCGAGGTGACTGTCCCGGTCATAGTCCAGAAACGTACAACCTGCGCCCCAGCGCACCTTATCCTGGTCAAGGCCGGCTTTGTGCGTGACATCGGTAAACGTGCCGTCTCCGTTGTTGTGGAAAAGAATGTTGTGTCCCCAGAAACAGCAAAATAAGTCATCCCAACCATCGTTGTTGTAGTCGCCCACGCAGACGCCGGTCTGCCAACCGGTGCGCCCCAATCCTGATTTTTCCGTGACGTTGGTAAACGTGCCATCGCGGTTGTTCTTGTACAGCAGAGAGGTTGGTGCTTGTCCCGAAGGCCAATGCGCGTCCAGACGGTCTCCATTGGTGAGATAGATATCCAGCCATCCGTCATTGTCGTAGTCGAAGAAGGCCAGTCCACTTCCTTTGGCCTCGATGATGGATCTCTTATGATCGACGCCTCCCCACACGTTCGGGATCGTCAGCCCGGCTTGCTGAGCCACATCCGCAAACTGGACCGGAGAGGTTGCCGTGGGAGTCGAGACTGCCGCTTCCACCAGATCAGGGTTTTTCCAGTTCCACAGGGGGGTTGCAAGAGCCTCTATCAGCGGGCTGCCGAGCATGAAAAGGGATGAGCCGAGGAAGCGCCTTCGTGGAAAAATCATAGCTTGCGATGATTATAGAGACTCATTGGGCTGGCACTTTGGGGAACGGATGAGGGACAATCCCCGTGCCCTCTTTGACCGCGATAATGGTATCGATGGGCAGGTTCGCCAACTTCTCAACCTGCCCGCTGGGCCACGTGATCACCAACGATTCGGCTTTGGCCCGCTTGCCCAGTCCAAAATGAATCCGCGGATCGCTGGCCGACATGTAGCTCGTTCCACCCTCTGCCTGCTTTACCTGCGCAAATCCTTCCGAGGTCAATTTCAGTTGGGCGCCGGTGCCGTCCCGGTTCGATTTTGTCCCGACCAATAAAACCTCGAGCCAGTGATTGCCATTGCCCCCGTCGTTGCGCAGGAGCTCGGGAGATTCGCCGCGGTTGTTGACGGCAATGTCGACGTCGCCATCATTGTCGAAATCTGCTGTAGCCAGACCACGCCCTGCAACCGGACGAAGAAAATCAGCACCGAGTTGAGAGGACGTCATTGCGAAACGGCCCATGCCCAGGTTGTGGAACATGAGCAGCGGTTCTTTGTACGAGATCTCGCTGTGGTAAAGAGTCACGTTGTCCAGCATGGCGCCGTTCAGTTGCACGATGTCCACCCAGCCATCGTTGTCGTAGTCGAGGAACTTGGCCGCCACCCCGCTCAGCAGCCTCGCATTGGCGCCGATTCCAGAGGCGTACGTGCCGTCGGTGAAGGTGCTGTCGCCGTTGTTGAGGTACAGCCGGTTTAGTTCCAAATCGAGATGGGTAATGTACACGTCCGGCAAACCGTCGCCGTTTACATCGGCAGCGTCGATGCCCATCCCCGCTTCGTATTTCCCATCTTCGCTGGCGGCCAGCCCGGATACCAGAGAGACATCCTTGAACGTACCGTCGTGATTATTCAAAAACAAAAAATTCGGCCAGGTGTCGTTGGCGATGGCGATGTCCGGCCAGCCATCGTTGTCGAAGTCGGCCAGCACCACACCCATCCCTTTCGATTCTGGCAGCCCGACCCCTGACTTCTCGCTTACGTCAGCAAAAGTGCCATCGTGATTGTTACGGTAGAGCTTGGTTTTCTGGCCTTTGTAGTTGCCTGGATTGCAGTAAGAGCGATAACCAGGGCCGCGTTCTCCACACCAGAGGTTGTTCTTCGGGGACCAGTCAATGTAGTTGGTGACCACCAGGTCAAGCCACCCGTCTTTATCGTAGTCAAACCATCCCGCACTTGTTGACCATCCCCCTTCGCCGGCGACCCCAGCCTTGGCAGTGACGTCGGTGAAGGTTCCGTTGTGGTTATTGTGATAGAGAATGGCACGCCCATAGCCGGTTACGTAGAGATCGGGCCAGCCATCGTTGTCAAAGTCTCCTACGGCGACGCCCTGGCCGTAATGTCCTTCCCCTCCGACGCCGGCCTTGGCAGTGACGTCGGTAAAGGTTCCGTCGCCGTTGTTGTGATAAAGCGCTGAGCGTAACGGATGCGGCGGCTTGTAGATGTCGGTCGCCGCGGACTGAACGAAATAGAGGTCCATCAATCCGTCCTGGTCGTAGTCGATCCATCCCACGCCGGTGCCCATGGTTTCGAGGTAATACTTTTCATCCGACTGCGTGGAGTCCTGAACAAAGGTGATCCCGGCCGCCTTGCGCACGTCGGTGTAGCGAACGGTGATCCCAGTGTCTGGTGCCTTGACCGCTTGCGGAGCAGCGGTGGGGCTGGATGCTCCGGCCAGGGTCATCAGGATGGCAAGGCAGAATCGCTGGGCCACGTCTCAGAGCGTCCTATCGGCAAGCGTCAGCGCGAGTTGAAGCAGTTGCTGCCGGCTGGCCATGGTCATGGGCTCATTGCCGGCCGGGGAGCTCACCGGCGCCGTTGCCAGAACCTGTTCAATCCGGTTGATGTCCAGGGCGCCGCGTTCGTTGCTGTTCTTGAACCGGTTCAGGACTTCTTTGGCTTTATCGATCTGTCCGGTTTGAAAATAAAAAACACCCAGGGTTGAATAGCTGCCGGGCCATTCCGGAAGCAAATCCACTGCCCGCTCGAGATGCTGGCCGGCTTCTGCAGTGTTTCCTTCCAGGGCCGAAACCAGACCCTGGCCCCAGAGAATCTTTCCCGAGCCCGGAACGCGGGCCTGTCCTTGCAGCAGTGTCTGCTTTGCGCCGGCGGTGTTATGCTCCCGCAACTGCAGCAGCGCGAGCAACAGATAGTCCTGGTCGTTGTCTGGATTGCGGGTGATGGCATCGCGGTAGATTTCTTCAGCCCGGGCGCCGTCACCCAGGTGTGCGTAGATATCTCCCAGCAGCGCCAGATAGGAATCGTCTTTGCGGCCCTGCTCTGAAACCTGCCCGGCCGCATTGAGTGCTTCAGCGTACTGACCTTTTCGGAAGTAAGCATCGGCGAGGTTGAATATTACTTCGTCCGAGCCTGCGTTCGCCTGCAGTGCATCGCGGAAGTGCTGGATGGCATCGTCATACAGGCGATAACGGGCGAGCAGGACGCCAATTCCGTTTTGTGTGCGAAAGTCGCCTGCGCTTAGCTTGTCGAGCTGAGCGATGGTGTCTTTCGCTTCCGCCGTCCTTCCGGATTTGAGATAAGCCTCGGCCAGCAGGTAAAGATCCTCCGGCTGATCTGGATGCTTGCTGATCTCGTCGTGGAGTTGCGTAATATCTAATTGAGTCTGGGCCTGGGGAGCGAGCTTCGAGCGATTATCCAGATAGTCGAAAAGGTGCTCATAGGGATACGGACCGGTTGGAGCGTTTTTCGAGACTGTTTGAAATACACTTAGATCGCGATCGGCGGCTTCGGTCTGGTGCAGATTTCGCTCTACCATCGATAGCTTGTAATATCCGGTCGCCGGATCACGGCTGACCCCTACGTATTTCCTCAGCAAGTCAGCGGCTTCTGAATACCTCTTGCTCACGATGCGCAGGTTGGCCAGCTCCAACAGCGCGGGGGCAAAGTTCGGACTGGAGTGGAGGGCTTGCTGAAACATCGTTTCGGCTTGTGCTGCATCTCCCTGCCGCTCTGCGATAAAGCCGAGATTAAACAGGCATACGGTGTTATGAGGATCGAGCTTGAGGCCTTCCTGAAAATATCGTTTTGCCTCGTCGAATCGGCCGAGATGCCGGTAAGAGATGCCAAGGAACAAGTACGACCGTGCGGACGGATCGAGGGCGACCAGTTTTTGGAATGTTTCGATGGCCTTGTCCACCTTGCCGGCCATGAAATAGCTTTCGCCCAGTGCGGCCAGCAGATCGGCGCGCTGTGGGGCGATCGCAACGCCCGATTCCAGAAGCGGTATCGCATCTTCGTAATAATTCTGAGACATGCTTACTCGGGCCATCAGAAAGATGACGTCTGTATTCTGCGGCGCAATTTTGTGAGCGCGGACCAGCAGTTCGAGTGCGTCGAGCGGACGCGACTCATTTGAATAGACCTGCGCCAGCAGGTGGAGCGTGTCAGGCGAGTCGGGTTTCAACTTGAGCGCGCGGTCGAGTACGAATTCCGCTTTGGAGTTTTCTCCCGCGCGAAGGTAGGTTTGTCCCAGGTTATAGAGGATTTCGAAAGTGCCCGGCCGCAATGCATCGGCCTTTTCCAGTTCTAACTCAGCAGGCTTGTATTGTTTTTCCGCGGCCAGCATGGTTCCAAGTGTGAAATGAACCTGGAGATCGTTCCTGTTCTGGGCGGAAAGTTCGGTCGCCAGCCGCAAGCCCTCCGCGGTGCGGTTGCTTGCCAGATAGGCATGAATCAAATTGAACTGGGTTGCGATCGTCGCGGGACGCACGCGTTCAAAGTGCGGAATGGCTTCACTGGGCGATCCCTTCCCCATGAGCAACAGACCAAGGTTGTAGTTCGCATCGCGGTTGCCGGGATCACTCCGCAAAACGGTTCGAAATTCATTCTCGGCCAAATCAGGCTTCTGCTCAGACAAATAGACGTTTCCCAGGTTGTTGCGAGTCTTGGCTGAGCCGGGAGCTATTTTCAATGCATGCTGGAGTGCTTCGGCAGCTTTGCCGTAATCCTTCTCGTCGATGTAGATAAAGCCCAGCATGTTGTAGGCTTCCACGCTGGCAGGATTATGCTCGAGTTCCTCTTGCACCTTACCCGCCGCCTGATCGAATAGGCCCTGCCTGCGTAGCTCCTCAGCCTGCTGAAGATTTGCGGAGAGTTTAGTAGATGGCTGCTGGGCAGCGAGCGTCAAGCCGCTAATAAGAAGCAAAAAGAGACTTCCAACTCGGCATGCACTCGACGCGGTGGACCACGCGATCGCGACTCTGTTTGTTTGCTGCATGAATTTGCGACTCACCATCCAAACGTCGCCGAGTGGCCCATCAAGGCTGCGATTTTAGCATTTCGAGAGCCTGCTGCGCCCCTCGATGTTCAGGCTGCACCCGCAGCAGTTCCTGCAGCGCTTCTCTTGCCTTCTCCTTATCGTTCTGCAGCACGTAGAGACGGGCAAGGTTGAGATACGACTGATCGAAGTTTGGAGCGGCCTGAATGCAAGTCTTGAATTGCGCTTCCGCACTTGCATAATTGTTGGTTCGAACAAAGAGAACGCCGAGGTTGTTCAGCGCCTCGGGATAACCCGGACGCAGATCGATTGCCTTTTGCAGATAGTCCGCGGCCGATTGCGTTTGTCCTTGCTGAGCGTAAAACATCCCGAGGCTATAGTTAGTCTCAGGATCATCGGGTTGAATCTCGAGCGCGCGATTCAAAAGCGTTTGTGCCTTATCGAACGCGCGCTGCCGGCGATAGAGATTTCCCAGGTTGAGCAACGCGATCGCGTAGTTCGGCCTCTGGCTGAGTGACTCCTGGAAGTCCCGCACTGCTTCATCCGGCTGCCCCTGTTGGGCCGTGATCATGCCTAGATTGTTCCATGCCTCTGGATAATTCGGACGCAACTTCAATGTTTGTTCAATATAGTGTCGCGCCTGCTGCAGATTATTTTGTCTCAAGTGGAGCGTGCCAAGGTTGTAATAGGCTTCCGGATTGTCCGGCTTCTGCGCGATCACCTGCTCGAAGGCGGCGGCCGCCGCGTCGAGGTAGCCATGCTGGAAGAGCGCCACTCCGTAGGTGAAATCATTGCGCTGGAACGCATCGCGATAGGGCACGCCGCCAAACGGAAGTGCTTTTTGCATGCGATCGGCTGTGGTGGTCGGGATAGCCTTGACATCCTCCAGCAATCTCTGAAGATCGATCGGCCCTTGATACACCTTGACGATCATGCCCTCCGCATCCAGCAGGAAAGCGGTTGGAATGGCGAGGTCCCTGCGGCGGTCGAACAAGTAACGGTAGATGATGTTATAAACGCCCGCCACATCTTGCGTAGCAAAAACAACAGGAAAGGAAAACCTCTCGAGCGCAGCAAACGATCGTGCCGCTCCTATTTCGCCGGCGTCATCCACGTTTACTGCAAATATCTCCAGTTTGTTTTTGGCCAGCTCCGGCTGGTTCTTATTGAAAAGCCTCAGCTGGTCGGCGCTGAGCGGCGCCGTCGTCGCCCAGAAATTGAGAAGCGCGCACCCACCCTCGAGACTTCGCAGTTCCCGCATGTTGCCCGCGAGGTCTGGCAGAGAAAGCTCAGGTGCTTTCAACGGTTCAATCAGCCACGTGTCTATCTGCGACGGCAGCGGTTCTAACTTGAGCGGTGGTCCGGCTTGCGCATAGGCCTGAGGTGGTGCGGTGAATGGCTTGGCTACAAATTCCGCGGAACCCTCCTCAATTGCGATCCGGTGGTTGACCGGGATACTCGTGAATTCCTGAGAAAGCCCACTCGGCCAGCGGACCGTGGCTCGAATGGTGCCTTCCGGTTTGCCAACGCCAAAGAATATTTCCTTCGAGTGCTGAGCAACAAACCCCGATCCTGCTTGCAAATACTTCGTCTGACGGAGGGAGCCCACTTCCAGTGTGATCGAGGTTCCGATGGCATCGCGGTTGCTCGTCTTACCTCTTAGCCGGAACGCGATTGATTCACCAGGTTCCTTCATCACGTTGTGCAGGATCCGCAATTGCGGGGCATTACGGTTTTTGAGGATGACCTCCAGCCGCCCGTCATGGTCTATATCGGCCAGAACAAAGGAGCGGCTGTCCTCAGGAAAGTCCAATCCCACCGCGCCTGAAACCTCGCTGAACGTGCCATCGCGATTGTTCGCGAACATCACATTGCGTTCGTAGCCGCTCCAGGAACGGTCTGACCGAATCAATTCATTGATGGCATTCCATCCATGCTCGTAAGCCAATGAAGGTGTAGCATCCTCGGGCGATTTCGCTACCACCTGCCGCCAGAAAAAACTTGCCAGGTCGTTGCGTTCCGGCGCGGAGATGTATCCATTGGCGACGTAAAGGTCAGGGTAGCCATCATGATCGAAATCCCAGAAATCCGAACACCAGGACCAACGGCCCATCTCGACTCCAGCTTGCTGGCTGATGTCTTGAAACTTTCCATTCCCCAGATTCCGATAGAGCGCATTGCCTCGCGCGTGCCGCCGGTAGAGCCCGCGGATTTCTTCCGGCGCGTTTTCATGAAAGCGCTTTTGCCCCGAAACCCTTTGTCCCGCGGAGGACCACATGTCGGCAACGTAGACATCCTGCTTGCCGTCGTTATCGAAGTCAGACCAGCATGCACTCATACCGGCTCCCGGAACGTCGATGCGGGCTTCGCCTGAGACAGCCGCGAATGTGCCATCACCATTGTTGCGGTACAGGTTGCTGCGCCCGAAATCGTTGGCCACATAAAGATCGGGCAAGCCACCGCCAGTGGAGACGCCCCAGGCGCAAGCGAAACTATAGCGGTCGTTCTCGGCATTCAATCCTGCCGCCTCGGTCCTGTCTACAAAGGTTCCGTCTCCTTCGTTGTGCAGCAGGAAATTGGGGGGACCATTCCGGGCATCGAAGTAGGGTACCGGATAGTGATACTGGTCCAGCCCCAGGTAGTAGCTATAGAGGCAGAAGTAAACATCGAGACGTCCGTCACGATCGTAGTCGGCTATTGCTGCGTGGGTAAACGTTCCCTCCGGAGGACGCGCAAACTTGAAGGCGTCGCGCTTGATCTTGAACGTCCCATCCCCTTGATTCAGAAAAAGCAGGGGACCGCTGCCGCAAACCACAAGAAGATCCTGCCGTCCCTTGTTTTCAAAATCGGCGAACAGGGCGCACGCAGTGTTGTCGAGCACTCCGACCCCGGCTTTTTCGGTTACGTCTTCCAGCGTCCCGTCACCCCGGTTGTGGTAAAGCCGGTTTGGCAGGCCCGACGGCTGACAAACATAGAGATCGTCGAAACCATCATTGTCGAAGTCACCCGCCGCCACACCATTGTTGCCGTAAACGTCTATGCCGCATGCACCGTCCAGCACGGTCCGCCAATAGTCGGAGCCATGAAGCATCTGCTTTGTGTACGATTCCGCTCGGCCGAGTGTTTGCGAGGTTATGTCAACAAACATCGGTCCTTGCGTAACGCTCAGTGTTTGTTCGCGGGCCTCCCACCTCCGGGCTTTCCACCCTCCTGATTCATCGCGTGACCACTCGGTATGCCATGATCCAACCCGCTCTTCACGCCGCTCATCGTTCCGGACGACGACTAGGTCATAGCGGATATCCAGGCGAACCGCCGGCGGGGCGCTGGCGATTTCCTCGATACCGGTAATTTGGAATTCCGTTGTCTCCACTCCTGAGACCTGACCCAGCCAGGCTCGGATTTGCTGCAAAAACCGCTCCCGCCCGGAGACAGCCTTGCCGTTGAACACTCCTCTCGTGATCGTGATCCCGTTCCCAGTCCGCAGCGTGATTTCGTTGGCCGGGACGAGTGGGGTGGCTTCGATCGACGGAT
>Ga0209006_10002089_pt1 | contig 18165 bp, 19 predicted proteins | sample JacPin_JW_Ref_O2_FD_188567 | JGI IMG/M metagenome (GOLD analysis project Ga0209006, IMG submission 188567) | Forest soil microbial communities from Algoma, Ontario, Canada - Jack Pine, Ontario site 1_JW_Ref_O2 (SPAdes) (version 2) | ecosystem: Environmental > Terrestrial > Soil > Boreal... | reverse complement strand
GGTTCTTCGGCAAGGAGCAACTCGCGCGGCAGCTGCTGCAACACATGCAGCGGCGGCGCAGCATGAACGTCTAGCCGCAACGCCCACACGTGGCATCGGGCAGACCATTTCGCGCAATGCGGGCGCGACCGGCGCAACTCCAACACCACCGCCTCCACATCGGCGGGCATCTGTTGAGCCTCCTGTCAGGATTGAACTGACGACCGCTCGCTTACAAGGGGATTGAAGCCCAATTCGGCTGGGTTCGCCCTTATTCGTGCATGCCTGCCACCTGCGAATACGCATTCGTGACAGTTCGCCGTTGTTCGCCCTGATCCGCGGGGGTTGACGGCAAAGTGACGGCCAAATTAGTGGTACTACCGTACGAGATTCTGCGGGACGGTTTTGGTGATGGTTGGCCGGTTAACAGGAAGATTGGCGCCACGGCGAGGTGCGGTTTGGGATCAGAACGCCCGCAACGAAGTCCTTCACCGTCGAACAGTCGCCGCCGCCCGCAAGGCGCCGTCCTGGGCGTGCACGTAGGTCCGCATCGTGCACGCCAGATCGGCGTGGCCGAGCCGCCGCGAGATCACCGCGATAAGCACCTCCTGCATGTGCATGACGCTGGTTGGCGTACCCGACGGGCCCAAGATCCATTGCCGCGATACCCTGCCATATCCGTAACGGCTCGCCATCGACACAGGAGACGTCCTGAACGACCTGGAATCGGAGACCATATCCGCTACCGTCGGTCGAGCGGCCCCGGCACGGGGTTCCTTTCTGTGGTGATGACGAACAGTGCGGACGGTGACACAACCGAGGCATTGCGGCTGGGCTTGGCGGTGGGCTCGGTGCAATCGACGTCGCGTGGTTTTGCGAGCGGCCGGGGGCGGAGCTGGTTGCGGTGGAAGCGTCACGCGTGGTGACGCGGGCGGGCGAGGCGGATCGCAATTTCCGGACGCTGCTGGCTTCGGGGACCTTGTTCTCGGCCGCGGTTCAGCTCACCAGCGTGACCACGGTCCTTCCTTATGTGTGCGCCGATTTGTCGGCTCCGAGCGTTGTCGTTGCCCTGCTTGTTCCTTTGTTCACCGCAGGGGTCATTGGGGGCAACATTTTCGCATCACGGGTGTTGGGGTGGAGCGGCTCGATCACGGCGTTGCTGCTTGGCCTGGGCGGTGTGCAGGCATTGCTGGTTGCGATCAATGCGACCGCTGTCGCGTTCATGCCGGAGAAAGTGTCGTTCTATCCGCTGCTTGTTACCGCGGGCGTCCTTGGACTGGCATCGGGATGCTCGCAGATCTTTGTCCCGCTGTTGATCTCGGCGCTGCTGTCACCGGAGCGTCGCGTTGCGCTGCTGCTACGCGAAGCCGGCTTTGGTGCGGCGATAATGACCCTCGTGTCGGCGTTTTCGGCGGGATTTCTGTCCAGCCAGCCGGCCGACCTTGACGACGCCGAGTTGCTGGGGATCGGCGCGGCCTTCATGGCTTTGTCGACGCTGTGGTTTTTGGCGCTGCGGCCATCAGGACAGCTGACGATGGGCGAGTCGGTGCCGACGCGCGAGGTGTTGCGCAGAGGTTTCACCTATTTACGCCGACAGCGATGGTTGCGACGGTTTGTGCTGACCCAGGTGCTGTTTACTTCGGTCACGCTGGCACCGATGTTCTACGCGATCTACAGCTCGGAGTCGCTGGGCGCCGACAACAACAAGCTTGACAATATTCTCATCTTTGTGGGGCTGGGCTTGTTGGCCGGGATCGCCGTATGGGGGTTCATACGCAGGCAGTTTCATACCCGTGGTATGTACCTGTGCAGCGCTTTGATTGCGATCTGCGCGGCCGTGTTGTGTACGTTGATGCAGATATTCCGGCTGCTGCCGCCGGTCTGGATTTTCGGGTTGACCATGCTGCTGGTGGCGGTGGCCAGTCAAGCGGTCGGCCCGGCGGCGCAGGATTGGATTTTCAGCGAAACAGCCGAGGAGGACCGGGTGGTGGTGGTGAGTTACACCCAGATCATCGCTAGCGTGGCAGCCATCGTGCTGGGCTTCATATTTGGTTTCGTCGCCGGGTACGGCTCGGCGATGTGGCCGCTGGCGATCATGTTGGGGGTGAATGTTGCGGCCCTGTGCGCGGCAATGCTGGTGCGCATGCCACGCACTGCCCCTGCAACCGCGTGAGAACCGAACGCGGGCACCTACTGCGACAACTACGGCAACTGCACGACGGACTAACGACACAAGGAAGCCGACGCTCAACCCTCTGACTAGTTCCCGCCATGCCGTAAGCACTTCCCCCGCGCGGCGGACAGGGCGTCCGCATCAGTTCAAGATCCGTTCCGCCCCGTACGTCGGGACATCCGACGACACATCGAGGCCGGCGCGATCAGCGGGAGTCAAACCGAACCGCCCCCCTATGCGCGCCATTGTCTCCGCGCAGTCACACATGATCCGCCAATACGGGGACGTGACCATCGTGTCCCTAGGGCTGCACCGCCCGCGGGCGCTCGACCCGTGTGCTGCCGCTGACCCCGGAGCTGCTGGCGGCGCTCAGGGCCGCCACGCGCATGCAGGTCGAGGAGCAGCTCGCCACCGGGCGGCCCCACCTATGAGCGCAGCGGCTATGTCGTCGTCGACCCTCTGGGGCGGCGCTACCACCCCGACACGGTGTCGGACTACTGGGCTGCCGCGTGTGCGAAGGCGGGTGTGAAGCGCATCCGGCTGCACGACGCTCGGCACACCTGCGGCACGCTCATGCACCTGGAGCACAACGTGCCGGTCGCGATCATCTCGGCGTGGCTCGGGCACGCCGACACCGCGTTCACTATGCGCACCTACGTGCACAACCAACCGCAGAAGCTCGTCCTCGCGGCCGAGAGCATCTCGTCGAGGACGAGGCGTAAGAAGTCCGCGCAGTAGGGAGTCTGACCTGCGATTTCGTTCTTCCTCGGTTTTCGTGCCCTACTGGGCCGAAGTCCCGATTTCCGCCGCCCGGCGTGACGGCGAGGAATTGAGTTGACGGCAAATGACGGCAAAACGCGATCTTGATCGCTGTCGGGATCGCGATATAACCCGTGAACTGCGCTTTTGTGGAGCCTCCTGTCAGGATTGAACTGACGACCGCTCGCTTACAAGGCGAGTGCTCTACCACTGAGCTAAGGAGGCAGGAACCCCAGCGTATCGGTCAGCGGTTGTCGTCGTCCTCGGCGATGACCCGCTCCGACGGGATGACTCGCGGCGGCCCGTAGCGCGGCCGGCGTCGTCGCGGCACCAGCGGAATCCGGTCGGCGATATTGCTCAGTGGGTCGACCACCACGCTCAGCGTGTCGACCGCGTCTCGCAGCATCTCGATGGTCGGGGTCAGTGCCTCCAGCCCGGGTGCCAGCCGGTTCAGCGTGTCGGCGACGAGCTCCAGCTGATCGAGCGGGCCGTTCCGTGCGGTCAGCTTGTCGAGCAGTCCGTCTTCGGCGAGCAGCCGCTCGGCCAAGCCGTTCTCATCGAGCACCCGCTCGAGAATTCCGTCCTCCGCGAGCAGCTGGTCCACGAGGCCGCCCGGGGCCAGTGCCCGGTCCAATGGCCCGTCGTCGGCCGTCAACCGATCCAGCGCTCCGCCGGGCTCGGTCAACCTGTCGATCGCCCCGCCCGGGCGCAGCAGGCGTTCGATCGGCCCGTCCGCCGCCAATGCCCGTCCCAGCGGCGCGTCGCCGTCCATCAGGTGCGCGAGCCTTTGTGCTCGCTCGATCGTCGAGTCGATCCCCAGCAGCTGCGCGACCGAGGAAGGCGGGGCCTGCGTCCCGGCGCCTTGCAGGGTCCGTCGGGCCAGACCGAGCGCTCCGCTCGCCACGTCAAGACCGGCATCGGCTACCGCCAAGCCGACCCTCGCCGGTGCGGTCGCCAGCGTAACCAGGGTTTTTCCGACGTTCATTCGCGTAATTTAAGCACCTCACCGCGATCTTCCTCGAAGCCGAGTCTGTGAAATTTACAGAAAGCTCCCAGCTAAACTCCAGCTTGACCCCAATTGGAGGGTGGAGATTAACCGCATGAGTGCCGCCCCGTTACACGACTCGTTACCTGAAGCCAAGATCCTGGTGGTAGACGACGAGACGAACATCGTCGAGCTGCTGTCCGTGAGCCTGAAGTTTCAGGGCTTCGAGGTCCATACGGCCTCCAGCGGGCCCGCCGCCCTGGACCGCGCGCGAGAGGTTCGACCCGACGCGGTGATCCTGGATGTGATGATGCCCGGCATGGACGGCTTCGGTGTGCTGCGTCGGCTGCGGGCCGACGGCATCGATGCGCCGGCGTTGTTCCTGACTGCTCGGGATACGTTGCAGGACAAGATCACCGGCCTCACACTTGGCGGCGACGACTACGTCACCAAACCGTTCAGCCTCGAAGAGGTGGTCGCGCGCCTACGGGTGATTCTTCGGCGCACCGGCCGGGGCATGGACCAGCCCCGCACCGCCCGTCTCACGTTCGCCGACATCGAACTCGACGAAGAGACTCACGAGGTGTGGAAGGCCGGCGAACCGGTATCGCTCTCGCCGACCGAGTTCACCCTGCTGCGGTACTTCATGATCAACGCGGGCACCGTGCTGAGTAAGCCGAAGATCCTCGACCACGTCTGGCGCTATGACTTCGGCGGCGATGTCAACGTCGTCGAGTCCTATGTCTCGTACCTGCGCCGGAAGGTCGACACCGGCGAGAAGCGGCTGCTCCACACATTGCGTGGTGTGGGGTACGTGCTTCGCGAACCGCGATGACCCTTTGGGGCGGACAATAAGGGGCATGCCCGTACAGCGTCCGAGAGGTGTCCCGCTCCGGGTCAGCCTTGTGGCCGCAATGCTGGTGCTTGTCGGCTTCGGTTTGCTGGCCTCCGGCATTGCCGTGACATCGATCCTCCGCCACAGCCTCATCAGCCGCGTGGACCAGACACTGACGGACGCGTCCCGCGGGTGGGCGCAGGCCCCGCGTCGATTACCCCAGCCGCCCATCGAAGGACCGAACCCCGGCCGACCGCCCTCCAACTTCTATGTGCGCGGCATCGGCCCCGACGGCCGGGTCTGGATGGCGGTGAACGATCGCGATGCCGAGCCCGCCCTGCCGGCGGACAACGACGTGGGGCCGGACGCCGTGACCGTCGGTTCGCTCGATGGCTCGAACATCCAATGGCGTGCCGTCTCCGTCCACGGCAGTCGCGGGGAGTTGATCACTGTCGCCATCGACCTCTCCGAGGTGCAGTCGACGGTCCGCGCGCTGACCTGGTCGCAGGTCGGCATCGGCCTTGCCGTGCTGCTTGTTCTCGGTATCGCGGGCTACATCGTCGTGCACCGCAGCCTCCGGCCGCTGGCCGAGGTGGAGCAGACCGCCGCCGCGATCGCCTCCGGCGAGCTCGACCGAAGGGTGCCCCAGCGCGATCCGCGCACCGAGGTGGGCCGATTGTCGTTGGCGCTCAACGGCATGCTCGCGCAGATCCAGCGTGCGGTCGCGTCGTCGGATCAGTCGGCGGCACAGGCCCGCACCTCCGAGGAACGCATGAGGCGGTTCATCACCGACGCCAGCCACGAACTGCGCACTCCGCTCACGACGATCCGCGGTTTCGCCGAGCTCTACCGGCAAGGAGCCGCCCGCGACATGGAAATGCTGATGTCACGCATCGAAAGTGAGTCGCGCCGAATGGGATTGCTCGTCGAAGACCTCTTACTCCTTGCCCGCCTGGACGCGCAGCGACCGCTCGACCAGCACCGCGTCGACTTGTTGGCACTGGCCACCGACGCTGTTCACGACGCGCAGTCGATCGCGCCGAACCGGCGCATCGCGATGGACGTGTTCGACGGACCAGGCACTCCCGAGGTGATCGGCGACGACGCGCGATTGCGGCAGGTGTTGGGCAACCTGGTGTCCAACGCGCTTCAGCACACTCCCGAAAGCGCCCGCATCACCGTGCGCGTCGGCACCGAGGGTGCCAACGCGGTGCTCGAGGTGATCGACCAGGGCCCCGGTATGACCAAGGACGACGCCCACCGCATCTTCGAACGGTTTTACCGGGCCGACACGTCGCGGGCGCGGATCAGCGGTGGCACCGGGCTCGGCTTGTCGATCGTCGACTCGCTGGTGTATGCGCACGGCGGCACCGTCACCGTCGTGACCGCACCTGGGCAGGGCTGTCGTTTCCGGGTCAGCCTGCCGCGGATCGCCGACGTGCCCGCCGACGAGATCCCCGTTGACGAGGCGGAACTGGACGAGGTGCGCGTCGACGGAGTGCCCGTTCAGACCAGCTGAGCCAGCGCGTTCTTGATTTTCACCTGCGCTTCGTCCAGCGACTCCGGCGACGGGTTCGGGTCGGCACCGCCGATGTTGAAGTCGGCCAACGAATACGCGGGGAACACGTGGACGTGCAGGTGCGGTATCTCGAGGCCTGCGATCAGCAGACCGGCGCGCGGCGCATTGAACGCGAGCCGGACGGCCTTCCCGATCAGTTGTGACACCGCCATCAGGCGGTTGAAGACGGTGGCGTCGAGGTCTTGCCACTGATCGATCTCCGCGCGCGGCACCACCAGCGTGTGCCCCTGAGTGACCGGCGCGATCGTCAGAAAGGCGACGAACTCGTCATCCTGGTAGACGAAGCGGCCCGGCAACTCGCCGTTCATGACCTTGGTGAACAATGACGCCATGGGCACGAGCATGATGGGACCGTCGGGGGAGCGTCAAGCAATCAAGTCGTTATCCGCCTCCCAGCAAGCTCCCAGTCTGGCTGCAGTGCCGTGGCAGCTTGTGCCGAGACCGTAGTGAATCATGACTGAACTGGTGGCAGGGGTGGACCGCGGCGCGGTCTTCGATGTTGATGCGGAGTCCGACAAACCCCAACCGCAGGACTACGTCCTCGACATCGTGATCCCGGTCTACAACGAAGAGGTCGACTTGCCTTCCTGCGTGCACCGGCTGCACGCGTTTCTGGCCAGTGAAGTGCCGTACCGGTCGCGTATCACCATCGCCGACAACGCCAGTACCGACGAAACCCTGGCGGTTGCGCACGAACTCGCCGACGAGCTGCCCGACGTCGCGGTGATCCACCTCGACGCTAAGGGTCGGGGCGGGGCGCTGCATGCGGCATGGTCGACGTCCGACGCGACGGTCGTGGCCTACATGGACGTCGACCTTTCCACCCACCTGTCGGCGCTGATGCCGCTTGTCGCGCCGTTGATTTCCGGACACTCTGACGTTGCCATCGGTTCACGTTTGGCCGCGTCCTCGCGCGTCGTGCGCGGACCGAAGCGCGAATTCGTCTCCCGTAGTTACAACCTGCTGCTGCGCGGTGTGCTCGGCGCACGATTCTCCGACGCGCAGTGCGGATTCAAGGCGGTACGCACGGAAGTGGCGCGCCAACTGCTTCCTCTGGTGTCCGACACCGGATGGTTCTTCGACACCGAGTTGCTCGTGATCGCCGAGCGCGCCGGCCTGCGTATCCACGAGGTGCCGGTCGACTGGGTTGACGACCCCGATTCCCGCGTGGACATCGTCCGCACCGCGATCGACGACCTGAAGGGGTGCTGGCGTGTCGGCCGGGCATTGGCGACGGGCGCACTGCCGCTGCGGGAGCTACAGGCCAGCTTCGGTCGCGAACCGTTGGTCGCCGGCGTGCCGCCCGGGATGGTCGGGCAGCTGGTCCGGTTCGGAATCGTCGGCGTGGCAAGCACATTGGCATACACAGCGCTGTATTGGGTTCTGCACCCCACGCTGGGCGGACAAGCGGCCAACCTGATTGCGTTGCTGCTGACGGCGATTGGGAACACGACGGCCAACAGGGCATTCACTTTCCGGATTCATGGCAGGGCGAACGCCGCACGCCACCAGTTCCACGGGCTGCTGGTGTTCGCGTTCGGGCTGGCGGTGACGAGCGGTTCGCTGTTCCTGTTGCAGCACTTCGACCCAAACGCCGGCCGGGCTGTACAACTTTCGGTCCTGGTGGTAGCGAACCTCGTCGCGACCGCGATCCGGTTTGTGGCCCTGCGCCGGGTCTTCGGCGCGCATCGCCGACTGCGTTAGTGGATGGCGCTTAGCGCGGCCTGAGCCGAAATAGCGGAATCTGACGACCAATCGCCGCCGTCTTGACGCGGTAGTCGCCGTACCCCGCGAAGACCTGCTCGGCGAGTCCATACAGTCGTGCGTACTCGTCGGGATCGGTGACCTCGGTCGCTACAAATCTCTCGTCGCCGAGTTGGCATTCGGGGTGCGCCTTGAGGTTGTAATACCAGTTGGGGTGTTTCGGCCCTCCGCCGTATGAGGCGATCAGGATTGGATCGGGTCCATCGTGGAAGTAAGTGAGTTGGACCTCTCGCGGCTGACCCGACTTGGCACCCGTCGTCATGAGCGGGGCTGAAGCGACCGCGCCCAAGATTGCCGGATAGCGCCCGCCGGTCGCACGGTACAGCCAGGGGTCGATGCGAGGGGCGATACGGAGTCCGTAGGCCAGCATGAGACGGGTGCGCGAGATACGGACGTAGGCCCTGTAAAGGGGGCCACGCTTCCTGTTCGGATCGACGTAGCGCAGTGGCATAACGGGGAACGTACTACCTAATCAGCTTCTCCACAGGTCACATCCTGGTTTTGTCCAGGCGGCGGCCACCCGGCTCGAAGACCGGCTGGGCATCGGCGACATCAGACGAGTCCGGTGGCATCAAACACCCAGCTAGTATCGGCTTTCGCGAGGTACTCCAGCCACGTCGACGGCGCCTGGCTCACCATCGAACCCATGTCCCAGTAGTCCTTCCACATGGTGACCTTGCCGGCACCGTTCTCTTCGCGGACCTTGTGCACGGTGACGAAGCGCAACGCCGCGACCTCGCCGCTGTCCCACGTCCACGTCTCGGAATGCTCGTACATCGCGTCGGCGCTGTTGGTAACGAGCAGACCGTCGTGGTTGACGTAGTCGGCCAGCGGCTCAAGTCCGATCTTGAGCCGTTTGACGATGTCTACGGGACCGCGGGCGGCGGCCGTTGGACCGACCGGCATGTCGAGGTAGATGCAATCGTCGGACAGGAAGGTCTGCACGGCCTCCCAGTCGCGTTTCGAAAGCGCTCGCCACAGACCGAGAACGGTGGCAGTGACGTCGGCCATCAGGTCATCAAACCTTCCCGGTCGACAAGTATCAACTACGGAACCACGTCTTACCGAGCAGACTGACGTAGTGGCCGATACCGTCCAGCAGCTGCTGCGAGATCGCTGCAACGACGACTCTGTTGCGGTGAAGTACGAGGGTCGCCGATGGACCTGGCGCGAGCATCTGCGCGATGCGAGCGCGGCGGCGGCGGCGCTGCTGGCGATCGCGGATCCCGCGCGCCCGATGCACATCGGCACGCTCCTTCCCAACACCCCCGACATGCTGACCCAGATGGCCGGCGCCGGCCTGGGCGGATACGTGTTGTGCGGCATCAACACCACCCGCCGTGGCGATGGCTTGCTGGCCGACGTGCGGCGCGCCGACTGCCAGGTTCTCGTCACCGACGCCGCGCACCGCCCGCTGCTCGACGGACTCGACCTCACCGGAATCCGGCTGATCGACGTGTCGAGCGACGAATGGCGCCGCCACCTCGACGCGGCAGGCGAGCTTCGGCCGTACTCCGAGGCCGGCCAGATGGACACCTACATGATGATCTTCACGTCCGGGACGAGCGGTAATCCCAAGGCAGTCAAGGTACCTCACTTCATGGTGCTGTTCGCGGGGCAGGCGTTGGCCGAGAAGTTCGAGCTGACGCCGGACGACACCTGCTACATGTCGATGCCGCTGTTTCACTCCAACGCCCTCGCGGGTGGCTGGGCGCCCGCAGCGGTTTCCGGCGCCGCAATGGTGCCCGCCAAGTTCTCGGCATCGAGCTTCTTGTCAGACATCCGTCGCTACGGAGCGACGTACATGAATTACGTCGGCAAGCCCCTCGCCTACGTCTTGGCCACGTCGGAGCGGCCCGACGATTCCGAGAACCCACTGCGTGTCGCATTCGGCAACGAGGCCAGCGAAAAAGACGTCGACGAGTTCAGCCGACGGTTCGACGTCGTAGTCGAGGACGGGTTCGGCTCGACCGAGAACGGGGTGATCGTCACCCGCGAACCCGGAACCCCGAAAGGCTCGATCGGCAAGGGCTTTCCCGGCGTTGCGATCTACCACAGCGAGACCGCCACCGAATGCCCGGTGGCTCGGTTTGATGACAACGGCGCCCTGCTCAACGCCGAGGAAGCCATCGGGGAACTGGTGAACACCGAAGGCGCCGGCTTCTTCAGCGGTTACTACCACGACGATGCCGCCAACGCCGAACGCATGCGAGGCGGCATGTACTGGTCCGGCGATCTGGCCTACCGAGACGCGGACGGCTGGATTTACCTCGCCGGCCGCACAGCGGACTGGATGCGTGTCGACGGCGAGAACATGGCCGCGGCTCCAATTGAGCGGATCCTGTTGCGGTGCAATGGCTGCAGTCGCATCGCCGTATACGCGGTGCCGGACGAGAACGTTGGCGATCAGGTGATGGCTGCCATCGTCCTCAAGGAGGGTGCCGCGCTGACTCCCGAGGAACTCGAGTCATTTCTCAGCGGCCAGCCGGATCTGTCTCCGAAGGCGTGGCCTCGCTACGTGCGCATCGCAGCAGACCTGCCCAGCACGGCCACGCACAAGGTGCTCAAACGAGAACTCATCGCTCAGGGTGCGACCGCCGGTGGCGGCGAGTTGTGGGTCCGCGAGCCGCGCGGGACAGCCTACGCACGTTACTCGTCTGACTGACCGCGTGACGTGAACTCCGACAGCGCCGCGGTGTTCGCCGCAGCACCAATGAGCTCGGCGAAGCACGCGGTCTCCCGCTCGATGGCCGCATCGATCTGCGGCCGCAGCGGAGCCGTCATCGTGGTCTTGACCGCCATCAGGCTCGGAATCGGTTTCGACGCGAGCACATTCGCGTGCCGTTTGGTCTCGGCGAGCAGCTCGGTCGGCTCACAGACCTTCCACACCAGGCCCATCTCGAGCGCTTCCGCGGCGGTGATCCACTCGGACGACATCAATATCCATGCCGCGTTCTGCCGCCCGACCTGCCGCGGCAGCAGGAACGACGAAGCCGCCTCCGGGGCGACCCCGAGGCTGGTGAAGGGGCACTTCAACCGCGCGTCGGAAGACATGAACGCCAGGTCGGCGTAGCCCAATATGGTGGCGCCGATGCCCACCCCGACACCGTTCACGGCGCAGATCAGCGGCTTGGGGAACGCACTGAGTACGTCGAGCATCCTGAAAAAGCCGTGCTGTCCGGCGTTCTCACGCGGGTTGGTGATATTCGCTTGCATCTCGACGAGGTCGGCGCCGGCGCTGAAGGCCCGGCCCGCGCCGGTGATCACGACGACGGCGACGTCCGGGTCGTCGGCGGCGGCCAAAAGCGCCTGAGCCGTGGAGTCGTAGAGCGCCTCGTTGAAAGCATTCAACGCGTCCGGCCGGTTCAGCGTCAGCGTTCGCACGCGGTTGTCGTCGGACACGTTCAGCATCAGTGCGACCTCATCATCTGGTGGATTTCCGTGATCGACCACGGCGGCCGTTGATCACCACACCGGCGCCGCAGGCGGCCAGAAGTTCGGACACCGCCTTGCCGATGCCGCGGCTGCCGCCGGCGACGACCGCGGCGCGGTCCGCCAGCAGGCGTTCTTCGCCTCCCCGCGGCTCCCGTCGCGCTTTTGCACCCATATCAGCGTCGAACTATAGTCCGGACACATGTCCAGCTCCGCCCTGACCCGCGACCGGATCGCCGCACCACATGTGGCAGATTCGTTGATAGGTGCCATGGCGCTCGATGGGCACGCGGTTTAGCGGTGGTGAAGGGTTGAGTATGCGGATTGCCTTGTTGTCCTATCGCAGTAAGACCCACTGCGGAGGGCAGGGGGTCTACGTCCGGCATCTCAGCCGGGGTTTGGTCGAGCTGGGCCACGATGTCGAGGTCTTCTCCGGTCAGCCTTATCCCGACGTACTCGACCCGCGGGTGCGCTTCACCAAGGTTCCCAGCCTCGACCTGTACCGCGAACCCGATCCGTTCCGCGTGCCGTGGCCCGGCGAGATTCGAGATCGGCTCGATCTGCTCGAACTGGCCACCATGTGGACGGCCGGGTTCCCCGAGCCGCGCACCTTCAGCCTGCGGGCGGCCAGGTTGCTGGCCGATCGAGCCGCGGATTTCGACATCGTGCACGACAATCAGAGCCTCGGCACCGGCCTGCTTTCGATCGCGGCGACGGGGCTGCCGGTCGTGGCCACGGTTCATCATCCGATCACCCGCGACCGCATTTTGGACCTGGCAGCCGCGCGTTGGTGGCGAAAGCCGCTGGTGCACAGATGGTACGGCTTTCTGAGGATGCAGAAGCAGGTGTCCCGACGCATTCCAGAACTGCTGACGGTCTCCTCGTCCTCGGCAGCCGATATCGCGACCGACTTCGGGGTGTCCCCGGAGCAGCTGCATATCGTGCCGCTGGGTGTGAACACGACGCTGTTCAGGCCGTCGTCCCGGCCGCGCCGCCCCGGCCGTGTCATCGCGATCGCCAGCGCGGACACCCCGCTCAAGGGCGTTGGCACGCTGCTGCACGCGGTGTCCAGGCTGCGTGTCGAACGTGATCTCGAGCTTCAGCTGGTCGCCCGGGTCGAACCGAACGGCCCCACCCATAAGCTCATTGCAGAGCTGGGTATCTCCGACATCGTCCACATCACCAGCGGGCTGGGAGACCAAGAACTCGCGACGCTGTTCGCCTCCGCCGAAGTTGCGTGCATACCCTCGCTCTACGAAGGGTTTTCGCTACCCGCCGTCGAAGCGATGGCCAGTGGTACGCCGGTGGTGGCCAGCCGGGTCGGCGCCCTGCCCGAGGTACTCGGCACCGGTGGTGCGTGCGCCGAGTTGGTGAAGCCCGGCGACATCGGCGAGTTGACTTCTGCTCTCGGCGATCTGCTGGACAACCCGGATAAGCGGCGCAGGCTCGGTGATGCGGGTCGGCAGCGGGCCCTCGACGTGTTCAGCTGGGAATCGGTCGCGGCCCAGACGGTTCGGGTGTACGAGCGGGCGATCGCGCGGACGTCCGGCAGAGGGAATGAGTAATGCTGACAGTGGATTTCGATCGGCTTGGCGTGGCACGGTCAACCAAGGTCATCGATGTGGGATGTGGCGCGGGTCGGCACGCGTTCGAGGCGTACCGGCGAGGGGCTGATGTCGTCGCCTTCGATCGGGATGCCGGTGAACTCTCTCGCGTGGAGGCGATCCTCACCGCGATGGCCGACAACGGTGAGGCGCCGGCCTCGGCGACCGCGGAGGCGGTGGTGGGTGACGCGTTGGCGTTGCCCTACGCCGACGAGACGTTCGACTGCGTGATCGCGTCGGAGATCCTCGAGCACATACCGCAGGACGACGCCGCGATCGCGGAGCTGATCCGGGTGCTGAAAGTCGGTGGCACGTTGGCTGTCACGGTTCCGCGATGGTTACCTGAACGGGTGTGCTGGTGGCTGTCGGACGAGTACCACAGCAACGAGGGCGGCCATGTCCGGATCTATCGCGCCAGCCAGTTACGCGCCAAATTCTCCCACCGCGGACTGGCGCTGACCCATACCCATCACGCGCATGGCCTGCACTCGCCGTTCTGGTGGCTGAAATGCGCTGTCGGAGTGTCGCATTCCGATCATCCCGCGGTGAGCGCATATCACAGGATGCTGGTGTGGGACCTGATGCGCCGGCCCAGGATCACTCGCGCGGCCGAGGCGGTGCTGAACCCACTCGTGGGTAAGAGCGTGGCGATGTATTTCGTCAAGCCCGAAGGCGCCCAGGTCGGCGCCGATGTCTCCGAAGCGACCCGGGGTACTGCATGAGGAGGTCGCACGACCTGCCGTCTGTTCCGGGCGCCCTCACGCAAGAGCAGTGCAGGCAGACGGCGCTGTCGATCGCGACTGCACAGGAGTCGTCGGGGGCAATCCCCTGGTTCACCGGCGGCCACACCGACCCGTGGGATCATGTGGAATGCGCGATGGCGCTCACCGCTGCGGGACTGCTCGGGCCGGCCCGCGCGGCGTTCGAGTGGTGTCGGCAGATTCAGCGTCCCGACGGCTCGTGGCCGATCCAGCTGCGTGCCGGGGTGGTCGAGGATGCCAACAGCGACAGTAACTTCTGTGCCTATATCGCCGCCGGGGTGTGGCATCACGTGCTGGTCACCGGCGACCGCGCATTCGCCGCGACGATGTGGCCCGTGGTCAGTGCGGCGATCGACTTCGTGATGGACCTGCAGACCGGTTACGGCGAGATCAGCTGGGCCAGAAGCGGATCAGGCCCAGAGCCCGACGCGCTACTGACCGGCTGCGCGAGCATCTACCACAGCATGAGGTGCGCGCTGGCACTCGCGGACTACATCGGCGAGCCTCAGCCGGAGTGGGAGGTCGCTGTCGGCCTGCTCGGTCACGCGATCGTCGCCCATCCAGAAGCGTTCGAATCCAAGGACCGTCATTCGATGGACTGGTACTACCCGGTCCTCGGGGGTGCGCTGCGCGGTCCCGCCGCGACCGCGCGGATCGGGCGGCGCTGGGACGACTTCGTCGTGACGGGCCTTGGCATACGTTGCGTTGACGACCGGCCGTGGGTGACGGGCGCCGAGACGTGCGAACTGGTGATGGCACTGGACGCGATCGGCTATCGCGCAGCCGCCTCCGAACAGTTCACCGCGATGCAGCACCTGCGTGAGAAAGACGGGTCCTATTGGACCGGTTTGGTTTTCGCCGACGGGAAGCGCTGGCCCGAAGAGCGCACCACGTGGACCGGTGGGGCGATGATTCTGGCCGCCGATGCGCTGTCGGGCGCCACGCCTGCCAGCGGCCTCTTCCGCAGCGAGGACCTGCCGCTCGGCCTGCAGGCGGACTTCGACTGCGAATGTGTGACTACGGGGCGCTGACGTCTTGGCCCGGCTGGCCTTCCACCCGCTCGAGGACCCGCAACGAGCCTGTCGCCGACGCCTCGATGAACTGGCCGGAATCGACTGCACGGCGGTAGATGTGGTACGGCGCCTGGCCGCCGTCGCGCGGGTCGGGGAACACATCGTGGATCACCAGCGCACCGCCGATGCTCACCCACTTCGCCCAACCTTCGAAATCGGCGACGGCCGCCGCCTCGCTGTGCCCGCCGTCGATGAACACCATCAGAAGCGGCGTCCGCCATCCCCGAGCCGCCGTCGTCGAGGAGCCCACGATGGCGACCACGCACTCGTCGAGACGTGCCGCGTCGAGGGTGCGGCGCAGCGTCGGCAGGGTGTCGAACCGCCCTGTCGCCTCGTCGACCATTGACGTGTCGTGGTACTCCCATCCCGGCTGGTGCTCCTCTGAACCGTGATGGTGATCGATGGTGTACAGCACGCTGTTGCGTTGTTGGGCCGCCGCGCCGAGCAGCAACGTCGACTTGCCGCAGTAGGTCCCGATCTCGACGCACGCGCCGTCACGAAGGTAGCGAAGCGCGGCGTCGTACAGCGCGCGGCCCTCGTCGGCCGGCATGAATCCCGTGACCTCATCGGACAGCGCGAACAGCCGCTCGACTGAGTGCGTCATGCACCTCAACCTAATCTTCCCCGGTCGCGGGGCGGTCAGCAGGGCGATTGCCCCCGTTACCGGCGTGCAGTAGTGTCCGGACACGTGTCCGACTCGGTGTCAATGGAGTCGACCCGGCGCAGGCTCACGGCCAAGCAGGCCGACACCATCCAGCGGCTGAGCGACGCCGCGCTGGCTGTGCTCGCCCGGGAAGGCTTCGGCGGCTTGACCATTCGGCTGGTTGCCGCCGAGGCGGGGATCGGGGCGGCCACTGCGTACACCTATTTCTCGTCCAAGGAGCATCTGGTCGCCGAGGTGTTCTGGCGTCGCCTCGCGTCCTCGACCCCGCCGCCGCAGACCGACAGGCAGCCGCCGGTGGAGCGGGTGACCGCGGTGCTGCGCCACATCGCCCTGCTTGTCGCCGACGAGCCGGAGTTCGCGGGCGCGGTCACGAATGCCCTGCTCGGCCGCGACCCCGATGTCGAGCTCTTGCGGGACCGCATTGCGCGCGAGATCAGGCGGCGCCTGGCCGATGCGGTCGGCGCCGACGCGGACCCCGGGCGCCTCGAGGCTCTCGAGCTGCTTTACACGGGTGCGCTTGTCCACGCCGGCATGGGTTATGTGTCGTACGCCGAGATCGCCGACAGACTCGAGATATCGGCCCGGTTGCTGTTCGCAATCCAGCGCTGACCTCCGCGTGAACCTAGCCCTGGGGGCCGAATTTCATCGCATCCATGTTCCAGTAGCCCCTGAGATTCGTCAGCAGACCGGCGTCGTTGACCCGGTACGTGAAGACGCCGCGCACCGAGGCGGGGTGCTTGCCCGCAATGGTGAAGTGCAGTACCAGGATGTGGGCGATCTCATTGGGCGAGCTGGATGGGAAGGTTTCCTCGCAGGTGACCGTGGTCTGGTTCGCCTCGACGGTGTTGTCGTAGAACGCGGCGACCGCTTGCTTGCCGCGCACTCCGTTGCCGTCCGGGTTGGTGAACGATTCGCCGATCGGATCCTCGATAACGACGTCGTCGGCCATCAGGTCCAGCCAGCCCTCGCGGTCGCGGCTTTGCACGCACCGCCACGACGCCTGTGACGCCGTCAGTGCAGGCGACTGCTGAATAGTCTGCTCCGACATAGGGTTTCGCTCCTCCTACCGATCGGCGTCGGTGTAGCGAATCACGCCGCGAATGTTGCGGCCCTCCAGCATGTCGCGGTAGCCGTCATTGACCTGCTCGAGCTTGTACTGCCTTGTCACCATGTCGTCGAGGTTGAGCTTGCCGGCCTTGTACATCGAGAGCAGCTGCGGGATGTCGTGGTGCGGATTGCCGCCGCCGAAGATGGTGCCCTGCAGGTTCTTTTGCATCAGGGTCAGCATCGCAAGGTTCAGCGTGACGTTCGTGTCGAGCAGGCTGCCGATCGCCGTCAGCACACAGGTGCCGCCCTTTGAGGTGACGTTGATATAGCTGTCGATGTCCTCGCCCTTGAGCTCGCCGACGGTGACGATCACCTTCTTGGCCATCAGCCCGTAGGTGACCTCGGCGATGCCCATCAGGGCGGCATCGATGTCGGGGTAGACATGCGTGGCACCGAACTTCAGCGCCTGATCGCGCTTCCACTCCACCGGATCGATCGCGAAGATGTGCCGCGCACCCGCAATGACGGCTCCTTGCAGTGCTGCCATGCCGACGCCGCCGATGCCGACGATCGCGACGTCGTCACCCGGGCGGATGTCACCGGACCGCGTTGCGGAGCCGTAGCCCGTGGTGACACCGCAGCCGACGAGGCAGGCCACTTCGAACGGGACCGACGGGTCGATCTTCACCACCGAGCTCTTGTGCACGACCATGTACGGCGAGAACGTGCCCAACAGCGTCATCGGGAAGACGTTCTGGCCGCGGGCCTGGATCCGGAACGTCCCGTCCGAGACCGCCGCCCCGTTGAGCAGACCTGCGCCCAGGTCGCACAGATTGCGCATCCCGGCCTGACACGACGGACACGCCCCGCAGGACGGGATGAACGACAGCACGACGTGGTCGCCGGGCGCGACGTCCTCGACGCCGGGACCCACCTCGGTGACGATTCCGGCGCCCTCGTGACCGCCGAGCACCGGGAACCCGGCCATCGGGATTCCGCCGGTGACGAGGTGGTGGTCGGAATGGCACATTCCCGACGCTTCCATCTGGATCTTGACTTCGTCCTTGACCGGATCGCCGATTTCGATCTCCTCGATCGACCACGGCTGGTTGAACTCCCAGATGAGAGCACCTTTGGTCTTCATCTCGCCTGCTTTCCGTTGAGAGCTTTCAGCGACAGCGTAAGTTACCCACGTCACACGCGCGTGGACCGGGTACCGGGTCGCACCCGATCCGGGCGGCGCGCTACCAAAGCGCTACCAGATCGGCACCGGGGACGTGCCAAGGGGGTAGTAGCCGGGCAGCTTCTCACCGGCCACCGACCGCTCGATCCGCCTCTGCATTCCTTCGCTGAGGTCACCGGACTCGATGAGATTCATGAACATCTTGGACACGTGACCGAAGTCGAAGAAGTCGCGCTGCCACTCGATCTTCAAGTCACTGTCGAGCCGGAACCAGCTGCCGCCGATGCCGTAGATCTCGTCCTGGCTGCCGTCGGTCTTGTTGACGAT
>Ga0209006_10002088_pt1 | contig 18166 bp, 14 predicted proteins | sample JacPin_JW_Ref_O2_FD_188567 | JGI IMG/M metagenome (GOLD analysis project Ga0209006, IMG submission 188567) | Forest soil microbial communities from Algoma, Ontario, Canada - Jack Pine, Ontario site 1_JW_Ref_O2 (SPAdes) (version 2) | ecosystem: Environmental > Terrestrial > Soil > Boreal... | reverse complement strand
CGCTGATCACGGGGTCGGGAAAGCGCATGCGCTCCAACACCACCGGATTCGCGGCATCGCATAGGGTATCGCCGGTCTCCGTATCGGCGAGCGACACCAGAGCGATGATGTCGCCGGCGCGCGCCTCTTCCACGGGGTTGGCTTCCTTGGCGAACATCTCGACCATGCGGCCGATCTTCTCGCGCTTGCCGCGCGTGGAATTCAGCACGGAGGCGCCCTTGGTCAGCACGCCGGAATACACTCGAATGAAGGTCAGCGCGCCATAAATATCGTTGATCACCTTGAACGCCAAGGCCGAAAACGGCTCATCGTCCGAGCACAGCCGCTCGCCAATGGGCTCGCCGTCCGCATCGACGGTCTTGATGGCGGGCACGTCGGTGGGGGCCGGAAGATAGTCGACCACGGCATCGAGCACCTGCTGCACGCCCTTGTTCTTGTAGGATGAGCCGCACAGCACGATGGTGAACGATGTATTCAGGGTGCCTTTGCGCAGCGCCTTGCGCAGCACATCGCCGGACGGGACCGTGCCGTCGGTGAGATACGCTTCCATCGCCTCGTCGTCCTGTTCGAGACAGGTATCGATCAGTTCCGTGCGGTACTTGTCGATGGACGCGAGAATCGCGCGGTCGCTCGGGGTGGTGATCTTGAGTTTGTCCGCGATGTCCGGGGTGATGTCGAGTACCTGCCAAACGGCATCCTTGTCGTCGGACTCCCACACCAGTGCCTTCATCTCGACCAGGTCGATCATCCCCTTGAAGTTGTCTTCCGAGCCGATCGGCAGTTGAACCGGCAACGGACGCGCTCCCAGGCGCTTTTTGATCATGTCGACGCAGCGCAGGAAATTCGCGCCGCTGCGGTCCATTTTATTCACGTAGCACATGCGCGGGACGTGGTAGTTGTCGGCGAGACGCCAGTTGGTCTCCGATTGCGGCTCCACGCCCGCGACACCGTCGAACACCACGACGGCCCCGTCGAGGACGCGCAAGCTACGGTTGACCTCGATGGTGAAGTCCACGTGTCCCGGAGTGTCGATGAGATTGATCTTCTTCTCGCGCCAGAAAGCCGACACGGCGGCGCTCTGAATGGTGATGCCGCGCTTTTGTTCCTGTTCCAGGTAGTCGGTAGTCGTCGACGTCTTCAGATCCTTGGTATCGTGAATGTCGATGATGGTGTGTTTACGCCCCGTGTAATACAGGATGCGCTCGGTCGTCGTCGTCTTGCCGGCGTCGACGTGGGCGATGATGCCGATATTGCGTATATCGGAAAGTGGGGTTGTACGAGCCATATCAAACTTCCATGACAGTGTCTTAGGTAAAAGGGTCGACCGGAATTAGCCCAACGGCGCTGCCGCGCAATAGTTAGACGGTCACGTGCGGGGAGTTCGCGTCTACGCTGGCTAATAAAGGGCGCAGAGTTTGACACGGCGACGCCGAAGTGTCGAAAAAAAATGCTCATTTTCGGTCTTAAGTCACGAATCAAGGCCCTAAAAGGCCGATTTGGGCATTCTTGAGACCCAGGGAACCTACCCGCCGCCCCCGACATGGCCGCCGCGGCCGCCGGTAGGAGGGTTTTCCACCATGTGTTTCAGCCGGTTCAATGCCTGATCCCATTGTTCGGCTATGAGGCCGAGCGAATGGCGCGCCTTCTCCAAGCGGGCGGCTTCGAACTCCCACAAGCGCTCCCGGCCGGACTTCATGCCCCGCACCAACCCGGCCTTCGAGAGAACCTGCAGATGCTTCGTAACGGCCTGGCGGGAAATCGGAGTCCCCGCCGCGAGTTGGGCGATCGACTTGGGCTGACCGTCGCACAGCGCCGCGACCAACCGCAACCGGGTCTCATCTCCCAGCGCCGCAAACACCGGCGCCGAGTTGCGCAGCGCGGCGATCTTGATCGGCGAATTGGACCCGGTCACGAGCAACCTCCTGATTGCAGGTTACGGCCGACCCTTTCATTATGCAACTATTCTGTTGCATTTATCCCCGATCCCTCGGCGAGGCGGGCGCCGCTCTTGTTGCCCCGGTACACATGTGGTAACTACTCACGGGCCCGCGGCCGCCCTGTACCGTGCGCTCCTCGTAAATCACCGGAGTCTCAATGCAAAGCACGTCCCCCACGCCCGAGTTGAGCCGCCGCGATCTATTGCGCATGATCGGCGTAACCGCGGGCGGCGCGACGATGTACCAGGCGATGAGCACGCTCGGCATCGCCGCAGATTCTCCGTATCGAGGCCCCATCGATTTGCAAGGGACTCCGAAGGGCGCGTCGGTGTTGATCCTGGGCGCGGGCCTGGCGGGCATGACGGCGGCCTATGAGTTGCGCAATGCGGGCTATACGGTCCAGGTGTTGGAATACAACGGCCGCGCGGGCGGCCGCAACTGGACGTGGCGCGGCGGCGACCGTTACACCGAACTCGGCGGATCCACGCAGGAATGCCGGTTCGACAAGGATCTGTACGTCAACCCGGGTCCCTGGCGAATCCCGTATCACCACCGCGGCATGCTGACCTATTGCAAACGGCTGGGAGTTCCGCTCGAGGCCTTCGTGCAAGTCAATTACAACGCGTACCTGCACAGCAGCCGAGCGTTCGGCGGCAAGCCGCAGCGCTATCGTGAGGTCAAAGCGGACTATCACGGCCATGTAGCCGAACTGCTGGCGAAGGCAACGCGCCAAAGCGCATTGGATGCGACGGTCAACAAGGAGGACCGGGAGAAGCTGCTCGAATCGCTGCGCGAATGGGGCGCGCTCGACAAGAATTTCGCGTACGCCACGAACGAAGCCAGCAGCGAGCGTCGCGGCTTCACGAAAAAGCCGGGCGGCGGCCTGACGGGGCGCCCCGTTGCCTCCGATCCGGTCGGGCTGACCGATGTGCTGCAGTCGGAGTTATGGCGTGGCCTGACCGCAGGCGATGCACTGGATATGCAAACCGCCTTGTTTCAACCGGTGGGAGGCATGGGAAGAATCGGCGAGGCGTTCGGCCGCGAACTCGGACCTCTGATTCGCTACAACGCGAAAGTGATCGACATCCACCAGGATAAGCAGGGCGTCACCGCGACCTATGAAGACACTCAGACGCCGGGCTCCCGGTCGACCGCGAAAGCGGATTGGTGCTTGTGCACGATCCCGCTGCCCATTTTGGCGCAGATCCCGCTGAATGTGGGGCCCGCCATGGGAGCTGCGATTTCCGCGGTTCCCTACGCATCGGCGGTGAAGGTGGGACTGCAGTTCAAACGGCGCTTTTGGGAGGAAGACGAACATATCTATGGCGGCATTACCTACACGGACTTGCCCATCATGAATATCGGCTACCCCAACAGCGGCTACCACAGCAGCGGCAAGGGAGTTTTGTTGGCCGCCTACATCTTCGGCATCCACGCCATGGAATTCACCGCCATGCCGCCGGAGGAGCGCGTGCGAAAGGCGGTCGAGTACGGCAGCCAGATCCACCCGCAATACCACGAGGAATTCGACAACGGCGTAGCGATGGCATGGCACCGATCGCCGTTCACCCTGGGTTGCTTCGGCATGTGGAGCGACGAAGCGCGGGCCAAGCACTACGATGATCTATGCCGCATCGACGGGCGCATTGCGCTCGCCGGCGAACACGCCTCCTTCCTCGGGGGCTGGCAGGAAGGCGCGGTGACGTCCGCGCTCGACGCTATCGGCCGCCTGCATCAGCGCGCGGTGGCGCAGGGAGCAAAGGCGTGAGCTGGCGGCGTCAGGGATTCCCGCTGCGCCGGTTTGGACTCGCCCTGCTGGCCGCGGCCGTGGCCACGGCCGCCGGTGCGGATGACACCTCGGTCAGGTCCACTGCCGAGCTCGGAAACGTCGGAGGAGCCGACATCTACGCTCACATTTGCCAGGGATGTCACATGCCGGAGGCCCAAGGCGCCGCCGGTGCCGGCCACTATCCGAAATTGGCGGGCGACCCCGCCCTGGTGTCCTGGCAGTACGTGGCGCTGACGGTGCTGCACGGCAAGAACGGCATGCCGTCGTTCGGTCAACAGCCGACGGGCGAAATGATGGATTTTGTGCTCGTGCATTTGAGCGACGCCCAAGTGGCCGACGTCGTCAATTACGTCCGCAGCAATTTCGGCAACCATTACAAGCGCAGCGTTACCGCCGCACAGGTCGCCGCTTTACCGCATCCGGGCGCGGCTTCGCCCGCTGACCGAAAATAATTCTCCATGACGCACCATCACACCGTCCACCGGCATCAGCATCATTACGGTTGGGATAACTCGATCGAGCCCACGCTGCGAATCGCACCGGGCGAATCCATCGAATTCGACGTATTCGAGGCATCGAGCGGACAGATTTCCACGGGCTCGACGCCCGAGGACATAGCGCGCATGGACTTCGGCAAGATCAACCCGGTGGCGGGACCCATCTTCGTCGAGGGCGCAAGACCCGGGGATATCCTGAAGGCGACGCTGCTGTCGTTTACCCCGTCGGGCTGGGGCTGGACCGCCAACATCCCGGGCTTCGGACTGCTCGCCGACGAGTTCCGCGATCCCGCGCTGCACATTTGGAAATACGACTCGGCAACTCTGGCGCCCGCGCTCTTCGGCCGTTGGGCGAAGGTACCCTTGAAGCCTTTCGCCGGCACGATCGGAGTGGCCCCGGCAGCGGCGGGGTTGCACAGCATCGTCCCGCCGCGGCGCGTGGGCGGCAATATGGACGTGCGCGACATCGCGCAGGGCACCGAATTGTTTCTGCCCATCGAGGTCGCGGGCGCGCTGCTGTCCGTCGGCGACACGCATGCGGCGCAAGGAGACGGCGAGGTCTGCGGTACCGCCATCGAAAGCCCGATGAAGGTGGCCATCAAATTCGACCTGATCAGATCGACCCCGCTGGCCTATCCTCGATTCACGACGCCTGGACCCGTCTGCCGTCATCTCGACGCCAAAGGCTACGAAGTGACCACCGGCATCGGACCCGACCTGATGGAGGCGTCCCGGTCCGCGGTGCGATCGATGGTCGATCTCCTCGGCAAGCAGCAGCGCATGCCGGCGGTGGACGCCTACCTGTTATGCAGCGTATGCGGCGACCTTCGCATCAGCGAAATCGTCGACGCACCGAACTGGACGGTATCGTTCTACTTTCCGAGAATCGTGTTCGACTGACCGGAAATCGTATGGACTGGAGAATCTATGCTTTCGGGTCGGCGGTCTTTGCCGCATTGACCGCGATTTTCGGCAAGGTGGGCGTCACCGAGTTGAATTCGGATCTGGCGACCTTCATTCGCACGATCGTCATCCTGGCGGTGAGCGCACTCTTGGTATGGGCGCGCGGCGAATGGCAGCGGCCGGATACGCTGTCGTCGAAAGGCGTGATTTTTCTGGTCTTGTCGGGGGCCGCGACCGGATTGTCGTGGCTGTGTTACTACCGCGCCCTGCAATTGGCGCCGGCCTCCCGCGTGGCGCCCATCGACAAGTTGAGCGTGGTGCTGGTGGTGATCTTCGCCGTGGCATTTTTGGGTGAGCATTTGACCTGGCGGGTCGGAATCGGCGCGGGTTTTGTCGCCGCCGGCGCTCTCCTCATGGCGCTCTGAAGCGCGGCGCACTTGTTGCTATAGTGACGGTTACGTACCTCGATAGGGATCTGGGATGCCACGCTTAGTACGACGCCGCGAATTGCTGGCAGGCGCCGGTGCAGCTCTGATCGTCAGCGCCCTGCCGGGTTGCAGCGCCGCCCTGCGCGACACGACGCGAGGCTCATCGCAGGGCATGCTGGCATTTCCCAAGCTGCGCGCCAGCGTCGACCGTATCACGCGCATTACCGTATGCACACGGCCCTTTCGGGCGCAGGGCCCGCGCCTGGACACCGAGCAGATCGGCCGCAAAACCATCGTGCACAACTACGGCCACGGCGGCAGCGGTTGGTCGCTATCGTGGGGATCGAGCGGGATTGCGGTTCAGAAGGCGATGGCGACGGGCGAACGCGATATCGCAGTCATCGGCTGCGGCGCCTTGGGGCTCACCTCTGCAATTCTGCTGCAGCGTGCGGGAGCGCAGGTGACCATCTATGCCAAGGAGTTGCCTCCCAACGTACGGTCCTCGCTGGCCACCGGCTTATGGACCCCCGACTCTCGTATCTGCCTCGAGCAACACGCCACGCCGGCGTTCAAGCAGACATGGCAAGCCATGGCTCGAGATTCCTTCCAGACCTATCAAACCTTGCTGGGGTTGCCCGGCACTCCGGTGGAATTCATCGACTCGTATTACGTCTCGGATAGCACGGACACCGAGCGCCATCACGGTACCGCGACCGACCAACGGCCGAAATTCGCGGAGCTGCAACGCGAACTCATCAACGATCTGATTCCCAAGAGCGAAGAGTACGGACCAGGACGGCATCCCTTCGATCAGCGTTACCTGCGCCGCAATACGCTGATGATGTTCAATCTCACCGCCTATTCACGAATGCTGCTGTCCGACTTCGCCGCCGGCGGCGGCAAGATCGAAATCGCCGAGTTCCACACCCCGGCCGATTTCGCGGCGCTACGACAGAAAACGTTGATCAATGCCACGGGCTACGGATCCCGGGCCCTGTTCGACGATCAATCGATCACGCCGGTGCGCGGACAATTGGCGCGAGTGATTCCTCAACCCGAGGTCAACTACGGGTTGTTCTACAAGGGCGTCTCGTTCGTGCCGCGGCGCGATGGTCTGGTTTTCCAGGCCGTCGGCGAAGACGACTACTACGGATTCAACGACGCCAGCGCAGACCCCGATCCCGCGGAAGCGGCATTTGCGGTGAACACCATCGCGGCGTTGTTCAACAGCGGCTGACATCGTTCAACGACGGCCGGCGCCACCCGCGCCATGCCGTGCGTATACTTGGGCCATGATCCCGATCATCCGGCTGCCACGCAGCATGCAGCTCAGCCTCGAGTCGACCGCCCAAGCCCTTCTGCTGCCCGCGGATGGCCGAATTGTCGATTTCAGCCGGCCCCTCGGAGAAGCGGCACTGGTGCCGCCCGACTCCACGTCATGGCGTATCTTCAAGAACCCCATCGCCCTGCTCGTGGGCGGCATGGCGGCGGTGATCCTCGAGTTGGCGGAGCCCGCCGTGCGAACGGGTGTGTGGAAGCACTCGACGTTCATGACCGATCCCATGGGCCGCCTGCGCCGGACAGGTCTCGCCGCGATGGTGACCGTATACGGCGCACGCAGCATCGCTTTGCCCATGATCGAACGTGTGGTCCGGATGCACGCCCGGGTCGTCGGCGAAACCCCCGCCGGTGAGGCATTTTGCGCGAACGACGCGCGACTCTTGACATGGGTGCACGCGACCGCGAGTTTCGGCTTCGGGGAGGCATACAGCCGTTACGTCTCTCCGCTCAGCCCGCAGGAGTTCAATGCGTTGTATCGGGAAGCGGTTCCGGCGTCCCATCTGTACGGCGCCGTCGATGCACCCGGCTCGGAGGCGGAGCTGCGCGCATTGTTCGATTCCATGCGGGGAAGGCTCGAAGCATCCGAGATCGTGTTCGAATTCCTGAAAATCATGCGCGGAACGCGCGCTCTGCCGGCGCCGCTTCGATGGCTGCAGCCCCTGTTGGTACGAGCCGCCGTCGACATGATCCCGCAATGGGTACGCGAACGCCTCGGGCTCACCGCGGCCCATGGGCTGCGCTCATCGGAAAGAATCCTCGTGAAAATGGCAGGCGCAGTCTCGGACCGAATTGTCCTGCCCGACGGGCCCCCAGCTCAATCGTGCCGCCGTCTCGGATTGCCCAAGGCTTATCTCTACGGATAGGCGGCCACGCTACCTCTGCGAAACCACGTATTCGTCCAGTACCGCTCGTCGCATCAAATCCGGCGGCAGGAGGCCTTGACTCAATATGAAATCGTGGAATTTCCTTTCATCGAACTTTGCACCCAATGCGGACTCGGTCTCCTTGCGCAGAGCGAGCAGCCGGGTGTACCCGTAGAAATAGCTGTTAGCCTGTCCGGGCGAGCGGAAGGTGAACCGCTCCACTTCCTCCGTGGCGAAGGCATGACTGAGCACCACATCCTTCTCGAGAACGTCGTAGGCCTCCGCGGGGGACGTCTTGCCGCTTTGCAACTCCGGATCGAGAAATGCCCGGGCGGCCCGCAGCAGCCGCAGTTGCAGTGTCAGTAGCTGCCCCTCCAAAGGTTCATAGGGTTGCATGATGTATTCGGAGTACAACCCCCATCCTTCGGCGTTCGTGGAGTTGAAGGCATAGAGGGCCCTGGCGAGGCTCACGCCACGCTCGACCATGGAATCGAACTGCAATTCGTGACCGGGCCGCGCTTCGTGCGCCGTCAGCGTCCAGGCAACGGCGTCGTACGTGAAGTCATCGTACTGATCTTCCGCACCCCCGGTGGCGGACGGAATGTTCAAGGGCAGGATGAATTCTCCGCGCTGTCCGGTATTGTTCAAGAACGGCGGCGGCTTCATGTGCGGCGCAGGTTGGCTCGCGGTTTCGGCAGCCGTCGCGAGGCGGATGATGGCCGGGCGATCCGGCAGAGTGACCAGGTGCTTCGCAATGATGATCTGCTCGATCGCCGCCAGCCGCTTTTGATAGAACGGCAGAATCTCGGCCCCCGTAATCTGCTTCTTTTTCAGTTCCGCGATGACGCTGCGGTAATCGTTCGCGGCATATCCGTCTGCCTTCGCAATCTTCGCAGCTAACGATGCCATTTCAGCCTGGTATGAGTCGAACGCGGTGTGGGCCATCGATGCGATTTGCGCCGGAGGGAGGTCGACTCCATATTCTTCCAAGGCGAGTGCATACTCCTCTGCCGGCAAGCGAAAGTCCGAGCGGGCCTTGGGTAGGATATGCGCGCGTACCCATGCGTCGTAGTCGGCAAGCTGGATCTTCAAGTTCGCGTAACCGGACTCCCAGCCGGTGAGTTTGTACTTGGTGAACAGCGCCGCAATGCCGTCGACATAGTTCGAGTTGCGGCCAAGCTCCGTCTCCACTTCGCTTTTCGACGGATAGATGACTCCGGTCTTCGCAATCTGGCCCAGCACCCGCTGTTTCAGCACCTCGGTGTACGGCTTGAAACCGGATTCCGCTCCCGTGTACTTTCGGAGGCGGACGACCGCGGCCGAGCGACGATCCGCAGCCACCTGATCGTCGAGCAGAACCCGCAAACCCTGAAAAATGTCCCTGCTTGCATTCATGAACGGGACTTCGTGCTGCAGGGCGAAGTTCTCCTGCCGAAACTGCAGGTCGAAGGCCTTGCGCAGAATTGCAAGATCTTCGCGGACGTTGCGGTCCGTCTCCGTCGATTCCGTCGCGGCGACCTTGGCGAGCGCCGCCTCGAATTCGTGGCGCTGTGCGATCTGGTCATCGAGCGTAGGATTCGAAATCCGATCATCGAACTTCGACAGTCCTTGTTCAGAACCTTCCTCCGGAGCGTGGGCGAAGCGGACTGCGAGCAGGCCATTCGTGTAGGCGTCGCTCTTCTCGATCCAAGCCGGTTTGGGAGCGACGGCTGCCAGGGTCTGTTGCACGAATGCGGAACTGAACGAGAAAGCCGTAAAACAAGCCACGATCGATCGGCGCATTGCAGTTCCTAGGAGTGTCTCCGGGCACTCCCCGGGGGCACACTATACAACCGTGATCGCAATGCGGTGTACGGTAACGCATAATGAATGCCCTCCTGCCGGACAGCAAGGACGCCTCATGCACAATTCGGCGAAGACCATCCTCGGTGCGGGCGGGTTCGTGTTGCTCGGTGCGGCGGCGCTGGCCTTCCTGCTGACGCAGATCAGCAATCGCCACCTCACCCTCGTGTCGCAGCCGATCTACGAGGTCACGGCGGCGTTCGACAACGTCGGTGATCTCAGAGTCGGCGCGCACGTTTCAATGTCCGGCGTGGAGGTGGGACGTGTCGGCCGCATCGACTTTGACGCCGCTCTACATCAAGCCGTGGTGTCCCTGCGTATCAATACCGAGTTCAATCGGATCCCCATCGACAGTTCCGCGGCCATCTACACTCAGGGCATCCTGGGCGGAAAATTCGTCGGTCTGACGAACGGCAGCTCGGGCGCTTATCTGAAAAATCGGGATCGCCTCGCCGCCACGCGCTCGGCGATGCCCTTGGAAAATATGATCAGCCAGCTCTTCACCAGATACTTGGGGTCGAAGACCGCCCCGCCCGTCGGAGTGGGCGGCGGCTCACCGTAGAGTCGGACGCGTCACGCCAAGCTTGCGCGTACGGGCCGGATCCGTGTACTTTGTAGTGCAAAGTTACGGAGATGCCGTCATGGGAAAACCGCTGCTCCTCGTGCTTCTGCTCGCGTCGAATGCCGCGTATGCCGGGTTCGATCACGAATGGGCGCTCGATCAAAGCGGCATTTGGTCACGGCAAGCTCAAAACGGCCTCGAATACGGCGTGATAGCGGTCGAGGTGGCGGGCAGCCTATGGTTTGGAAACGATGATGAACTGGGCCATACCTTCTGGCAGACGATGGACGCATCCGTAATTTCCGGGGTCGGCGCGGCGATCTTGAAGCGGGGCTTCGGCCGTGCACGTCCCAGCCAGGGGGGAAATCCCAATCAATGGTTCAAAGGCAGCTGTTGTGAAAGTTTCCCGAGCGGCGAAGTCACCCTGCAGGCGAGCTTCGTGACTCCCTTCATCGCGAACTATGCGCGCCAAAATCCCTGGGTTTGGACCCTCGAGGTGCTTCCGGTCTACGATGGAATCGCACGCCTGAAGAGTCAGGCGCATTGGCAAACCGACGTCATCGCCGGTTGGGTGCTGGGGTCGGCCGTCGGCTATTGGACCACGACGCGGGAGACACCGTTTTCGGTGCAGATCCTGCCGCGTGGAGTGTCGGCCGGCTTTTACAAACGATTCTAGCCGAGTCACACTCACCGCTGTCGGCGAACGCCGGGACGGGACTAAACACTAAACCATGGCCACTGATCCTCTGGAATCCTTGCAACCTTTGCCGGCCGCCGGACGTTATGGGTCCGGCGCGATTGCGTTTCATTGGTCGATGTTCGTACTCGTGATCGTCGTCGGCATCCTGGGGTTGCTGCACGATGACTGGCCGAAACAGACTCAGGCGTTTTGGATCAACGTGCACGCGATGATCGGTCTTCTCTTATGGTTCGTGCTCATCGCCCGGATTGGATGGCGTATCCGCCATGCACCACCGGACCTCCCCGCGGAAGTAGGCGCCCTCTCGCGGCGTCTATCGAAACCCGTGCACTGGGCATTATATTTTTTACTGTTCATCACCCCTCTCATCGGAGTGGTTACGTTCGTGTATCACGGCCGCGTGTTCGATTTCGGTCTTTTTCAGATCAATCCCGGGATCAAATCCAACAAGGCGATCTTTCATCCCACGGAAGACATCCACGGCTATCTCGCGTACGCGATCTTTGCGCTGGCCGGGCTGCATGCGCTTGCAGCCCTGTGGCACCGCTTGATTCTGCGGGACGGCGTGCTCGCACGCATGTGGCCATTCGGTTCTTCGGGGTAATCGAATCTGCGCGGGGCGCGTCGACGACTCCCAAGGAGTTCGCCGACGCCGCCCGAAATCGAAGCTCTACCGATTCGCCACTACTTACTCGCCGAAGTGCAGGCCGGGCAGCACCGGAGTGCCTTCCTTGCGAACCGCGTCCAGGGCATTGGGGTCGAGGCCCAGGATTTTCAGCACTGTCGGCGCGACTTGGGAAGTCTCGACGAAACTCGTCACGGTTCGAGGCTTGAGCGACGGGTTCGATACCAGAAGGATCACGTTGGTGTCGTCCTGCGCAAAGCCGCCGTGCTCCGACTGCTTCGCAAGGCTTCCCGTGTAGACCACGCCCACGTTCGGCGCAACGATGATGTCCGGCGTACGCGGATCACCGCCCGCGGCCGGCAGTCCCGGCTTGCCGTAGATTGCCGCCAGCGAGGGTCCGTAGAAAATCTGGCCGATTCCCGCCGCTTTCGCATTCGCTTCAAGCAGGCCGACCGCCGCGAGTGTGCTCGCCCCGGGGCTGAGCCACAGCAGCGAAATATCATCCTCGGTCGGACCGATTTGGTTGAGTTCCGAGTCGGGTAAGAACGCCGCCCCCAGAACTGCCGACGGCGGACTGCCATTCGTATGGCTGTGGCCGGGGATGGGGAAGAACCGATGCGGATCGATCGGCGACTGTCCATGCTTGGCGGTGATGATGATGGTGGTCGAATCCAGTAGATGCTGCTTCTTCAGCTCGCTGACCCACTGACCGATCGCCCCGTCCACGAATCTGATCTCGCTCTCCATGCTGGAGGTCGGTGTGCCGGCCGCGTCGGTGTAACCGCCGTTGATGCCGGACTCGAGCAATTTCTGGCCGACGCTGACGGCCTGAAAATTCATGCCGAAGATCGCCGGCACGTGGCCATTAGGGCCGCCGAGGTGAGCCTTGCCGTCGATCCAGTTCAGTACCGCATTCACTTTGAGCTGGTCGTAGCATTTGATGTTGTCGAAATCCGTGGTCCAGTCGCCGCCGTTGTTATTCGGAAGGGTGCTGCAGTCCAGGCCGGTCGCGGTCTTGACGCCGGGCAATGGGATGGAATTGGAGTTCACCTCGGGCGAATAATAGTCGTCAAGATTGCTGGGGACCGAAGTGCCGGTGGGTCCGGAGACGGCAGCGTAAACCGCATGCTTGTCGGACCAGGCGGTGAATCCGCCGGCCTTGTGAATCACGCCGAAGATCGTATTGGCACGGATGAAGTTCCACGGATACACCGGAGCGCAGTTGTTGAACGGATCTCGCACCAAGCGGTTCGGATCGATGGACTTCACCCCGCCGTCGAAGGTGCTGTAGGGGCCGCCGCCGTTGAGCTTCGTCTGGTCGATTTCGTCGCCTTCTTCGTATTCGGTACGGGTGCCGTTCGGCTGCCCGGCAATGCAATTGCCGTGGAGCAGGCCATTGCCGGTGTCGGCGGCCGGCGGCGCCAGCACGCGGTCGTAGGCGACGTCGTAATAGATTCCCATCAGTTTGGGTGTGGCGCCCGTCATGATGGTCATCAATCCTGGAAAGGAGTCCGAGGGCTTGGAGGTCGAAGTACGCGCGTAGTTGACCCCCGCCCCGGCCAATTCGGCGAGGTTGGGACAGGTGTTCGCAATTACGCAATTGTGCAAGTCGAGCGCGTGCATGCCGTCGACGCTGACCAGCAATACATGGCGGCTTGTCGCGCCCTCCTCCTCCGAAGCGAATGTCAAGGGTGCAACGATCGCGGAAACGCCGCAGGCCAGCGCAGCTATTCTTCGTATTATCGACATGGATCGACTCCTCCTGGTTACAACTTTGCGGTGCAAACCAGTCTAGAGGCGCTCGATGACGGAATTTTGACACGCTCGGGCGGGGCGCGGCGCCCGCCCGACCTAGGCTGCGACCCCCGTCTCGACCAGGAGGACCCTGAGGTCGGCGGCCGCCGATTCGAACTCGGCGCTGATGACTGTCAGATCCCTTTCGTCGACGGCGCTCACCGAGCTTATCAAGCAGGCTCGATCGCGGCCCCGGCGCTTTGCCTCGTAGAGAGCCTTGTCAACGAGGCTGATGGCATTCTCCAGCGAAATCTCGGTTACCGAACCGGTCATCGGGAAGAACGCGTATCCGATCGAAATCGTGCACTGGATGGCTTGTCCGCTCCACAACACGGGATCCCGGCGCACCGTTTGCAGCAGCCTCTCGACGGTGGAGTCCGCCTGTTCGCGCGTGATCGGATCCAGTATGGCGAGAAATTCCTCCCCGCCCCAGCGCACCAGTTTATCGCTCTCGCGCAGGGCGGCGGACAGGCGATGACTCACGGTTGCCAACACCGCATCGCCGGCGGGGTGTCCCAGCGTGTCGTTGATCCGCTTGAAGTGGTCGAGATCGGCCAGCAGCACGCAGCCGCCGACCGGCCTGGCACCGTCGACGGACAGCACGTATTCGTTGAAATAGCGGCGATTGCGCAGGCCGGTCAGCGCGTCGCGCTCGCTGTCGAAGCGCAGGCGATTGTTGGCTTTGCGAACGCGCGCAAACATCCACATCAGGGCCGCGCATAGGCACGTCACGAAGAAGGCGCCGGCCAGAATCAGCTGTAGCCGAAGCCGCTGGCCGAGCATCTCCGACGCCTTGAGTGCATTGTCGCGCCGCAAGAGCTCGAGCTCCCGAGCCTGGCGTTCATCGTCGAATTTCGCCGACAGTTCGAGAAAGGCGCGCTGACGAGTGATCGTCATTATTTTCTCGCTGACCTCTTCATATCGATGATAAACCTGGATGGCCATCATCAGATAGCCGGCATGCTCCAGCGCATCGGCGTATTCGCGCAGGAACTCCTTGACGTCCAGCAGGTTATCGCCGGCGAGGGCTTGCGCTATCGAATCTTCCGCCAGCTTTTCGCCGGGCTTTATGTTGCCGAGGCCGATGTACGCCAGTCCTTCGTTGAACATGACGATTGGAATGTCGCCGCTCTCGCGCAACCGGAGGATGATGGGCAGAGCTTGCTTCGAATATTTGAGCGACTCGGCGAAGTCGCGGGTCTTCAGATACGAATCACCCAAGTTCACGAGCGCAGTGGCAAGCCACTTGCTGCTTCCGGCACGCTTGGCGTGATCGAGCGCCGCCAGACTGGCGCGGCGTTCCTCGGCACGATTGCCTTGGCGGTCTGCGATGTCCGACGCGCGGCCCTCGACCTCGACCAGCGCCGCCTCATCGCCCTGCGTCATCGCCAGGCGTCGCGCACTCTCCAAGAGAGCGGACGCGCGCTCCAGGTTCCCGGTACTCATAAAAATATGGGTCAACCAAAGCATCGCGTGCAGGCCGCGCGTCTCGTCGCGCATTTCATGCGCCAAATCCAAGCCGCGTTCTAGGAACGGCAAAGCCGCCTCAGCCTGTCCCAGCATGCGTAGCGTATTGCCATGGAGAACCGAGACCCGATAGCGCTCGGCCGGCGAGGCGATCGATTCAATGTCGATTCGCTTCAGTTCGGTGTCGGCGGCCGAATATTGGTCGCGCTGATAGAGCGAGTAGGCGCGAACATAATGCTCCGCGACCGCCGCCGATCGATCGCCTTGATGGGCCAGTATCTGCAGCCGGGCAATCGTCGCGTCGACGTCCAAATCGCGGTGTACGTCGGAAAGCACCATGGCCCGAACTTCGAGCATCTGGATTTCCGGCGCGCGCCGTTCCGCCGGAGTCGGCGCCGCATCGATGAGTTGTGCCGCACGCTCAGGATCGGACCAATCGACCATCTCGACGCGGTCGGCAAAACTCTGTTCGACGGCAACGGCCGCGCCACCGGCGGCGCCGGCGGCGGCCAATCCCAAAACACAGACCAGTGCGCCGATCTTGATGTGCCGCATACCCGGTTATAGCTTGACTGCAGTGCAGCGCGAATGAGCAATTGTGGTCACGCCGCGGCCGCGACGGCGTGATGAAGGTCATTTACCCGCATATTGGACCGGCGTTCCGGCGACTATTGGTGCAGGTTGTGACTCGCGTCCGAATTCAGGGTTAGCCCTACAATCTTATCCATCCCATTGGACATAACACATCGGCCCGCTTTCACGAACGCGCACGTCCGCGCGACATCCGATCGGCGCTACGTGGGCAGCAGGCACTCGCACACTACAGGAGTTCCGCCGCATTGCGAACTCGCGAGTGGCGGAGAGGGTGAGATTGACTCGGGCCATCCTGGCCCTCGCCCTGCGGGCGCGCTGCGCGCGTCCAAAATCGCTCCCGGCGATTTTGTCGAACCCTTTTGGCGGAGAGGGTGGGATTCGAACCCACGGTTCCGGTGAAGGAACGCCGGTTTTCAAGACCGGTGCATTCAACCGCTCTGCCACCTCTCCCACATCCACGGGCGCTTGCGATGCCTGCGAAAATTTTACCTGACCTGCAGGCTGTGTGCTTCCTTCCGGCAGCTGCGGTCGCCCCCAACTCACCTGCGACGGCGGTCGGATGGCTCGGAAAGCACCCGAAATCGCAATTTTAGCGCTCGGGAACATTGATTCGGCCCGCACCGCCCTAAAATACACTCTTGCCGGACGGTTTCGGCACGCCCCGTTCGGGAATGGTAAAATGCGTGCCGGTAATTACTCTATCACCGACGACGTGAGGTCTTTCGATCATGGCCAATTTCCCAAGTAACGCTGCGTTTCCGCGGGGCGCGGTCGACAGCCGCAGCGTCTTCATCACCCGCACCTACACCCATCTGGTCGCCGGCATCCTCGGCTTCATCCTGGTGGAACTGGGATTGTTCGAGTCCGGCTTGGCCGTACAAGTTGCCCGGTTCATGTTCAGCTTCAACTGGATGTTGATCCTGGGCGCCTTCATGCTGACGGGTTGGCTGGCGACGCGCACCGCGCAAACCAGCACCTCGATCGGGATGCAGTACTTCGCCTACGGGGTCTACGTGGTCGCCGAGGCGCTGATCTTCGTTCCTCTGCTCTACCTCGCCGACGCGAAGGCGCCCGGAACCATCGACAGCGCGGTTCTGATCACCGCACTCGGGGCCGGCGGACTGATGTTCGTTGCCCATCGCACGCGTAAGGATTTCTCATTCCTGCGTGCCATCCTGATGTGGGGCGGCGTGCTGGCGCTGGTGGCCATCATCGGCGGAGCCATCTTCGGTTTCCAACTCGGTACCTGGTTCTCGGTGCTGATGATCGGGTTCGCAGGCGCGGCGGTGTTGTATGACACCTCCAACATCATCAATTACTACCCGGAAGATCGCTACGTCTCGGCGGCAATGCAGCTGTTCGCTTCGATCGCGCTGATGTTCTGGTACGTGCTGCGCCTCTTGATGGGCAACCGCAACTAGTCAACGTCAACCCAGATCAACGGCAGTCCGGCATGTGAAACACCGGGCGCGGACTCTCTCGCGGGCCCGCGCCCTTTTTCGTGAGTGTCGGGATCAACCCTCGCAGTTTGGACCCTGCAGGTCGTGTCAGCTGAGAACCGTCACGCCGCCCATGTAGGGCGCCAATACGGACGGCACGGCAACTGAACCGTCTTCTTGCTGAAAGTTCTCCAGTATGGCCACGAGCGCCCGGCCCACCGCTACGCCCGAGCCGTTCAAGGTATGCACCAATTCAGGTTTGCCCGTCGCCGGGTTTCGCCAGCGCGCCTGCAGACGCCTCGCCTGAAAGGATTCGCAGTTGCTGCAGGAGGAGATCTCGCGATAGCGCTGCTGCGAGGGCAGCCAAACCTCGAGATCGTAGGTCTTCGCACTGCCGAATCCCACATCGCCGGCGCACAGCGATATGACGCGATACGGCAATTCCAGCGCTTGCAGCACTTTCTCGGCATGGCCGGTCAATTCCTCCAGCGCGGCATACGACTGATCCGGCCTGACGATGTGCACCAACTCCACTTTCTCGAATTGGTGCTGACGAATCATGCCGCGCGTGTCCTTGCCGGCCGCGCCGGCCTCCGACCTGAAGCACGGCGTATGGGCCACATACTTCAGCGGCAACTTCTCGGGTGCGAGGATCTGGTCACGCACCAGATTCGTGACCGGCACTTCGGCGGTCGGAATGAGAAAAAAACCTGGATCGCCGCGCACCGCGAACAGATCCTGCTCGAACTTGGGGAGCTGACCCGTGCCCTCAAGGGCAATCGCATGCACCAGATACGGCACGTAGGCCTCTTGATACCCATGACCGGCGGTGTGCATATCGAGCATGAGCTGGATGAGAGCTCGATGCATCCTCGCCAGATTTCCGGTCATCACCACGAACCGAGCGCCGGAGATCCGCCCTGCTGCTTCAAAATCCATCCCGAGCCGGTCGCCGATCGCCACGTGATCCTTGGGCTCGAAGGTGAATTGCCGGGGTTCGCGCCAGCGGCGCAGTTCGACATTCGCCGCTTCGTCGGCACCGTCCGGCACGCTTGCATGCAGTAGGTTGGGTAGCCCGAGCTGGAGGGCGTGCAGTTCCGCTTGGATCGCGTCGAGCTGCTTTTCCACCCCCTGCAATTCGGCGCCCAGCGCTTCACCCCGAGCCAGGAGGGGCGCGGGATCCTCCCCCTTGGCCTTCGCCTGGCCCACGGCTTTCGCGCCGGCATTACGCTCCGCCCGTAAGCGATCCGACTCTATCTGAAGCGCCTTGCGTCTCTCCTCCAACGCCGCAAACGCGGCGACATCCAATACGAAGTTGCGGCGCGCCAATTGGGCGGCCACTCCGGGTAAATCGCTGCGCAGCAGCTTCGGATCGAGCACGATGA
>Ga0209006_10002086_pt1 | contig 18174 bp, 17 predicted proteins | sample JacPin_JW_Ref_O2_FD_188567 | JGI IMG/M metagenome (GOLD analysis project Ga0209006, IMG submission 188567) | Forest soil microbial communities from Algoma, Ontario, Canada - Jack Pine, Ontario site 1_JW_Ref_O2 (SPAdes) (version 2) | ecosystem: Environmental > Terrestrial > Soil > Boreal... | reverse complement strand
CGGCAACTGGCACGCAGGGGAATTATGCTCGACGTGACTGACCTCGATCGCGTGCGCACTCACTTGCTGCGTGGAAATCGCGCCGTAGTATCCGATGCGCTGGCGCTTCCCTTTCCAGATTGCAGTTTCGATCTGGTGAGCTGCAGCCTGTTCGCGCATCACCTGGAACCAGCCGACCTGGCACGCTTTGCCGCCGAGGCTCTACGCGTAGTCCGCTGCGCTGTATTGATCAATGACCTGGTCCGCCATCCCATGCATTTGGCGCTGGTCTACGCGGGCTTTCCCTTGATGCGAAGTTATGTATCGCGGGTAGATGGACTGGCGTCGGTGCGTCGGGCCTACGTGCCAGACGAGATGCGGCGGATCCTTGCCTCGGCTGCGCCTGCGCCACGCGTCGAGATCTCGCGCCACTTCCTGTTTCGCATGGGCGTGATTGCGTGGAAATGCAGAGGAAACCGTGGGTCATAGCAGGACGCGCAAATACTCATTATGATTTCAACTGAGGAATTTTTTAACACAGGAGCTGGCGGGGGAGCTTTCGAAAATTTGTGACGTGTCACGAAAGACGAACGTCGATCTCACTCCCGCCACGCAATTCCTTGATTAGATGAGATTCACGGCATCTGACGAAAACGCCCCAGACGCGAGGCATTCGATAAGGAGTGAGGAAAGGCGGAAAAAGAATCGAATTGCCGGTTTGGTTAAACTCTGCCCCAGATCCGCCTACCTTACGACGAGCACTTCCCTCACGTTATCGCGGGCGAGAAAGAATTTGATGGAGGCAAAATCTCGGAAGAGGGTTTCGATGTGGCGGTTGTTGAAGACACGTTGCAGGCGAAAGCCATCGTTAATCGAGGTATGGATTGCCCCGGCGGATCCGCGGCGGGTTTCGCGGCGCAGCACGATGGGCTGCATTTCGAGCGTATCTTTTCCTACGATGTGGAAGCGATAGCAGGGCGAGTCCGGCCCCGCATCCTTGGTATGGAAAAACGCCAGCATCATTCCGCCGGGCTTCAGCACTGACCACACGCGTCCCATGACTGGCCGCACCAGACTTTCGTCCAGATAATCCGGCAAGTTCCAGCACAGCACGGCGTCGAAATGGGCCGCGGGATAGACCAGGTTGTCGGCCAGAAATCGCCGGCTGTCGAGGATTCGGTTTCCCTGTTCATCTTTTGTGGCCAGGTTCGGATCGGTGGAAGCAACGAGAAGATCTTCGCTGTAAATCTTGTGACTGCGCTCAGTGAAGAAGCGGATGTTAGCGGCTGAAGTAGAACCCAGATCGAGCACGCACAGCGGCGAATCGGCTTCCCACTGTCGAGACAGTTCGCCAAGACTGCTGGAGCGGCGGAGGAGTTTTGGAGCGGCCTGTGGCGTGGTCGCCTCTGTCCCGCCCGAAGAGCCGCGAAAGAGCTTCATGAAATTATGAGTGACGGATGCCATTCAGACCGATGGGCCGCCTTAACCAAGACGACTGGTACCCCAAGACTTTGAATGAACTCTACAACGAACACTTTAACTCAATGCCCAAGGCGCATGAAAGTTACTTTCCTGCCGCTTTCTCCGCTCTGCCCTGAATGTCGATCTTACCTTTCAGGTATGCGCCTTCCTCGATCGAAATCCTCTGCGTGGAAATGTCTCCAGTAACGACAGCAGACTTACGCAGTTCGACGCGATCGCTGGCTTGCACATTGCCTTCGAGCTTGCCTTGCACGACCACGCCTTTGGCTTCAACCGAAGCCTTGATCTGGCCATGGGGACCGACGGTCAAACTGTTGTTTTTCAGAGAGATGCTGCCTTCGACCTGACCGTCAACGTAAAGGTCTTCGCTGCCCGACAAATCGCCTTTGATCACGACGGACTTGCCGATTTGCGCCAGATCTGCCGACATCGGAGCACTCATGATGGTTCTCCTTAAGGAAGCGGGAATGCTGCTCTACTGGGAAATACGTACCCGGAGGGCCGCCCCGCTTCTCTCGACTATACCCAACTCATGGAGCACGCGGCAAGCGCGGTACTTCGGTAATACAACAAAGACACGCTTCAATGACATGTTGAAATGACATGTTGAATACCTTCTGCAACCCGCGGTGAGGATTGTTACACTAATGAGCGAGATGATTTTCGCGGAGCCAACGCGCAGGACGGGGTGGACGCTGGGGATCGTGGCGTTGGCCGTGGCATCGACCGTCCTTCCAAGTGTGGTCGTGGCCCAGGAGCCCGAGAAGTCCGAGATGCCTCCCGCGGAGCTGGTGCGGATTACAGTGGCCCATGAGGTCGCGGCAGCGAACCACCCCGACCTCCACCATATGTTCCGCTTGAGGAGACAGACTCCGAAGGGTTCGCAGACGCACGTGTATGTTGAGACCAACCAGGCTCTGGCGGGAATGCTGATCGCAATCAACGATCAGCCGCTGACGGCGGAGCAGCAGAACGCGGAATTCGACCATCTGGCCTCGCTGATGAGTAATCCGGATCAGCTTCGTAAAAAAGAGGCGCGCGAAAAAGAAGATGAGGATCGCACACTACGGATCGTGAAAGCGTTGCCGGACGCTTTTTGCTATGAATATGCCGGCACGGAGAACAGCTCCGCATCGCTCGGCAAGCCTGGAGATGAGCTCGTGAAGTTGAAGTTCAAGCCCAATCCGGCTTACACCCCGCCGACTCACGTCGAACAGGTTTTGCGGGGCATGGAAGGGGAGTTGCTCATCGACACGAAAACCCGTCGACTGGCACGAATCGATGGCACGCTGTTTCAAGAGGTCACGTTTGGATGGGGAATTCTTGGACATCTCAACAAGGGCGGACACTTTCGCGTGCAGCAGGCCGACCTGGGCTTGGGCGATGGAGCCTGGGGCATTACCGCGATGAATTTAAACATGACGGGCAAGATCTTGATGTTCAAGGGGCTCAGCATTGTGTCGGACGAAGTGTTGAGCGACTTTCAGCGGATGCCTGAGAAGCTCACGTTTGCCCAGGCCGTCGACATCTTGAAGGCGGAAGAGGAAAAGCTGGCGCACAACAACCATGCTGCGGAACCCACCGAAGCGAAGAAAGAGCAGAATGGTAAAGCTGAAAGCAATTAAGCTGGAACTCCCGCCCGCATCGTTTCTTTTCTTACCGTGAGTTTTTCGATTAAATCCGGTTTGACGCGATAACCCGTTCCCTCCTGGTCACGAATAGCGATCATCCCCTGCGGGGAGACTTCCACTTCCGGGTCGACGATGTCTTCTTTCCAGTAGCGTTTGGAAGCGGAAACATCGCCGGGCAAGCTAAAGTTTTCCTTGGTGGAATGAGCAATGTTGTGGGCGCGTCCGATGCCGGTTTCGAGCATTCCACCGCACCACACCGGAATCTTGTGCGCCTGACATAGGTCGTGGATTTTGAGAGCTTCGGAAAACCCGCCAACCCGCCCGACTTTGATATTAACGATTCGGCAGGCTCCGGTTTCGACGGCAAAGGCGGCGCTGCGCGCGTTGACGATCGACTCGTCCAGGCAGATCGCAGTGCGCAACTCTCTCTGCAGGCGCGCGTGATAGTAGATGTCGTCGTTCCAGAGAGGCTGCTCGATCATTAGAAGATTGAACTGATCGAACTTTCGCAGGTGTTCGACCTGATCCAGAGTGTACGCGGAATTCGCGTCGCAGCTCAAAGTGATATCCGCCCAACGCGAACGAATCTTTTCGAGCACGTTCAGGTCCCAGCCGGGCTTGACTTTCACCTTGATGCGGCGGTAACCGGCCGCCAGTTCGATCTGAATTTTTTCCAGTAATTGTTCGACTGAATCCTGGATGCCGATGGAAACGCCGCAGGGAATTTCTCGGCGAGTGCCGCCCAACAACTTCCACAGCGGCTGGCGCTTTTGCACGGCTTCCGCATCCCAAAGAGCGTTTTCGATTGCCGCCTTAGCCATGCGGTGGCCGCGTACTTTGGCGAAAAGTGAGGGGCAATCGCGGGCCGATTCGAGGCGCTTTCCCAGGAGCGCGGGGATTAGATACTGCGTCATCGTCGGCCAGGCACTTTCGATCCATTCGCTGCTATAGAAGGGATCTTCACCGGCAACGCACTCGCCCCAGCCGTCGACGCCTTCGGTGTGGACCGTGACCAGTAAAATGCGGCGGCTATAGGTGCGGCCAAAACTCGTCTCGAAAAAGTGGACGAGCGGCATGTGGATCTCGCGGAGGGTGATGGCTTCAATTTTCATGGGCAAGAACAACATTTCACCACGGAGCCACAGAGACCCAGAGAGAACAACTTCTGAACTCAACAGCCTAGACCACGAACTCCAGATCAAGATTTATTTTCTTGGTTTTCTCTGGGTCTCTGTGACTCTGTCGTGAATCGATTTGGCGACACTGCTACATCATCCCTCTGAGGCATAGGACCATTTTTCGTCCCAGGGGCCGAGGAGGAACTTGCCGTTGCCTTCGGTGTCGCGTTCATACCCTAACACGGCTAGTCCTTGAGAGAACGCTTGCAGAAAGTGCTCACGATTGCGCTCCTGCACTTGCTGGGCTTTGCCGCGGGTTTCGGGCGCGGCTTTCCAATCATAGATCTGCGCGGGTACTTGGACGCTGGACTGGCCGACAACCGGCGCAATTTTCCCCGTGGCCAACAAGGTTTCCACGCGCTTCGATTTCAGCCACCACTCGGCGATGAGGCGGTCGCTCGGCAGCCCCCCTTGCAGAGGCGAGGACGTGATGCCGTATTGGTTGATGTTATAGCGGCGGGCGATGGCGCCAAGCTTTTCGATATTGAGATAGGCATTCTTGATTTCGAGGGGATCGAAGGTCCACTCGATCAGTTCGATGCCGCGAGCGAGCGCATCTTCCCGCTGCATCAGTTTCAGGCGTCGGCCCAGTCCGCCATTGCGATGGTCTTTACGCACGGCCAGCATGTGCGAGTGCAGATAAACGTGGCCGGTCCGGGTGCCGGGAACGGAGAGCGCGAATCCGACCATGACATCGCCGTCGAAGGCGCCCATCACCTGTCCGCCGACTTTGTCGGCAACGACGAACATGCGCAAGGGAACAAGTTCTGCGTCGCTGAAATTCCAGACTTCTTTTTGCAATGCGACGCAGGCGCGGAAGTCTTCGATGCTGTGACAGCTGCGGAGGACAATCGATTCGGCAGTCATCGGCTCCTTGGCCTCACATCGAGGGCGTCATCCCGAAGGCCGGCGTTCGTCAGTCGGGCGGGGGATCTCATCTGCATAGCCACAGAGTAAAAACGATTCGCGCGAGACCTCTCGCCCCGATGATGAAAACGCGGGGCTTCGGGATGACGCCTCGGTGGAGGGTTAAGCATCCTTTCTCTGACCCTTTCCCTGTTCCTCTCTAGGATCCTCGCTCTGATTGTTGCTCTTGCTTTCCTCGCGCTTTGCCCGTTGCCAGAGAGCTTCCAGTTCTTCCATCGAAGTCTGATCCAGGGTGCGGCCGGATTCTTGGAGGCGGGCTTCCATCCACTGAAAGCGTCGCTTGAATTTACGGTTGGTTTTGCGAAGAGCGGATTCGGGATCGAGCGAGAGGTAGCGGGCGATGTTGACGAGAACGAAAAACAGGTCGCCGACTTCTTCTTCAAGGCGCGCTTGAAGAACCGCGGGGCCAGTCGATCGTCCCGACCCGGCCACGCCGCGACCCTGGGGCTGAGGACCGGGCGGCGAAAATTGGTCGAGCTGCTCGCGGAGTTCGCTGGTCTCTTCGCTCAACTTTTCGAACAAGCCTTCGACGTTGGGCCAATCGAACCCGGCTTGCGCGGCGCGGGAACTTAGTTTGTAGGCTTCGAGCAGTGACGGCATCGCGGACGACACGCCGGAAAGGATGGAGGGCTTTTCGTTTTTCGACTCAGCTGTCTTCCCTTCCGAGCTGCGGCTTTTTCTCTCTTCCACTTTGAGCGCTTCCCAGTTGCGCTTGACTTCGGCGGAAGTATCGGCCTTCACATCTCCGAACACGTGCGGATGGCGGTTGATGAGCTTGGCGGAGAGGCGATCGAGCACGTCGTCGATGGAAAAAGAGGACTGCTCCTTCGCCATTTCGGCATAGAAAAGCACTTGCAGGAGCAGGTCGCCGAGCTCGCCGGCGAGTTCAGACCAGTCCTTATGGTCGATGGCTTCGAGGACTTCGTAGGTCTCTTCGAGAGTGTAGGGCTTGATGGAATCGAAAGTCTGTTCGCGGTCCCAGGGGCAACCGCCGGGGGCGCGCAGGCGCTCCATAATGGCAACGGCGCGCTCGAAACGTTCTCCGGTTGTGGACATGCGGAAACCAATGTAAATGAGTATCGAGGCCGCGGGCAATGTAGCGCCGACGCCCCTTCGGCGCGCTTCGCTTGCTCAAGGCAAGCTTTGTCGGCTGTCGCGAGGGCAGCTTGCCCTTGCATTCGACGCGCCCCGGAGCCTGCTCTGAGCGAAGTCGGAGAGACGGCGGCGCTACCGCCAACCGCCGAGCATCAGATGGCATCTTAAGGTTTACCAAATCTCGGCTTGCCGAATATCCCTCCGCTCATTCGAAAAACGGCCGCTTATGTCAGCCCACACATTCATTCAAGGAGGAAAGCAAAATGACGACTGGTACTCTTCAAGGAAAAAGAGTGGCGATTCTTGTAACTGACGGTTTCGAGCAATCGGAGTTGCTGGAACCGCGAAGAGCGCTCGACGAGGCGGGCGCGAAGACACAGGTGGTATCTCCCGCCGACAAAAAAGCAAAAGGATGGAACTACAAAGAGTGGGGCAATGAAGTGCCCGTGGATATTTCGCTCGACTCCGCGAAGGCAGACGAATTCGACGCTCTGCTGCTGCCGGGTGGGGTGATGAATCCCGATCAGTTGCGCATGAATCCGAAGGCTGTCGAATTTGTGAAACACTTCACGGACTCCGGCAAGCCTGTAGCGGCAATCTGTCACGGTCCCTGGACACTGATCGAAGCGGGCGCGGTTCGCGGGCAAAAGATGACCTCGTGGCCGTCGCTGAAGACTGATCTTAAAAATGCGGGCGCGAACTGGGTCGACCAGGAAGTCGTCAACGACCAGGGTCTGGTGACCAGCCGCAAGCCGGACGACATCCCAGCCTTCAACCGCGAGATGATTCGTCTGTTTGGCCAAGCACGCGGAGAATCGCAGCCGCTACGAAAGACCGCATAATTAACGGCTCGTGCGGCGATCCTCGAATTGGTTGTCGAGCCAGCAATTCCATTCACCTGGCTTGGGCCTTAGAATCACTTTGGTCATAGAATCAACGGCCGGGCCGGGTGAAATCTTCATATCGGCGCTTGCGCACGCAGGTTACTTTGGGCATCATCTTCTTGCAGGTCTAGTTGGAATCATCCGCGAGTCCCGTGGACCATCGTGACCTTCCTCTGGTTGTGTTTTGGGTGCAGAATCTGAACAAGTGGGAGTGTCTTTGGAGCGTTAAAATTCCGCAAGAGATTCGGCACTCTCGGGTCTGGCACTCTCAGTCCAACCGGAATCCATGAGTTTAAGCGTTAAACCTCGACCGTCCGTGGATGGGCAGCACTTCCACGTCGTGATCATTGGAGGCGGCATTAATGGCGTGGCGGTGGCGCGCGAGTGTGCCCGTGCTGGAAAACGAACGCTGCTGGTCGAGCAAAATGATTTTGCCTCGGGCGTGACCAGCCGGTCGACGCGCATCATTCACGGCGGCCTGCGCTACCTGGAACACGGAGAGCTGAGCCTGGTGCGTGAGTCGGTGCGGGAGCGGGAGCGGCTGCTTCGCCAACGATCGCATTTGGTTCATCCGGTACAGTTTTTGTTTCTGCTCAATGAGCAGAGTCAGCGCAGCGCTATGAAGGTGCGGGCCGGACTGTGGCTCTATCAGCGGTTCGCGAGAAAAAGATCGAGCAACTTGAGCGAGATGGAATTGAAGCGCGTGGAGCGCGCGCTGGACGCGGGTCATCAGTGGTCAATCTTTAATTACGAAGATGCGCAGTGCGAGTTCCCCGAGCGCCTGGTAGCCGAGTGGATGCTGGAAGCGGCCGAGGCGGGCGCCGTGGTCCGCAACCATTGCGAGGTGTTGGCAGTTGACGTAGCCCAAGGCCGGGCTCGCGGTGTGCTGCTGCGGGATCGCATCACAGGAAAAGACGAGCGCGTGGATGCCGGATGGATTTTCAACTGCACCGGTCCCTGGGCCGACCGAATTTGTCAACGATCCGCCGTTCGCACCAGTAAGCCCATGCTGGGCGGCGTGCGCGGTTCACACATTGTTCTGCCGCGATTCTCGGGCGCACCCAGCGCGGCGGTCTACACCGAGGCTGCGGATGGACGCCCGGTTTTTGTGTTGCCCTGGAACGAGCAGGTGCTGGTCGGCACGACAGAGGTAGCGGACACGGGCGACCCGGGAAGGACTGCGCCCTCCAACGAGGAAATCGAATACCTGTTGCGCACAGTGTCGAAGTTGTTTCCGAAGGCGAAGATTTCGGCGCACGATATCAAATACGCGTTTGCCGGAGTACGGCCTCTGCCGAATTCTCCCGGCAACAAGGCTTCGGCGGTCACGCGGCGGCATTTTCTGCATGACCACACGCCGGAGGGCGCGGCGCGGCTGATCTCCGTGATTGGCGGCAAATTAACTACCGCAGCTTCGCTGGCGCGGGAATGTGCGAGAAAGATCGGTATCGCGGTTTCGGAACCTTCGATGCTGGCGATGGGATCTGGGAGTTCGCTCGATCCCATGCTGGACCAGGAAGTATCGAACGTAGCCCGAGCCGGGTCGGTGAGCGAGGAAACGGCGCGCGGCATGATGGAATGGCACGGCCCGCGCGCCATGGACATTGCTCGCATGGCGCTGGTGAGCGCGGAACTGCGAGCCCCGATCTGCCCACATAGCTCGCACATAGTGGCTGAAGTGGTGGAGGCTTATCGAAAAGAATTTGCCGTCACTCTGGCCGATGTGCTACTGCGCCGAATTCCTGTGGCGTTGGGAGCGTGCTGGTCTGAATCCTGCAGCCGCGAGGCCGCGTTGCGTATTGGCGCCGTGCTGGGCTGGAAGGAGCAGGACCTGGGATCGAATCTGGAAGCGTTCGAGACGGAGCGGACCGCCTTCTTGAAGAAGCCGTCTCGCAGCGCCTCAGCGCTGGAAGCGGCCGCCGATTAACTCACCGACTTCTTTTCAAACTGCCGCAACCCCACGACCAGCAGAAGCACGTCGAAGAAAAGCAGCGCAATCAGCACGGCAGTCATTGATAAGTGCGGAGACTGTGGAACCAACGCAGCCCGCAGGCCTTCACTGGCGTAGACGAGCGGATTGACGAGCACAATTTTTTGCAGGATCGGAAAAGTTTTCAGGGCGCTCCAGGGATAGTACGTGCATCCGAAAAAAATCATGGGCGTCATGACCATGCTGAACATCAGCCCGATGTGCTGCTGATTGATGCTGCATCCCAACGCCAAGCCTCCACAAGCGGAAAAACCGGCCACCAACAGAATGATCGCGGCGAAGGTCAAGGGAGTGCCAATGCTGATTTGAACGCCGCGCCCCAGCACGAGCCATGCTAAAGGCAAAACGACCAGCCCGGCGACCACCGCCTGCAGCATTCCGGCGATAACTTTCTCGATGGCAATCCAGGCGACATCGATGGGGGCGAGCAGGCGGTCTTCGATCTCGCGCGTCCATTGAAATTCTGCGATAAGCGGCATGGCGACCGCCCAGATTCCGGTGAAGACCATGCTGATCGCGATAATGCCCGGAAGCAGAAGGCTTTTATAAGCCTCAGGCATATAGCCGCTGCCCACCATCACCTTGCCGAAAATAAAGACAAATAGCAGCGGCTGCAGAAAAGTCTGCATCAGGAGTTGGATCGCATTCCGCCGCGCCACATGAGCGTCACGCGCCAGCATGGCAAAAAAGGTTTTCCAGTTCAATCGCGCAAGCTCCTTCCCGTGTGGTGCAGAAAGAGATTTTCCAGACTCGGTTCCAGGATGTGAACGTCTGATAATTCGGCGCCAGAGTTCGCAGCGATGGTTGCGATCTCGGGAATGAGCGAACCGCCTCGATCCGCATAAACGTCAACCCCTGTGCCGTCGGTGGCCCGAACCTCACGGACTCCGGCCAGCGACTGCAATCGCTGAAGAAGGTCCGACGTCTGATTTCCGAAGCGGAGACGCAGCACGAATCCCCCGGGAATAGATGCCTTCAACTCTGCGGGTGTACCCACGGCAATCACATGGCCGTGGTCCACAATGGCCAGGCGCTGGCACAGAGCGTCGGCTTCTTCCATGTTGTGCGTCGTGAGCAGCACGGTCTTTCCCGCCTGGTGATATTCACGAATGATTTCCCATAAGAGAATGCGGGTTTGAGGATCGAGTCCGGCGCTGGGCTCGTCAAGAAACAGGACTTGCGGATCGTGCATCATGGCGCGCGCAATCGATAGTCGCTGCATCATGCCTCCGGAAAAGCCGCGGACCATCTGGCGTCCGCGTTCGGTCAGCTTGAACTTGTCCAGCAACGCGTCGGCTCTTTCGTTTCTCTGCTTCGATCCAATTCCGAAGTAGGCAGCGTGAAAAATCAGAATCTCGCGGGCAGTCAGAGAAAAATCCAGGTTGGGACGCTGCGGCACAACCCCGATCAGGCGCTTAACTTGGGCCTGTTCCTTCCACACGTCGTACTCGCCGATCCAGGCTTGGCCGGAAGTCGGACGCACGCGTGTGGTGAGGACTCCGATGGTTGTGGATTTGCCGGCGCCGTTTGGACCGAGAAGGCCGAAGATTTCTCCGGAAAGAACTTCGAGCGAAAGCCCGTCAAGCGCCGGAATTTGAACTTTGGGCTGCTTGCCCCCCTTGGCATCGGAGCGCGCAATAAAACCCCCGGCAGCGCCTAACGGCGGAGCCGAGTTGTAGACCTTGCGCAAATCCTGAGTGCGAACCCCAACGGCCATGGGTAGTGTTCCTCAATCGAGGAGAAGCTGAGGTTTCGGAAGTATATCGCAGGCAGCGATTCGACTTTCTCATTTCCTTCTCCAGGCGTCATCCCGACGCCCGGCGTTCTTCATCCGGGCGAGGGATCTCGCCTGGATTGTCCCGATGCGATACGAGATCCGTCCCTCCGCCTGAAGAACGGCTTCGGTCAGGATGACGCCAATACAACCGATGCTGTTCATCGAAACGAACACTGGTTACTAAAGATCAGTTCACGGTCTTGCGTGCTCTTTGAATCGTCACGATGCGAACCTACACTGGCGCGGAGTATCGGGATTCGGTGTCATAGGGGCGCAGGTCGATGTTGATTCCCATCAAGCACGAGAATATGACGGCCCGGCGCTGGCCCGTGGTCACACTCGCATTGATCGCCATCAATGTCGCACTCTTTCTCTTTACATTTTCGGCGATTGACGAGGAGGCGCCGCAACTGGGCGAGGTGAAAGCTCACATCCTGATCCTAGCCGCGCTGCATCCCGAGTTGAAGATGCAAGCTGAGTCGCAGCATCTGGTCGACGGATTCAAGCAGAGCCATCCCGAGCAGTGGAAGCAGGTACAGAATCCGAATCACGACGTGATTGACGCTTACGACGCAAAACTCAGAATGACCGAAAATCCTTCGAACCTCCAGGAGGAGATGGACTCGCTAAACGGCCAATTGGTGAAATTGTCTTCGTCGTCGATCATTGAGCAGTACGCCTTCATACCCGCCCAGCCGCGTCCTATCACCTATCTGACCGCAAATTTTCTTCATGGCGGCTGGCTGCACTTGATTGGAAATATGTGGTTTCTATGGCTGGCGGGATTTGTGCTCGAGGACGTTTGGGGTCGATGGGTCTATTCGGCCTTCTATTTGATCGCGGGCGCGGCCGCGCTGCAGTTTTGGGCTTGGTCGAATCCGGGGAGCATCACACCGACCTTGGGCGCCTCGGGCGCGGTGGCGGCATTGATGGGAGCCTTTCTGGTGCGCTTCCCTAAGATGAAGATCGAGATGGCATGGCTGTTCATGTTTAAGCTCTATCGCTTCAAGGCCGCGGCTTACTGGCTGTTGCCGCTTTGGCTGTTCGTAGAAATTTTCTACGGATCGCTCTCGGGATCGTCCGGCGGCGTAGCGCACTGGGCGCACGTCGGCGGATTTCTCTTTGGAGCGCTGGCAGGGGTGGCAATCCAGCATTCCGGCCTCGAGCAAAAGGCGAATCAGGCGATCGAGGAAAAGGTCGGCTGGACCAACGATGCAGAACTCGAACAGGCCAGCGGCATGATGGAGCACGGACAACTGGGAGAAGCTCTGATCATTCTGTCGAATTACGTCACCGCGAAACCGAATTCGCTCGACGCCTGGAACCTGCTGCGGCAGATTCATAGCCGGCAGAACAATACAAAAGACTATCTCGACGCGACCGTCAAGACCTGCGCGCTGCACTTGAGAGCTCATGAAGTGGAAGCGGCATTTCAGGATTACACGGAGTTTGTCGATTCCGGGGGAAGCAAGCTGCCGGCCGCAGCCTGGCTCGAACTATGCAAGGGTGCGGAAGAGATGCAGGATTTCGAACGCGCGTTTACAGAGTATCAGAACCTCGCCCAGGCTTATCCCGCCGAACGGCAGTCGTTGACGGCCCAACTCAGCGCTGCGAGACTCTGCCTGAAGCGCCTGAACCGCCCTAAGGATGCGCTGGCTCTCTACCAAGCCGCCGCGGCGTCTCCGATTCCGCATCTCGATTGGGAGCAGCACATCCAGGCTGGCATTAAGGATGCGAAGGCGGCGGGGGCATCGGGGAAGTCCGCCGCGGCCGGAGCGTCGTAGGATTGCCGACCCGACCCATTTCACAAAGCCTGGATTAAGGCTGAACTCATTTCAGAGAAGCGCTTGCGCTTACCTTCTGGGTTGCAACCCACTCATTGATCCTGGTCGAGAGAACATCCAGCGGCAACGCGCCAGCGTCGAGCACTTGATCATGGAAAGCACTCAGCCTGAACTTATCGCCTAACTGGTCCTTCGCGTACTGGCGCAATTTAAGGATTTCGAGTTGGCCGATCTTGTAGCCGAGCGCCTGGGCGGGCCATGCCATGTAACGATCGGTCTCACTCTGGACTTCGGCCTCGTCGATGGCGGAGTGGTCGTGGAAAAAATCAACCACCTGCTGCCGCGTCCAGTGTTTGTAATGGAATCCGGTGTCTACGACCAGGCGGATCGCGCGGAGCATGTCGTCCTGCAGGTGACCGTAATAGCTGTAGGGGTTCTGGAAAAATCCGACTTCCTTGCCTAAGCGCTCGGAGTAGAGAGCCCAACCCTCGGTGTAAGCGGTGTAATACTCGTTTTGGCGGAACGGGGGAAGCTGCGGCATTTCCTGAGCGATGGCGACCTGCAAGTGGTGCCCGGGGACGCCTTCGTGATAGGCCGTGGTTTCGAAGTCGAGCGTGGTGCCTTTTTCAAAGTTGCCGGTGTTGACCATAACATGAGCGGGGCGCGATCCATCCTGAGATCCTTCTACGTAGTGCGTAGAAGCCTCCTTCTCCCGGAACTCCTCGATCGGCATCACTTTCAGCCTGGCTTTGGGAAGACGGCCGAACATTGCAGGCAGCTTCACATACATCTGATCGATGTACTTTTGATAAAGGTCGAGAATTTCCTGGCGGGAATGCACGTGGACCTTGGGGTTGGCTGGGAGTGAGGCGCTGAAGCTTTTGAGATCTTTGTATCCAAGCTGATTGACAACTTCCACCATGCGGGCTTCGATTTCTTTGACTTGAGCCAGACCGATCTGGTGAATTTCTTCCGGCGAGAGATTGGTTGTAGTGCTCTGTTTCACGCGGAACGCATAGCGCTCGGGACCATCGGGGAGCGACCACACGCCCGGGTCGGTTCTTCCCTTTGGGGCATACTCCTCGCGTACAAAGGTTGTGAATTTCACGTACGCAGGAAGAACGTAGTCGCGGATTGCTGCCATCCCTTGCTCGCGTAATCGTTTCTGCTCCGCGGCCGATATGGACTCGGGAAGCTTGGCAAAAGGCTCCGCGAAAGGAGTGGCCTCGGGCGTTTTGGTGGCCAAGCCGTTGGCCTGGTCGACTACTTTTTCCAATAGAATGCGCGGGGGCATCAGTCCATCGGCCATGCCCTTGCGCATCTGGATCACGTTCTCATCGAAGAAGCGAGGCATCTGCTTCAGACGTGAGATATAGTCGTCGTAGTCCTTGACGTTCTGAAACGATAGGATCGCAACCAGTTGTGGAAGATCGATGTGAACGCCACTGAACTGCGAGACTGGCATTTCCCAAGGCTTGAAAGGGGCTTCGTCGAGAGAGAGATGAAGGTCCCGAACCATCAGGGTCTTATTCAGTGCTTCTTGCTCGGGGAAGTCGGTGGTGCTAATGGCGTCGAAGCGGGCGAGGAATTTCCGGCTTTGCTCCAGATCCTCGTCAATCGCCTTCTGCGAGAAGTCATCCAGTTTGTCGTTCCAGCGTTTGTCGCCCAGTATGGACGCGAAGATCGGACTCGTGCGAAGGGTGTACTCCCAGCGTTCAGCCAGCAGATCGTTCAGCGCCTTTCTGCGGGCGTCAAGATCAGCCTGTGGGGGCGCCCCGAGAGCGGTGGAACTCAGCAGGCATGTCAATACGATCAACAGCGCCAGAGATTGAATCATGCGTAACTCCTTCCGGGCCTCGAAATAGCCGCCATTATAAACACGTCCCGCTCAGTTGACGCTGCGGAAGGAATTCATCGAAGCGGTTGGCGTGCCAGCGTTCGGCAGAGAAGGTTCGTGTCGTCGGAGATGATGCCGTCGACACCCGACTCTGCGAAATGCCGCATATCGGCGGGAGTATTGACCGTCCATACCAGAATCTTTTTGCCAGCGTCCTTCAGTTGCCTCATCAAGAGCTCATCGACAAGGTTCTGGTGCGGGATCACATATTCGATCGGGAGTTGGGTCCAAGAGTGCAGTTGAGCTCTGGTCTCGCAGATCAGGCCCAGGGGTACGCTCGCGTCAACGTGGTGGACCGAGTGGAGGACTTCCGGCAGAAACGACGACGCCACAAATCCGCGGCGAGGTGGGTGCTTTTGCACCAAGGCTGCTGTGATGTTTTCCAGTCCGGAAATTTTCAGTTCAATATCGAGGAATGCGCGCTCCTGGTAACGGGTAAGGACATCCTGCAACTGCGGCAGTGCGGACAATTGCTCAGCCGAGGCTCGCGCGATCTCGACGGTGCCGGTCTGGGGATCATGGCATACGACTGGTTTTCCGTCGGCCGAGAGGCGCACGTCGAATTCGAAGCCGTCGCAGCCGGCGGCTAAAGCTTGGTCGAAGGAAGCCAGAGTATTTTCAGGAATCGACTTCAGGGCGCGGGCGCCGCGATGGCCAAGCAGAAGCGGGCGCGGGTTCGGGCGCGGCAGATTCATGCGCGGGAATCAGTCGAGATCGAAATCCCGAATGGGCTTGCCGGTGTCCGGGCTCTCTTTCGCCTTTCTCACCGCCTCCTGGAACTTCTTTTCGAGTAGGTCGGAGGCATTCCGCTGAGCTTCGACCGATTGCTGGAAGATGGACTCGCGACGGCTGTCCTGCTCCCGCATGGCCTTGGCCGCCGCCTCCATGTCGTTGAACATTTTCGGCTTCACGGCCGCGGTGTGAGCGATGACCGCGCGAGCCTCGGTATCAATTTTAAGCACGGCATTACAGCACGGACACGTCACTTCGAAATTGGGTGGATTCTTCGCCATTTGAGCGAATCATACCGCAAAACTGGCCCCGCGACGATGGGTGCTAAGCAGGCGCCCCCCAAGCGGGATGTCGGAGCCGCACTTCTTGCCGCCCGCCGCGACCCATTGCCGCCCACCTAGCAAATTGTACGCACCATGGTGTACGTACAGACGTTCCTGCAGGAACACTGTGGAAGACTTTAGATGGTCTTTTTGGTTTCAGCCCTTGAGTTTGATGGGAAATACGTGGAAGAGGGTCAGCATCTCCCAACCCAGCAGGAAGACGGACAAGAGGACCACCATCACGGCCATTAACTCCCCGAAGCTGAGACCGCGGCGGGTCGGCTCGAGACGCCGCGCGGCCAGGCTGAGGATGTTGAGGGTGGCAAAGCCGAATACCACGGCCCAGAGAATATTGTAAACATCCTGGCGCGAGCCGCGGTAAAGCAGGGCGACCGCCGCGCCGACGAACACGCCGGTGTTGAATCGGGCAACCGGATAGAACACTAGTGTGGCCCGCGTGGTTCGGGTGAAGCCCGCGATCATCGACAGTGTGATCATCGACAGTGCGCCAGGAATGGCTTTTCTTTGAAATGGAGCGGTGTAAGACCCGCGGCAGCCCCTCAAGGCCGAGATTGGATATTACATCTTTTTCCTATTCGAAATCACGGCCCGGAACAACATCTTGGTTAAGATGGATGCATGGCAATATGCCGCTTCATTTTTTTCGATGTGGGGAACACGCTGTTGTTTCCTAATCGGGCGCGCCTGCTGGCGCCGTTGCCGGAGGATCGTCATCCCACGCTCGAAGCCTGGCAGGCGCTGGAGCGTCGCACCAAGCATGAATTTGATCACGGACTTATGGAGGGCAAAGTTGACCGGAACTTTTGGTGGACCTTTCACACCTATCTGCTGCAAGAGCTGAATGCATTGGATGATGGCATGCGCAAAACGCTGGTCGAGAATACGCAGAAATCGGCCAACTGGGATCAGATTCTGCCGGGAACGCGCGAGGCGCTGGAGCGGCTTCGAAAGCAGTACGCAATTGCGGTGATCTCCAATTCTGACGGCAGGATTGACGCCGTCTTGCGGCGCTGCGGGATTGTGGATTGCTTTCAGAGCATCACGGATTCGGGGAACATCGGCTATGAAAAGCCGCATCCCGCAATTTTCGAGGCGGCGTTGCGCGAAATGAAAGCGAACGCAGCCGACAGCCTTTATGTCGGCGATGTATATTCGGTCGACTATATGGGCGCGCGCCAGGCGGGGATGCAGGCTGTGTTGTTTGACGTGGCGGGAGCGTATCGCGAGCGCGGAGTTCCGCGTGTGGAATCGCTCGTGCATCTAGAAGACTGGCTACAGAAATAACGCACAGAGTTTTGTCGAGGTATCACGACCATGTTCGATTCGACGCGCTTTTTTCTTTTCTTAACATCCGCGGTACTGCTGGCGATTGCACCCGGACCTGGAATGCTGTACGTACTCGCGCGCAGTCTGGCTGGCGGCAAACGCGAGGGCGTGCTGTCGGCGTTGGGCACATTTCTCGGCGGGATGATGCATGTGTTCGCGGCGGCGCTGGGCGTGTCCGTTGTCCTGGCCAGGTCGGCGGTCGCCTTCTCTACGGTGAAGTATGTTGGGGCGGCTTATCTGTGCTTCTTGGGAGTGCGGATGATTCTTGACGCGCGGAGAGGGCCTTGGAAAGAGAAGTCGAGCGCGGAGGATTTGGTTCCGCAGGACCACTCCTTGGCAGTCAAGCCCGCGCGAAATCCTCTGTGGCAGGGCGTCGCGACGGAGGTGCTCAATCCCAAGACTGCCCTATTTTTTCTATCTTTCATTCCACAGTTTGTGAACCGCGCGGGAGGACACGTCTTTCTCCAGTTCATGGCGTTGGGTACGATCTCAGTGGTGATGAACACGACGGCGGACTTGATTGTGATCGTGCTGGCCGGGCCGCTGGGGGAGCGCATTCGGTCGTCAGCGACTTTCCGGCGGCGGCAGAGAACCGTGACCGGAGCAATCATGATTGGACTGGGAACTTATCTGGCAACGAGCGAAAGTAAATAGAGGCGGTGCGTGCGCGGGCGGGACGCCCCCGCGACAGCGGCGCTACGACGGCCGGCTGCAGCTACAACTCCAGGATTTGATGATCGGGGCAATCGGGCTGGATGGCGTCGTGCGTGCCGGCACTGGGATGAATGGCGCGACCACTGGGATGCGCGCCACTGATCCACCGGTTCCGCGCGCACTTACCGAGACGGAGGGTGACCTCGACTGGACCGATCCTACGGATGGCGTGCGCCGGCTGACCCATTTCCAGCGTGTGGTTGGAACCACGCTCGTGGTCGAGGTCAGCCTGCCTGTAAGCCCGATCGTCTCCAGCCTTCGCGCCAACCTGCCGGTTAACATCATGGCCGGACCTCTCCTGAGCCTGGCGGTGATCGGTATCGGTCTGATCGCGCGCCACCAAAAGCGGCACGTCGCCCGGCTCCACCTCACGATGAACGCGGCCCTCGAAAATATCAGTCAGGGCCTGATCATGGTCAACGAGCAGGGCCGCA
>Ga0209006_10002084_pt1 | contig 18185 bp, 21 predicted proteins | sample JacPin_JW_Ref_O2_FD_188567 | JGI IMG/M metagenome (GOLD analysis project Ga0209006, IMG submission 188567) | Forest soil microbial communities from Algoma, Ontario, Canada - Jack Pine, Ontario site 1_JW_Ref_O2 (SPAdes) (version 2) | ecosystem: Environmental > Terrestrial > Soil > Boreal... | reverse complement strand
CAATCATCGTAATCGGATGCCGAAGCTCGAGTATACATCATGACTTGATGGCAAATAATCAAGGCTGATTCAGGTCGGCGTAGAAGACCGGGTCAACTTACAATTGACGCTAGAACCACCACCAACACACCGTGCACACGGAACCACTACTGCACGATCTCCAACTTTTTCGCTAGGTTTTGCGACATTGAACGTGAACATTTTGGCTGCAGGATCCTGATGGGTCATATAACGCGCGGGCTGACGATGAACGTTCAAGCCGCGAGTGTGCGGGCCCGCTTCCAGAATAAGGAGCCTAAGGGAGGGGTCTGCAGCAGCAAGACGACCCGCGATTAAGCATCCACATGCACCACCTGGGAGCAGTCTTGAAATGGCCGAAAAAAACACAGGTAAAAGATCTCACCTCCGGCAAAGATGATATCGTACACCTTGCCGTTATCTTCACAGTGCTTGGAGTTATGCTGTGGAGACATGGCTGATAGCGTGAAGTGGAAGTTCCACGAAGCGAAAGGTCTTCATATAAATACATACATCGTCAAATTGGCTCAAGCTCTCAATCAGAGCCGTGACGGGGTATTAGACGTTCACGTCAAGCTTCAGCCTTCTCGAATTCGATAGGTTAGTCCACATTAACGCCCTGGGCTTGGAAATGCCGCTGATTGATATTATCGCCCAAGCATGCGAAGACCAAAATGTCTTGATGGTGTAAGTACTTTGACGAGAATGGGAGGATTGTATTCAGCATTTAAATACATAACCCATGTTCGAAAAGTCCGAGGCTATTTACTGACAATATTACAAGTAAACAGTCTAGAAAATGTGGATCAGACGAGTGAACTCACGTAGCTATCGCAACTAGATATCAAATCCACCGGAAGCGACTTCTTCCGAACTCGGTGACTCTTGTGAACTTGAACTACAGCCGGGTGCGTTGGATGGCAAAGCCGTTGCCTTCCATCCGCTCCGGAATGAGGCGATAGCAGCTACCAGACCAAACACGCCAACCCAGATCTGTCCTCAGGACGTCCATCAATCAAAGTCAAACTACGGACCAAGGACTAACGTACTTCGTTTTTAAAGAGTCCTTTTTTCAAAGACCTGGTATTGGAATAAAGGGACTGTCAGCGGCGATTGATATGGCAAGCCAATGGACCTACCAGTGGACGGTAAGCGGCAAATATCCGACGTTGACCACAACTTCATTCCAGTATGCGTCCCAACTTTGTTTAAGATCATCCTTCTCGGTTTCATCGAGATTCGTTCCCTTTCCCTTAAGCATATTGCGCTCTCTTGCTTTGAGTAATCCATGATCCTCAACGAGGTGAGCAAACTGAAGAACTACATAAAGGGCCCAGAACCGGCTCGACCACATCCCAATGGCATTCAGACTTGGAGAGAAAGGCTTTGCAGAAAACAAGGTAGTGAAGGCAGGGAATGTGGACGGAATGATACCATGAGAGCGGAGGTAGTAGATGTGCTCGAGGGGATAATATGCAAGCATAGACCAGCCCTGGAGTCGTTCGATCATGAGTAATTTACGTGTCGGCTGTGAGTTTCGTTCCAGAGAAATGAGCCATTGAATGGTGGGCAAGAGACCTGCGCGTGACCAGATCATCGATCAATCCATAAGCTTTGCCAAACGTAAAACCGGATACTCGCCCCATATCCTCCAAAGAGTTCTGGAATCACTAATGACACTTCCCAATCTAGAATAGCCTTTTGCAGATATACTGACGGAATCTTTCCTTAGTCCAGCGCGATGCTGTAAGCGCGCACGAAGATTAAGGAGAGGAACGAGAATTTTGACAGCATATTGTATTATCTATATGGTTTGAGCCACAGCCGCGTTAGATGGTGATCGAGCTGACCATGAACAACTTGCTAAGATGATCGGAAGACATCACATCGATTCAGTATCTGAAACGCAATGAGGAATATAAAACGCAACTCGCTGCCATTCCATGTCGCCAGATACCGTACGAGGTGTTCCAGCGTCTTCGACGAAGGCACAAATGCGAAGGAGCCCAGAGTGTTGTCACTGAGCCGAGCCAATGTCAATGGTTTGGACATAAGAATACCGTGAGACTTGCTGACATAAAGCATCAATATAAAAAAAGTTGGCGGAATCAACGCTCCTTCGAACAAATTCACGAGGACACAAAAGTTCGGACTCGGTATCAGCTCTTCCGTCTCCTTGTCCGCGTTCCCGTCCTCGAGATTAAACCCAAGCACCCTGAAGGTGCTTGGTTTTGTTCCTCAGCTTGACTATCTCTGTTTGGAAAAGTTTTTTTGTTCTGGAAGTATCGCTTCGGCTGGTGCTCATGATAGAACGGGAGATACTTGAAGGAGTTGACTAGCTTTTTGGACAGACCTACATTTCTCTGTTGCCAGATTCTGGATTTGAATGTTCGATCTGAACGAAACTATCTTCGAGGACAGAGTTGTACAGAATTCCTGTAGACTAGAGAAACCCATCATCGAACAACTTCAAATAGCAACACGAATTTGGATCTGAAAAGTGGCGATAGGGCATAGAGGGAAGGAGCCAGCCTCCACAGCGATAGCAGAAATGCTGCGTGCATTTTGGACATGTCATCTGCATGATTGAAGTAAGGTTAACAGATATCTACACCGCGAGAATGAACGAACGTGGTTGCAACCATGGTTTTTTTCGACGGGAATGCGACACTTTGGGCATGCCACAGTGGAGCTTCTTATCCATTTCAGGCTCGATTGGTCTTGCTCGTACTTGAGAACCGACTTGATAAAGTTGGTTTTACCGCCGTATTTTTGTTCCAATAGCGTTCGCTCAGGCGATTCGGGTGGTAAGGAAATGTAGTCTTGTATCACCTTCGTGTCTAGCATACAGTCAGTGAGCGGGCCATGCCTATGGGATGAAGTGTCAATGTTAACCAATGAATAGCTTGTGTATAAGAATGCCGACCAAGCATGTTTACAACTGATGCAGAAGGAATAACCACATCTGCTGCAACTCCGAAGCTTTTCATATCTGTCCCTTTCCGCAGGCTTTGGGATAGCAGTTTGACAAAATAATAGAGGACAATGTACGGTGGTTGGGTCTATGAAGGCTGAGTGAAATTCTGAGAAAAAGCATGTGAATCAGACCTTTCTCCAGAGCACGTTTCTCCTTCAACCACTTCCAACGCGACAGTTCCTCCGGTGTGGTGACTCGAGCCACTTCGGCCTCGACCGCTTCTCTCCTTGATTTGACACATTCTGGGTCAGGGCAACCCACTCTTTCAACACATCCTTCCGCGATGCATGATTTCCAAAAATCCTTCAGGCAAGAATGACAAAATATGTGTGAACACAACAGCTGGATGCATCGCGCACCCTTGTGATCCGTGAGGCAGATCGAACAGAAATATACATTTTGAGAAAACTTTGCATACTTCATGACATTATCGTACTGCTTCAGAATTGGTACCAGCGAGTGAGGTGTTGCATGGGGAATCCTTTCGATCGATGTCTCCTGTGGTAAGTACGAAAAAAAACATAGGAGTATGTCTCGGCTACCGACCGAATGAACTTATCAGCACCGGTCATAGATGGCAGCTCAGGGGACTGTAGGAATTCAGCGTTCCGCAAGAATTCCACCCAGTCGTAGAGCACAGTTTCCCCGGCTCTCCACGTGTTAGGAAGGTGGCATCGGAGTGCTTCGATATATTGGTGAGGGAGCCATGAATGGGTGGCTGATAGCGACAAGATCTCCGGGGGAGCGTGAAGTGGATAACTCGGCGGGAGGGCAACATCCAGCAGGAGGGGTGGAAAAAATGATAGCGAAAGATGCAGACCTTCGGCGGATTCTGATCCTATGTCTGAGACTGAAGAAATGGGAGCAGCAGTTGGATTGTCGACGATGATGGCAACTGCTTTGGGTTCACCCAGTTCAATAGGGATTTCTAGCGTTAAACATCCATTGGAAAGGCTACTTGACACACAGTCTGGATGAATCGACTGTTGACATTATCAGGTATTCCGAAAGGCACATTGCTTTGAACTCACCTCGAGTACTTCACACTCCTCTCGCTGAAGAGATTCACATGTGAGAAAGTCGGTTTGCCCACCAGGTGGAGTAGGCATCCTTCAGAGGTGAGACAGCATTAACAGCATTAATTGATAGTATCGAAAAAAAAATTATGCGTGAACGGGGAGTCGAACCCCGGGCTAGGCCATGGGAAGACCCAATGTTACCGCTACACCATTCACGCTGGCAGATATTATTGGCCCCATTTTTCTCCTTCTTACCGTCAGATTATTTGCACTACTCACATTACAAGAACCGCATCATCATTATTCAATGTCGCAATGGATACATACTCGTACAGCGTGCCATTACCAAATGCTTTTGATGATGCTGCTCCCGCTCCTTCCAATATATTTTATAAAAAGATTGATATCATCAAGTGATGATTTGAACCTGGTGCAGTCGTCAAGGATGGAGTCCAAAAAGGCGTAGGCCGTTTGAGGTGACGTCAACTGGTGAAGTTCTAGTAATATGATGTAGCGTTTAGATATGTAGACTGGCAATTGAAGTTACCTGCAGCGGTATAGACGGCTGCTAACAATGCCCGTCGCGTGTACCAAGACAGCTGTGAAAGATCTCGATCTTCATGTCTGAAATTGGATTGATTTACTCACGTCCGCTGATGTCTCTCCAGTGAGATAACACGCTTCGTCAGCAATGGTCGTTGCATGTTTCGCGACTGGAAGGAGGTCAACAGGGGAAGATCCGGACATAGGGGTGATCAGGACTGCAAATGCCTGGGAATCGGATGATATGTCCAACGCAATCGCTATATGTACATAGGAGAAACGGACCTCTGGAAGATACTGCAAAACGGGTTCATTGCGCTGCAACCTGGCACGGAGCGTAGCCTTGATCGAAGGTGAAGGCACCGCTCTCATGTCATGTATCGCATCGTCCATCCACGCTTTGATAAGCGTCCTCCGCGCGTCGTCCCCTCTTCCAAATAGAGCGGTCACGGCAGTGTCTGAGAGAGGCTCTGCATGAGGTGTCGGGAGTGTCAGGACTGAACGTGAAAGGGCCTCTCGGGTGAACCCATGAATGGTGACGAGAGGAATTGCGAGCTTTAGCAGATGCGAACTTTGCTCGGCTGTCAGCGTTATCAGACATAGTAGAACAGCAGCGCCGACCTCGACATCCTTGATCGTCCGTCACACGTCACGCGTCACATGTTACATGAGTCACATTGTCATCGTCCCCAGCGTCGAGGTTACGCGTTGAATCAAATCTGATCACAGAAACAGGGAGCCATGTCTGACTGGGGTAATATCGATCTGCCCTCGCATTATTCAATGGCTTACCATCTACCCATCACACATATCCAGAAAGTTCTGGAAGCGAGAAACCCGCCCCAAAGGCGCTCCCAACACCCATCGTCTCGAAACCAATAAAAAGCAAGTGGGAAGGCGAGGATGAGGAGGAAGGTGGGCCTGTTGTGAGTTCCATCTAATTGATTTTTTCACCTCATCACCGATCTGTGTGGCTCATGCAGAGCGACTGGGATGCATCCTCAGATGAAGAGGAAGAGAAACGATCACACCCAATCCAACAAGCTCCCCCACCGAAGAAAAAGAGCACACTCAAGGCAAAGCTAATCGAGAAGGAGGCCGCCAAAGCCACTCGCTCGGCACAGGAGACAGACGATGATGTGGCTTACGACTCGGATCAGGTACTAGACCCGCGAGAAAAAGCGCGATTGGACAAACAGCGCGAAGTCAATTCTGATCTAAACAATACCGCTGATCTGTTCGGCGCCGCTGCACTTGGAGGTACCACTCCCCAATCACAAAACCGCCTTTCATCAGCTCACTCCCCCGTTGTGCACCAGGAACGACATCATCTGAATTAGACTGGATTGTTTCCTGCCAGCCACGTACAAAGGAAGATTTTCAGGAATTTTCGCGGCGCCTCATTGAATACACGATCAAGCGACATCAAAACAAACCACTCTATGCTGCCTTTCTTGAGCACCACGTCCGCGAGCTCGCTCTTCCTCTACGGGACGTTGAAACGCGCAAGGTTGCGAGTGGGTTAACAGCACTGGCGAATGAGAAGCAGAGGGAGCAACGAGACAAGGCTAGCGGTAAGAAGAAGCCGAAAGGTGCCCTGAAACCCACATTGGGTACTCCCAAATTGTCTGGCAGGTGCTTCGTGACTTTCTCTCTCTCTCAGTTCATAATTTACTGATCGCAAAATAGATTGGATACGGGCATATACGACGAGGCGTTGGATGATTTTGGCAGTCAAGCCGACGATTTCATGTAGACAATTCCTGCACCCATCGCGTATAATTCAGCTAACAAATCAAGATAGTAGTTGATGTATTCCTCGGAATAATAGAGTCCGTGTATCCTTGCATCGAGACCTTGAAGATCCCTGTATTCCGTTGAACATATGTAGAGCTTGTAGTATACTGTAAATTGGCAGTCAAAACCTAGACCAACCCTTGCCCTCCCATTCGAATCGTATCACCCACAGACCTAACTACCTCTTGCCAAAGCTTCCCTATCAAGCCCCAATTCCCAGTGGCGCCCAATCGCCTCCTCACTTGGTTTGCTGTACTCCCAGTCGTTGGATTCTCCGCAGAGGCACGCAATTTCCGCCGCCTCACTCTCAGCACAAAACTCAGCAGCGGAAACACGATAAACAATATCAGAAACGTTGTAAGATTGGACGTAGTAAGGTATGGTCCGAGCGACGCTTTGATTAGCGTGTACGCGCTTGGGCTTACGCGGCGTGCGTCGGAAAGAGCACGCGCACCAGGCATCGTGTCGGGATCGCGATCTCTATTGCCTGGCCGATGACGATGGGCAATAGCGTGACCATTCGCACCTTTAGACTTAGTGGCATCTGTTCTCTGGGTGATTGTGGAATTTGAGGATGTGGAAGTGGTTGATTGGGATGCGGCGGAGAGGGCTGTGGGGCACGTACGTGGAACTACAGTATGGGTTGATGTCGTGGAGAGCGAAGATGAGGACGAGGAGGTAGAGGGAGCAGGGGAAACTACACGTGGAGTAGATGCCGACGAGCGGCTTGGTGAACGGGATGGAGATGAGGGTCGCTGGGATAATAAGGCTTGAGAGTGAAGGGTGGCGAGAGTGGACTTCAATCGCTGTGGTAGTAAACAAGATCTATCAGGTATATATATCCATAAGATGCAACAATGACCACACCTCTTTGTACTCTGGAGGTAGCTCTTCTTCATTTTGAAGAAACTCCCTTGCGTAATCCCATTGCTCGAGCCGCGGCAGCAAGTACAAACAGTATATGTCCACCACTTTTTGGTATCCCTCATTGTCGTTGTCCACCCCATCATACTGACCCCTCCGCGCCAGCCATTCTTCTAGCATTCCCTTCCCAACATGTGCACAATTTAGTTTCAAACTGGACAAGATGAGAGTGACGAGAATCTGCGAAGGTAGAAACGTAGCATTGGGTTTTTGAGGCGGAGACGTTGGAGTGAAGAGATTTAAAGAACGAGTGTATAGAGAAGCAATGAGAGTCTGTGGCGAGTGTACGAGGTTAGCGCGTAAGGGGGTTGGAAGTACTTCGAGGTCCCTGGCTAGCGGGGGCGAAGCGTATACCGTTGTCTCAAGTGTGATACGGAGTATGTCCCATTTTCTGCGGTGCACTGCGAGTGTATCAGGGGAAGCGGACGAAGGCGGGTGAAGAATTGCGAATGCTGAGGTGAGGAGGGTGTGCGCAAGAGGGACCTCCCGGTGCAAGAAAGCCCGTGCAGCACGGGGATATAGTGAGCGGAGAGTTGCGCTGGTTGATGATAGCGGAGAGGGAAGGGAGGCTTTTATGGATATGACGGCGGGAACCGTGGGCGTAGTTGAAATTAGGGTGCTCGTCGCTGTTGGCATCGTTGAGCACAAATTGTAAGCGGCCGGGGCATTCACATGCTCGTCATGGTCACGTGATATCACCCATGAGCGGCCTAATCTCGAGTGTTGCTTGGGTGCGCCGCGGTGTCTCAGCGCAGCACCCATCAAAATATGTTCTCGATGACAGGGAACTAGAGCGTGTCAGCAATCTTGCGCGTATCAAGCTTGAGGATGCTCGTCTCGAACTTGAACGTGCACACCATGCTGCAAAATCAATGGGTCGTGATGCTGAGGGTGACGAAGCTGACGATGGAAGTAATGACGGGGATTCTTGGGCTGAGTTAGTTTCTCTATCGCACTGGTCATATCATTTGGCTGATTTTCACCATTCAAGCGAAGATGAAAAAATGGATTTGGATGAAAAATCTCATCAAAATACAGACGACTTGGCACAATACAAGCTGGATGATTACGATGACGACTCGAAAGCGGCCAGTATGCTATGATTTTCCTTTTGGTGTAAACGATCGTGACCAGATTCCTAGCTTCCGGTTTGTTTAGCAATATAAAAGGTTTGACTTACTACCGCGATAACGAAGAAGACCCATATATAACCCTCAAAGATGTACGCTATCTTTACTTAGGCTGACCAAGGTCTGATTCTGGCTTAACAGGATGAAGACGAACGCGCTGAGCTCGAAGTCCTTCCAACAGACAACCTTGTCGTGGTCGCAAAAACACAAGACGAAATCTCCCAACTCGAAATTTATGTTTACGACGAGTCGCAAGAAAACCTCTACGTTCACCATGACCTTATGCTCCCTAACTTTCCCCTTTGCCTCGAATGGCTAGACTTCCCCCCCGTATCCTCATGTTCGCACTCCAACGAAATGACAGATGCCTTATCACCCACAAAAGCCTTCGGAAATTACATTGCTGTTGGTACCCTCGAGCCTGAGATCGAAATATGGTCTCTTGACGTCATCGAAGCGATGTATCCCGACATGGTCCTTGGCCGCCCCGACAAAACGGCGATGCACGTCCCCACACCACTTGGGACAGGTAAAAAGAAGCGCAAAAAAGAGAAACACCGTGCAATCTCGTCTGCACATCACGTTGATGCCGTTCTCGACCTCTCCTGGAACAAGACCCATCGAAACCTGCTCGTGAGCGCTTCCGCAGATCGTACCGTGAAACTATGGGATCTGAGTCGCCAGCCGAACGCGGGTGGGGACGGAGAAGGCGCGATCAGGAGCTTTGACAAGGTGCACAAGGATAAAGTGCAGGCCGTGCAGTGGAATGACAAAGAGCCGACTGTGCTGCTAACAGGGAGCTACGATCGTACCGTGAGGACGTTTGATACACGAGCACCGGATGCAGGCGTTGGTTCAATCGTGGGTGCAGACGTAGAGACATTAAGGTGGGATCCCTGGGACTCCCATAGCTTCTATGTTTCCCTTGAAAACGGCCTTGTGCTCAACTTTGACGCACGCACGCTCCCCACGAAGCTAAATTCGTCATCTCCGGCACGATTCACATTACAAGCGCACGACGGTGCTGTCCCCGCAATCGACGTCAACCCTCACATCCGTGGGTGCCTCGCCACTGGAGGGACGGACGAGCTCGTCAAAGTGTGGAATGTAACCGAAAGCGAGGCAGGGTCGGGCAAGCAGAGCGTGAGTCTGGTTACGTCACGAAAACTAGGCGTAGTGAGTCTTTTTTTTCACCCAGTTTCATACTCCTGTGATCTTAACCGTGCTTGCAGGGCAAAGTCTTTTCGGTCGTGTTTTCGCCGGATGACGCGCTAACTCTAGCGGCGGCAGGCTCAGCGGCCAAACTACAGCTCTGGGATATTGGTGCAAATTACAGTGCCAGGACGGTATTTGCACCCAAATTGGCTGAGGCCGGCAAGACTTTGAAGGAAAAAGAGGGCGGGAGTGGTACTGTTGGTGTTCAAAGCGATGATGAAGAGGGAGATGTCGACTAACTAGACTGACGTACGCGCATCGCTTGTGGGAGTCAAATATTACTAGTGTCCATGCACGCATACAAAACGAAACGTTCATAAGTCAAAGAGAATGTAGTTATAAGCTGACGTCCATAAATCTAAACTGAGCCTTTTCGGCGTTTTCAAGATATCGGGGACGTACGCGCATGGCTTATGGAAGTCCAATATTACTAGTGTCCATGCACGCATACAAAGCGAACCGTTCATAAGTTAAAGAGAGGTAATGTAGTTAGCTGACGTCCATAAATCCAAACTACTGAGCCTTTTCGGCGTTTTCAAGATATCGGGCAATTGGGGATGGTTATGCCTTTGAGGGTCCGGCTGGCGATAGGATCAGTGAGGTGTTAAATAAGTCAGAATCAAATGGACTTACTTGGAATAAAATATTCCCCAATGGGCCTACGAACCACCTATTCAGTTTCAAGTTGAATAATGTTACTTTGACTTACTTCGACACCACCGAAAAGGGGATCCTGAAACGATTGAACCACGATCAGGACTGACGATCAGAATGATAAACATGCGAAACATACCTTCCATAGTTCGTCAAAGTACTAGCGCAAGCCCGAGATCAGTATATTCATGCAAAGAATGAGGTATGACTATAAACACACTTCAAAGTAGAAGTACGCTGTGCCATTCGCATTTGCCTGGCAAACCCATGTATCCAAGAAAGTCTGGCAGGGCATTAGTCGGCCGAAAACAACGACAGAGTAGGACAGCACCTGGAGATTGCCTTCGGTAGCTAGAGATGGGCCATTGCTTTCGTTTGACACATCAGACGAATTCTTGCATGCGAATTAGCACCGACGCCCACTGACAATGACGTAACGAAAACCTCACCGAGGGCCAGCCGGTCTCCGCAATGTACATGGTCGGGTTGTTGGGAAGTGCTTGGGCCTGCGCAACATCAGTTTGTTCAAAGAAGGCCCAAGTCCAGACGGCCGCCTGATCCACGGACACATTCGCAAACCATGGATGGTCATTGGCCATCTGTGGGATAATCGAGAAATAAGCGGAATGAAGGGACGGCGAAAAAAAAACGAATGAGGCATACACCAAAATCGACAGCCTCAAGTACCATGTTGTTGAAGTATGCTCCAGCATCAGAGTTCCCAACCGGTATATTCGACAGACCCATGGACTGCAACATGGCTCGGGTGTCATTGATATATCCGATCAGCGGTATAGCACCTAACCCCGGATACTTTCAGTACCCTTAACAAACCCATACAGACGAACATACCTTCGTTTGCTACTGCGCTGTTGGCATCTTGGACACCGGCATCAGTGAGGTAGCTGCATGATATCTACTGTTGAGTGATCTCCTGTGTAAAAGCAAGTGAAGAAACGCACTCCAGCATGTATTCATTCCCAACGATGACGCCTGAGATTTGATCGGTGCCATAGGTTTGGATGGCCTGTTGAATTTCAAGCTTTTGACGAGTGTATGCCGTGCCGTTGTCGCCGATGGCTGGGTAGTTGGCGAGATATACAGTCATGTTGACCTTTGTCTGTTTGATGGCTTCGAGCTGGACGAGTAGGTCATATGTTACCTGTTTTGGACTCCGGACAGTTGGGACTTACAACGAGAGCCGATTGGTTGCAGTCGGCTCCGTAAAGACGCAGGCGCTAGCCGGCGATACGTTAGCATGAATCTATCAATTAGAAACAATTTAATCTACCGAAGTCAGTTGCGACAACAGCTGAATAAGGGTTGGTCGGTAAAGAAAAGGAATTGCAAGAATAGGATTCTCACCTGAATGTCCGTTATGACTTGCTCTAAAGTGTGGTGGGGTGATGAGAGGAGTGGAGGGGACAAGGATGCGAAACGAACCTAAAGTATTGCCGCATTCAGGCAACTGTGAGCCTTCGGGTGTGTAAGCAAATCCATAAAACGACTTGTGGAGTCGCGGATCCGGCTGGAAACTACTTGGATCGTTAGGGTTTGTCACGTTGACTGGGTTGTTTGGGTTGTTTGGGTTATTAGATGAGCTAGCGCTGGAGGCAGACGAATGGTGCTTCTTCGACACGCTTACGCCAACTGAGACACCGATAACAATGAGTACTACCAGGGTGGCAATGGAGCCGATAGCCTGTCAGAGGATGTCATCCAATTTGCTCTACGTAGAACAGAGAAACTCACAATCCACTTGGATCTGCTGCTACTTTTCGGAACAACGCTGGGGTTTGAACCGCCCAGTGGAGTGTTCACAGCAGCATAGCCACCCCTTGTGGCTGTATCAGCGAAGTCGTAAGGAGCAGCCGTAGTAGTCATAGGAATGTCTTGAGTAGGGTCGTATGGCGAATGAGGGTGGCCAAAACCAGATAGACGGTGGGCGGGCTATAGAAATGTAGAAATGATGGTGGAAGTTAGGAACGGGGTGCCAAGCCTGTGTGTCACAAGCATTTGAACTTACGGGAATGACATCGTAATAATCTTGCAGGTCTGTGATTGAATTTGCGGGACTATCACGGTAAGGAGCTTGCATGGTTCCTTGACCGTCCGTTAGGCTGGCAGAGAATCGTTCATATTAAGTAGGTCACAGCCTCGAGGCATCATAAGTTCAGACAGGAAATTACTTTAATCTAACTGCTACAGTGCTGAAAAGTCCAGGAAAAAAGGGGAAAAAATACATGGTTGGGTTCTTCTAGCCTGGATTTTGGGCAGGATTGGCGCGCGGCGGTTGCGATGACGATACTCGCTTTTGCTTTCGCAAGACTCTTGCCCGTTCCGGTACAGCATTCTCTGTATCCCCTCGATCTCGACTCGAAGGCAACGTGCGACGCCGTGTCACACTCGCCCCCCCTTCCCCTGGCGACGGTGGTGCCTCTGCGACTGGAGATAGTTCACCACTTTCAGACACCTTCTGGGCGTTCACACCAGGAGCATCTGGATGAAATACAGGTCGAATGAAATCGGATTTGTTCGATGACAAGACTTACTCTGCTCCATTGTCCGTCGTCGCACGACCTTTCGTCTCTGGTTACCGACCAACTTCCAGCTCCCCGCTGCCTGCGAGTTATCGTCGTCCGAACTTGGAACCATCAAGATGTCGTCCAAGTCTTCCCCTCCGTCAAGGATAGGCGCACCGGTATCTGATTGCGGAGGCGGTGGAATGTCTAGTAGGAACCAATCCTGTTGCGCAATGAGAAACTCTAGCACCTGTTGGCTGAGGTGATGCTCTTGCGGAGACATTTCATGGTTTGGGTGTGATATGAGCCCCGGCCGGAAAATCACTGCCAGATCTGTCGACCGCATTTAAATACTCGCTTCGTCGGAGGACATGAACACGTACTAGTGGCATTCATCAAGTTCTTGTCTGCCTTACGGGCAAAGACCGACAACAGATCGAGGACATATAAAAGGAGATATTGATTGGGACGAGGCATTGACTGGACGAGTTTCTTGTACGTGGCGATGACCTCATCATGGTTGGAGGGGTTCTTTGCTGTGCAAAGGTGAGACGAGGATATTAGATGCATCAATGAAAGTTTACCTAATGCATCCCGAAACTATCCAAGGAAAGTGAGCCGCATCGAAAATGGTCAGACGTCGATACTCACTTGATGGTACAAGTCGTAGGGTATCACCGGTTCCTTAATTTATGGTTAGCGACAAGTGTGAGAGCATTAGACGATACCTACAGGCATTTGAGTTAGGTATCTACGGAAGACGCTCGCGACGTCATGGGTGGTATAACTCTCCTGTTTCCAATCTAGCGATTTCCCATACTGCGGAACTAATAAAAATTACAGATATCGGAAAGTGTGCGTGTATACGCACCCTCGGTGGTGTTTCGAAGAGCGCCTGGAGTTCCCGCATTCGCTTGTTTGACCCATTGACACGGAAAGTACCCTGCACTTCCGTAGCTGCGATTATGTATCAGTATTCCTCAAGGATTTTCGGGAAAGGGGAAATATCCTCACCATTTTCCTTCAGATACAGTCCGCTGTTTGGGAATTTATAGCATCAATAAAATTGCATGCGTAGAACATCGGCGCACCATTTCGCCACCACAACAGGTATATACCCCCAGACATACATCTCTCCATTGGAATTTGCGGTCGATATTTGGACGTTTGCATGATTTAAGCTCTCTCTCAGAGGTTTCCCGAACACCGTGTGCACCTCCTCCTCGGCTTTAGGTACACGAAATTAGCAAGTGCTGGTGGCTTTGCCTGACCTTATAGGGCTCACCTTTATGTGCTTCCGCTTCCTTCTTTGCTTTCTGGGTGAAAAGAAAGTGACTCCACCATGCTTTCAGATTGGCTTTGGTAGGCGGAGACTGTGAACTTGAAGGGTGCATATGTGAGTTGCCGGGTATGCTCGTTGAGACTATGGATTATCTTCGCGACAAATATTCTTTCCTGTGAGCAGTGAAGTCGAGTGAAAGCCAGTACTTGTGGGTTTGAAGGCAAGGATACAAGGTCCGTTGCACATAGGCACAGCCACAACAACGCATTGATCAGCCTCCGTTGTTAAGCACCAGCCAGACTTCGAATCCCCTGTTCTCCGGGCCTGTCCCTATTGGAAGTGCGTACTCACCACTAGTCATGGTGGCTTAGGACTGATTTCATGTTACGCGAACTCAAGCTTTGATCTTGACTGCGCCGGCGACGCGTTGTTCGGCACCCAAACGAATACCATGTCACAAGGATATAGGGCAATACTCAGTGCAACGCTCAACAGGAGAAGCACGTTCTTAGGCTATGCAGCTGTTGCCGCATTAGCGATCGTCCTCCGATATATCTTCTCTAAAAACTCAAGGTTGATGCTCGGTCTGGCCAACACTAGTCGTCATCAGGATAAGCGAAAGATCAAGGGTCCTGTAGAGGGTGACTTTGATGTCATCATTGTAGGCGGAGGTAAGTTCACTCCAGCTGAGTTGCATCGTCTCTTACCCCTGTTGGGAAGGCACTGCTGGCTGTGTACTCGCGGCACGGCTTAGTGAGGACCCATCTTTACGGGTATTGCTCCTGGAAGCTGGCGGAAGGTTTGTTTCGTCGTCCACATGTCTTCTCCGATCTGACGACGTATCTTCAAGTGGAATGGCTCTCCGTTACAGCCGGATACCGTCTAGTTTCAGCAAGCTGTGAGCAATACGGGGATGTGATCAGACGAATTCCGCTAATTATCATCACCTCCCAGCTTTCACACCAAGCATCTGTACAATTTGTGGACCGAACCTCAAGTATTTGCAAATGGAAAGAAACGTTATTGGCCTCGAGGTAGATGACTCGCATCCTTTTTCTAGACGCTGACCGACATTCTCGTTCAAGCTAAGCTCCTTGGCGGATGTTTGTGAACTTCTTTTCAGCTCAACGGATGTACACTGACGTGGTATACAGGCTCCTCTATCAATGCTCAAATGTCAGCGCATTTCCACCCTCCTGAATACATACTCATCAACAGTCTTAGGGCTCAGTATGGCGCCCCAGGTGACTTTGACGAGTGGGCTAAGATCATTGGCGATCCGTCGTGGTCTTGGAAGGAATTTGGTCGGTGAGATCAGACATGATCGATGTACAGTGTTGTTTGTCAACTCGGCGACCCACAGCTACTTCAGAAAATTCGAAAGATTCACCCCCGACCCCCAATACCCACAGGCGGATGCATCTGCGCGGGGATCAGAAGGACCGGTGCAAGTCGGATACTTCAATCACGTATCTAAAGCATCAAAGGATTTCATTATGGCATGCATGAAAATTGGCATCTCCTTCACACCGGACTTCAATGGGCCTACCGGTACAAATGGCGTCAGCCGAGTAAGCACAACTTTTCCTACTTTCATCTCCTCTATGTCACACTGGCTCCGAATTTTTGCAGATAAGTAAGTCGATCCAATCCAAGCACTCTATTGGCCAACGGCTTTGATCATTTGCAGTGACTTACGTCGATGAAAATCGCCAACGGGTATCTACGGAGTCTGCGTACCTGACGACGGATGTGCTTGCTAGGCCGAACCTCAGTGTCGCCACACGCTCACAGGTCACACAGATTCTCTTTGAGACAATTGACGGCGAACTTCGCACTGTCGGCGTTGAGTTTGCAGACTCCACAGATGGACCACGATATCGTGTCCATGCCCGCAAGCAAGTCGTCCTGGCGTGAGTTCCTGAATCGTCCATACATAAGTCTGCGTTGATTCAAAAGGTCTCTAGAGCCGGTGCAGTCCATTCACCTCACGTGCGCAACCAGACGCAAAACCTCATGTTCCCGTGAACTAACTTCTAACAGATTCTCATGCTTTCCGGAGTTGGTCCCTCAGAGCACCTAAAGGAGCACGGAATACCTGTTGTACATGATTTGCCAGGTGTTGGCTCCCATCTCGTTGATCATCCTGTCGTCGATTTTTGTTTCAAAGATAAACTCGGACTTTCAACGAAATTCCTGGCACCCAAGACTGCCTTGGACATCGCTCGGCTGGCCGCGACCATTTTTCAGTACAGAATGTTCAAAAGAGGTCCCCTCGCCACCAACGTAAGCATCAGGCAGAATCAAACAGACATACTTATATCATCAACCCTCTTTCCAGTTTGGGGAATCTGCTGCATTTTGTAGATCAGACGATCCGGATCTTTTCCCCACTAGCGAATATCCTGAAAAACTAAAGGATACTACTTCGGGCCCCGATAGCCCTGATCTCGAAATATTCAGTCAGAATTAGCTTCTGGTTCCATATGCAAAGGCTTATGCGCTTTTTCTAGCCACCCCGATAGCGTATAAGGAGCACGGCTTGGTACATTTCGACATCCACACCTTTGCTATTCATGTGTATCTGCTTCGGTACGTCACATGCCGACCTCCGTTCGGGTGCTTTGGTAAGACATTCCGCGCCTCACAGGCCCTCAAGCAATGGTGCGGTGCGGTTGGTTTCTTCTAGTCCCTGGTCCAACCCTAGCGTAAATCCAAAGTCTGTACACGTCTTGTCTTTTACATAAACCTCTTGACAATGTGTGTCACATTTCGTCTCCAGCTACTGCCAAACCCAAGAAGATGTTGACAAGCTTATCAGAGGTGCAAGACTCTGCCTCAAGATCGCTCGCACAGAGCCTCTGGCGTCACATCTGGATTGGACGGAAAGACGCCCCGACCTCGACCACATGCTGCATCTGAAGACTGACGCAGAGATGGCCGCCATTGTCCGAGAGCGCGTAGAGACCGTTTACCATCCAACGAGCACTTGTAGGATGGCACCTCTCGAGGATGGTGGGGTCGTAGATAGTCAGCTGCGAGTTTATGGCATTTCAAACCTGAGGATTTGTGACGCATCCATCTTCCCGTCAATTGTGTCGGGTCATACGGTTGGTGACCTAGATGCTTCTGGTCTTGGGTTCGGTCTGATAGATGTTGCAGGCTGGAGCGTGCATTGCTTCCGCTGAGAAACTGTCTGATTTGCTCAAGGAGGCGTTGGGAGGATGACAAATGAATGAACACGCTGTAAGTCTGTCTCGTGGAGGGGTATCGTGGTTTCATAAAACCAGTATTTTACGCTTTAGAGGGATTACCGACTGCTTTGGCAGAAACCTGGAGTTTCGATGATCATTCCATCTCTTCGGCCTGTATAACCGTCTGTACGTATATCACAACTCCCACCGTCAGTAGGATGTTTGGTTGCCAAGTGGAGTGACTAAGTTTGACTTCCAGTTCTTCGTTGAACTGGAACAACAATTCCATAAGTTCAGTGGTCCGCCCCGCGAATGACACTAACACTGATGAAATACCTATACATCTAATGGGTCGGCAGATCGAGATCGTGGTCAAACCAAGACGCCTAGCAGACGTTCCATCCCCTACGTGCTTATTGATGGAGATACTACGGACGATGCGACGACTTCGGAGTCCTCTGTGCCGGGACCTGCCCCTACGGAAACGGAGGAAGGGCGGGAAAGTGGAAGGAACGAAGAAGAAAAAGATAGCGATCAGTGAATCTGAGGATGAAGTAGAGTTCGTCGAGGATATGGTAGCTCCCATACGCAATTGTGCCGAAAAAACACGCGGACAAGACACTGCGGCCTACTCGAAAGACAGCTCGCATTTGCCCCAGCACGAATGTGGAGAATGGTTGCGAACCGTCAGGTCATTCGATTGCTGTGAGCAAAACTTGTTTGCCGTTGGCGTTGGTAATGGCCTGACAGAAGACGCGAAAGCCCAGCTCGCAAGTGCCACAATGCGGGTGGCTCTCCTCCATCGGAGTCACGTCGACGCCGCTCTCAAGTCAGCGAAGGTGATTTCAAGTTGCTGGAACTGGACACCGCCGCGTACGCAATGGATCGAGTCTTTCCTATTCCGCTATTG
>Ga0209006_10002083_pt1 | contig 18198 bp, 15 predicted proteins | sample JacPin_JW_Ref_O2_FD_188567 | JGI IMG/M metagenome (GOLD analysis project Ga0209006, IMG submission 188567) | Forest soil microbial communities from Algoma, Ontario, Canada - Jack Pine, Ontario site 1_JW_Ref_O2 (SPAdes) (version 2) | ecosystem: Environmental > Terrestrial > Soil > Boreal... | reverse complement strand
AGGATCTGGCGGCCAAAGTCGAATGGGCGTGGACTCATCCTCAAGAGATGACTGCCATGGGAATACAGGCGCGTTCAGAGTACGAGTCCAAGTACACTGCGGAAAAAAATTATCCACAACTTCTCGAAATTTATAACCGAGCAATCAAGAATCACGGCGAGCCAAAAAGTTGATGGAATTTGGCGAGCCGACTTAGAGTTTTTCGCAAAACGAATTTGCTCTCTTGTCTCTAGTCTTTCTAGCAGTCGGGCAAGATAGGCAACCCTCAAAATATGCAGCACACTCTGCGGGCAGGGTGGGAAAGACCCAAAGGAATCGTGAAGATTGCGCTCGTACATAACGCCTATCAGCAGGCCGGAGGTGAAGATGCGGTTTTTGAGCAGGAATGCAGAATGCTCGAAAACGCCGGGCAGAAGATCGTAACGTACTGTCGCACCAATTGGGACACTGACGGCTATAGTGGGCTGCGGCGGCTCAGCCTGGCAAAACGAACGATCTGGGCTTCCGACTCGCGGCGCGAATTTATGGAATTGTTGCGCCGGGAAAAACCTGACGTTGTGCACGTGCACAACACGTTTGTAATGATCTCCCCTTCCATTTACTCCGCCTGCCGCGAGGCTGGAGTGCCGGTTGTACAGACTCTGCACAACTATCGCCTGCTGTGTCCGGCCGGTACCTTCTTTCGGGACGGTAAGCTGTGTGAGGAATGCCTGCACCATTCCCTAATAAGAAGCGTGGAACATTCGTGTTACCACGACTCATATTCGGCCTCCGCGGTCGTAGCCTCGATGTTGGCGTATCATCGCGCCCGCGACACGTGGAGGCGGGAAATTTCCTGCTTCGTCGCCCTCACTCAGTTCGCTCGCAACAAGTTTATGGAGGGTGGACTGCCGGGGGAGAAGATCTTTGTCAAGCCCAACTTCGTTTCTCCCGATCCCGGCGCCCGCACGGGGATTGGAGATTATGCTCTTTTTGCCGGGAGACTCTCGCCTGAAAAGGGAGTGGGAACCATACTCGCGGCCTGGAAGCGTCTTTCCGTTTCGGTGCCGTTGGTCATTATCGGTGGAGGCCCAGACCACGACAGCCTTAAGTCGCGGGCGGCCAGCGAAGGTCTGACCAACGTCGAATTTAAGGGTCAGCTACCGCGCGAGCAGACGCTGGCAGCCATTAACAACGCCCGCTTTGTGATTATCTCCAGCGAGTGGTACGAGACGTTCTGCATGGCGATTGCTGAGTCCTTCGCCTGCAGCACTCCTGTGATCTGCAGCCGCATGGGAGTAATGCAAGAACTGGTGGAGAATAATCGAACTGGAATACATTTCGGCCCTTCGGACTCTGAAGACTTGGCGCGCAAGGTAGAATGGGGTTGGACCCATCCTGACGAAATGCATGCCATGGGAATCGCAGCACGGGCCGAGTACGAAGCGAAATACACGGCGGAAGCGAATTATCCGAAATTGATGGAGATCTACGAACGGGCCAGGCAGAGCATTCCAGGCCCGGCGCGTTGATACAGCATCGCCCGAACTGCGATTAGCCACCCCCTATGAGCTTCAAATCGATCATGCCTAAGTTGCTTTGGTTCACGGGGCTTGCATTCGCATGCCTGCTGGGCACTTCGATTTTTTCTGTGTCGGCTCCGTCTTCTTCCCCGGGGCGACTCAACCTGAGTCCGCCGGCAACTCCAGTTCCGCCAGAATATTTCGGACTTCACATTCACCGAGCGTTTTCGACAACGCCTTGGCCCCCAGTTCCGTTTGGCAGTTGGCGGTTGTGGGATGCGAAAGTCCATTGGCCTCAAGTCGAAATAGAGAAAAATCGCTACGATTGGCGGATCCTCGACCGAGAAGTCGACCTTGCCGAAAAGCATCATGTTGACCTCTTGATGACCTTCGGCTTTACGCCGGACTGGGCATCGGCTGGCCACCCCGCCGCGACCATCGGCCGCCTCATGCCTGGCAAACGCGCTCGCGGAGAAATTGTGGGCGACATCGCCGACATGGAGGATTGGCGGAATTACATTCGCACGCAGGCTTTACGCTATAAAGGCCGGATCCTTTATTACGAGATATGGAATGAACCCAATCTTCCCGAGAACCGAATCATCGGAACTCCGGAACGCATGCTGGCTCTGGCAAAAGAAGCGTACACGACGCTAAAAGAAGTGGATCCCAACATAAAGGTGATAGCCCCTTCCCCCGTGAACGCGAACGGAGCTGACTGGCTCGATCGTTACCTCGAGATCGGCGGCGGCCAGTATGCCGACATTATCGGATATCATTTTTATGTTCGTACCCGTCCCGAAGCAATGCTGAAGCTGATTCTGCCCGTGAAAGAAGTGATGCGAAAGCACGGACAGGGCGACAAGCCACTGTGGAATACCGAGTCTGGATGGATTCGAAATCCGCTGACAGATCAAATCGATCCGGTACAGCAAGCCCCGGGATGGGCGGCACGTGCATACGTCTTAAACTGGGCCGCCGGGGTTCAGCGTTTCTACTGGTATGCCTGGGACGATGACGGTGGCGATAGCATTCCTTTCACGGAAGAAGATGAGTCGACCGTGACCATTTCCGCCCATGCCTACGCGGAGATCCAAAAGTGGCTGATTAAGTCGCGCATCGATTCGTGTGAACGGGACGACGCAGGAACTTGGGTGTGCAAACTTACCCGCGAATCGTCGCCATCCGCATGGATTTTATGGAACGAGGATCACAATCTAAAGTTTGACGCTCCCAAAGCGTGGCAAATACAAAGCTGTACGAAGCTTTCTGGCGATCGGTCGGCGTGCAGTGGCGGAGCGCTCGATATTGGTGAAATTCCCATCATGGTAGAGGGGCCGCCGATTCACCGCTAGGTTTCCCGAAACTTTCTCCGGAGTTCCGTGTTATCCCTTTTGCGACTCTGCGATAAGTTATTTGTCCTGCGGTAAGTTCGCGAGTCATTTGTGCTCTAAGATACAGTGAAAGAAAGTATGCTGCTGCTCTTGCGAGACCTGAGAAGCGCATCATGAAATCGATTCTCGTGACAAATGCGATCCTTTTGCTTTTGTTATTGATACTTCTATTGGTTCTCGCCAGCTGCGGAGGCTCATCCTCTACGACTGCGGCGGCGGTCCCTCCGCCTACCGGATGTACGACCGACTGCGGCACACCGGGCGCGCTAGGCTCGGTGAACAACATCACCCCGCTTTCTCCCTGCCCTTCCGGTCCTGGCGGCTATGCCGCGGGGATGACTTGTTTTCAAGCCACGGTGAGCTGTCCAAATACAGCCGACATCGGCGTCACCTACGGCGTCATGGCACCGGCGGGCACGACCCGGGGAACCGTATTTTTTCATGGCGGAGGCGATGGTACCGAGCCGCAGGACATCACCGATTTTGCAGACGAGTACTCCGCTGCCGGATACTCGTTAGTGCAGATGGCTTGGGCTTCGAAGTGGGAAGATACCGGTCTCACGGCTAAGAATGTCGGCGAAGCGGCTTGCCGTCCCGCGACGCTGATGAAGTACATCTTTGACAACGTCGCAACCCCGGGAGCGGCGAAGTGCGCCCAAGGATTCAGCGCCGGTTCCGCAGCGGTGGCCTACGCGCTCGCCTGGTATGGCGCGGGAAATTATTTGGATAATGCCGAACTTATCTCCGGTCCGGTGTTCAGCGACATTGAGCAAGGCTGCGAGTATCCTCAGCCGCCGCTTCTTACCATCTGCGGAGCGGGACAGTTCGGGTGCACGGGGGCGGCGTTTCAGGATTCTCCTTCTTATACGCCCGGGACTGCTGCAGGAGTGGGGGGAATTACTGGGGATGCCAGTTGCGGCGGCGGGCCCAACAACAATACGGCCACAACGGCTCAGTCCAATGCCAACTGGAAGGCCATGTCGATTGTGAATGGTACCTCCCTACCCAGCTTTTCCTATCCTCAGACTTCGGTGGCTGGCTGGGTATGCAATAACGGACTCTCCAGCGTCGGAAACAATTCAGCAGCTCAGGGAGATATTTTCTACCAGCAGTTCACTACCCTGTCGCAGACAGGAGGCTCCTTCTCTCTGAATCCAGTCAGCAATTGCAACGGAGATGAGGGTGTATCGGAGGGAATTGTGGGAGCGTTGTCCGGTTCTGCCGCGATTACTGACGATACAATCGGGTCGGGCGCCACGCCTGCGCACTGCACCGTTCGACACTAACCGGTGAGCGCTCACTGCAAAGGACTATGATTCTGCTATAGCGGAACTTTTCGCGGCACGCAGGGTTGTTATTCCTCTGGGGCGAAACTCATTTAATTGTTTTTGCTTGGAATTGGGTGAGAAATGAACGGGTCGAAGGATCTCTGTCGTAGTCATAAGCAGTCTGTGAAAGAATCCAGGCCTTCCCGGAAGTCATTTGGTCCAGTCCTTTCTACCTCGCCGCAACTTGCCGCGGGAGTGGTCCTTGTGGCGTTCATGATCGGCTGCGGCGGAGGCTCTTCCAAACCCGCGATTGTCACCACACCTCCCTGCGCGTGAGCTAGCGCGGCCGTTGTCCCTGCTACCAAAGCTCATTCCCTTGCTACACCCGCCCCGGCTCTTTCCGCGATCACGCCACAATACTTCGGCATGCACATCGACGTGCAAGCGCTTCCCGGAGGAAACCCTCCGCTGCCGTGGCCGACTACTCTCACTCCCATTCTCCCGTTCGGAACGATTCGGATGAACTCCACCGAGACGCGCTGGTCCGACATCGATAAAGGCAATGGCAATTATGACTTCACCACCCTCGACCAGTGGCGCACGTTGTATCAGCAGAATGAAGGTGCAAACCCAGCGGGAGATTACCAGATCATTTTCACGCTCTATTCGGTTCCCAAATACATTTCCAGCAATCCTACGGATGGATGTAATTTCTCTAACACGAGTGGCCATCAACCAGGATCGTGCGATCCGCCCGCCGATGTTTGTTCGGACGGAACTGGAACAGACGAGGCATTTACCGATTTCGTCACCGCTCTCGCGCAGCACGTCAACGGTGACAGCCTTCCGAAGATCCACTACTGGGAAATCTGGAATGAGCCCAATGACGTCACTTTCTGGAGCGGCAGCCTTCCCCAGTTGGCGCGGATGGCGCAAGATGCGCGTTGCGTGATCGTAGGGACCGATTGCAACTCTCTCACCTCCTACACCGCCAAAGGGATTGATCCCACATCACTGATGTTGACCCCGCCGCCGGTCCAGAGTTCCGACGAAACCAATACTTCATTGAACTCTCCGGCTGGATGGATGTCTGCGTATCTTGCTGCTGGCGGGGGCCAGTATGCCGACATCATTGGTTTTCACGGTTACGTCGAACCGGATAATCCGTCAGGAGTGGAAGGAGTGTTTACCGTCGCTCAGTCGATAGCGCCGGCCGCAACCGCCGCGGGCGTATCTTCTAAACCAATCTGGGATACGGAACTGGGCTACTCCACAACCGTCGTGCCTGATCAAAACATGCAGGCCGGATGGCTGGCGAGCGCCTATTTGCTTCAGGCTGGGCTCGGCATCCAACGTGTCAACTGGTTCGAATACGGGGCGACAAACTTTGGAACGCTCTATGTCTATGGCCCCCCTGCAGGTCCAAACGCCGCGGAAATAGCTTACGGAGTTGTCTATAACTGGCTGATCGGCGCCACGCCTGCGGGTCCGTGCGCTTCCACGGGAACGATCTGGACTTGTGATTTCACTCTGTCCACCGGCGCACAGGCTCAAGCGGTTTGGGATTCTTCACAAACCTGCACTCCCTGCAGTTATTCAAATTTCAGCCCGAGTGCCGAATACATCAAGTTTCAGGATTTGCAGGGAAATCCGCATTCCATCTCAAGCGGTTCGTCGGTGCAAATTGGCGCACAACCCATTCTCCTTGAAAGCCAATAACGTACGTGGCCTGTTCCTTCGCGTGCGGTTCTTCCGCAGAACTTGTTTCCATGGGTTCTACAGTTAGCTTCTAGTTAACGCCCATTTCGGGTAATCCGCGGGATTAGGCCCCTCGACTCGGTATTCGCCACGTACCTCTGGACAATGACTAATCCTGCCCTTTTGGCACCTAGTTCCAACCCATTACAGCCCCTACAGTGATCACGTCCGCCAAAACAAATTAAGTATTTGAGGAATGCCATGTCCCCCGTGTCTCTCCTTCAGCCTCTCTTTAAGAGCCTGCGCGATTTCAGCAGCACCGCAATGATTACAAGAGTGTTAATGCTTTGTGCATTGCTCGGGTTTGCCGACTCCGTTAGCGCCAGCCCAACCGTTCATGTTTACGTCACCCCTACCACGGCGAGTCTTCCCGCAACTCTGACGCAGCAATTCACTGCGAAAGTGACCAATAGCGGTGATACGTCTGTGAAATGGTCGGCCACTCAGGGTTCGATTTCAACCTCCGGATTGTTTACCGCGCCGAAAGTGAACTCGAACACAACAGTGTCAGTTACCGCGACCAGCGTCGCCGATCCAACCGCGTCCGCGACCGCCGTTGTGACCGTCACGCCCGCCGTGAGTGTTTCCATTAGTCCGACGCCTGTAACCATGAACGCCTCGAAGCAACAAGCGTTCCAGGCCACGGTGACCAACACCGACAAAACGCGAGTCACCTGGACAGCCACTGAGGGCACAATTTCCGGTGGAGGAATGTTTACTTCGCCGAACGTCACCAAAACGACCACGGTATATGTCACAGCGACCAGCGTGGAAGATCCCACCAAGTCTGCCAGGGCAACGGTGACTGTCATGCCGCCGCTGGCTGTTACGGTTACTCCCGGTACGGCCACAGTGACTTCGGCAACCAAGCAACAATTCACGGGATCTGCCCAAAACGCAAACAACCCCGCAGTTACATGGACTACGACGCAGGGAACGATCGACGGCAATGGGCTATTCACCGCGCCTTCGGTCTACCAGCAAACCTGGGCTAATGTGACGGCAACCAGTGTGGAGGATCCCAACAAACAGGCCCGGGCGAAAGTTACGATTATGCCGCCAACCTCCGCGCCACTGAGCATCGTGACTACTGCATTACCGATCACACCCTCAGGAGTAGCGCTGAATTACCCCATTACCGCTACCGGAGGCTTCAGTCCGTATTCCTGGACTCTGCTGTCGGGCCCGTTGCCGGCCGGAATTACACTCAACTCGACTGGCGTTCTCTCCGGAACCTCGACGCAAATCGGTTGCTTCCCGATCACGATCAAAGTGACGGACGCAGGAAAGCATCAGAATCAACAGAGTTTTTACTTTTACATCAGCGGCTCGGCCAAAGGTCAGGTAATCCCGCTGACGTACTTCGGAATGCACATCGATTACGACAATACACCGTGGCCAAACATTGCCTTCGGCGCACAGCGCTTCTGGGACAGCGATACGGCGTGGGCACAGATCAACACCGCGCCTGGAATTTTTGACTGGACGACAACCGATGGTCGCATCGCCACGGCCCTCGCCAACCACGTCGACATTTTATTTGACCTGGCGCGAACCCCGGTCTGGGCACAATGTGCAGGGACCAATAAGGCCTGCGGTACGGGCGCGGGAGACTCGGTGTGCAGCTTCAATCAACCCGGCCAGGGAGGCCCCGGACAGTGCTTCCCACCCGCTGACCTCAACATCGATGGTACCGGGTCAAACCAGCACTACATCGACTGGGTGACAGCGCTGGCAACACGCTATAAGGGCGAGATCAAGTACTACGAGATCTGGAATGAGCCTACCGCGCCCATTATGTGGGAAGGGACTACCGCTCAGTTAGTTAGGATGTCGCAGGATGCACGCTGCATCATCATCGGAACGGGATGCAGTTCGCTCAGCACTTACACGCAAAAGGCAATCGATACGGCAGCGAAAATTACAACGCCTGCCTACGTAACCGACACGGGCATCAACGTTGCCACAGCCATGAGCGACTTCATGAACGCGGGTGGCGGCCAGTATGTGGATGTGATTTCCTATCACGGCTACGTGCAATGGCCAATGCCGCCGGAGACTGCAGTCACCGACGCAGCTAAATTGCAGAACGTCCTGGCGGGAGCAAACCAGCAACAGAAGCCACTGTTCAGCAGCGAAGGCGGCTTTGGTGCAAAGGTAACCATCAGCGATCCCGACCAGGAAAGTGCCTGGATCGCTCGCTTCGAACTTCTCATGCAGTCCATCGGCGTCCAACGCTCTTACTGGTATGCATGGGATGGAGCTACGACGCCATTCTGGTTCGAATCGTCGGGTACGCAGATTGGCGGAACCACTTACAACGAAATGACTAACTGGCTAGTGGGAGCCACTTTGAGCTCACCCTGTGCCGCGGTGGGAACGGTGTGGCAATGCGGTTACACTCGGCCGGGCGGCTACAAAGGGCTGGCCGTTTGGGACACTTCGCAATCGTGCAACTATGGAAACTGCACGTATTCCACATTCGCCATTCCGTCCGGGTATGACTATTACCTGGACATCACCGGAGTAAAGAAGCAAACGAACGGCTCGACTGTTCCCATTGGGAGCAAGCCGATCCTGTTGGAAAACCAGTAGGCGGCAGCTAGCTTTCCCTTCAATCCGGGGACGTCAGGCCACACCGATGGCCCTGACGTCCCCGGAACTTTTTGCAGCAAAGCAGGAATTTTCGACTGGCGAGCGGTGGGGCAGCCTAGCCATCTGGAAGAGAAACAACCGGTGGGAAAAAGTTAGCTGGAAGCTTTTACGGCAGAGTACTCGGACATCCTGTTGCGGCTTTGGAATGGCACTTTCGAGAGCAGGAAATTATTGATCATCAAGGCGTCGATGCCCGAGCAGTTGTAACTGCGGATGGCGTCGAGCGGTCCCACGACGAGCGGCTCCCCGAAGAGATTAAAGGATGTATTAATCAGAATGGGCGCCGGAGCGTGCAAACCAAAATGCTTGAGCAGACTCCACAATTCGGGATTGGTCTGTCTCTGGACCAAATGCAGGCGAACGAGATTTCCCGGTAGGATAAATGTCTCGGGCAGGCACTGCACACCCTCTCGCACTCGGGCCATCGAACTCATTGCGCGGCAAAGATGCGAGCACTCGAAATACTTTTGGGCATCCTCTTCCGGAACGGAGAGCGCAAACGGTCGAAACCATTCCCGGTGTTTGATAAAGTCGTTCAGATTCTCTTTCACATACGGCGCCCAGGGAGACGCCAGCACGCTGCGATTTCCCAGCGCGCGCGGGCCGAATTCAGCGGCGCCTTGGAACCATGCAATTATCTTGCCCGCTTCCAGGAGCTGAACCACGGCATCCGATCGGCGCTCCTCTGTGGTTTGTAGTGAGGCCCGGGCCTTGCAGTTGTCCAGGACGTCTTTGATCTCGTGCCGCGTGTAGGAAGGTCCCACAAACACGCTGGCCTGTGATTCCTTGCGCGGAGCGTTGAGCACCTGATGATGCATCAGCAGCGCAGCGCCGACAGAGCACCCGGCATTCCCTGCCGCAGGCGGGACAAAAACTTGATTCAACCCCAGGCTCTGCTCAAGGGCGCAGACCAACAATGGATTCTGAAACAAGCCTCCAGCCAGGCAAACGGCATCGATTGCGTGCTGCTTTCGGAAAGTCTCCACACACGCGATCACAACCTCTGTGCAAACTTGCTGAACGCTCGCGGCCAGCGCGCGTCGCTGCTCGTCGCTCCACTGCTGTTTCTCCTCCGGAATCCCGATTCGCCGGTAGAATTTCGACGACAGCACAAAGTGCCCGTCGGCCTCGTGGCTGAGATAGCTGCGATCGATGCGGGGCAGCCCGTTGGCGCTCTTCCGCAACATGTCATGGAAAACGTCCCTGTACTCTGGCTTGCCTTCCAAGCTCAGCCATTGGGTCTTGTGTTCGTCGACGTGTGGAGTGAATCCCAGAAGCCCAGTCACTTGAGAATAGAGCCAGGCCAGTGAATGCGGATATTGCATGCTGCGTTCGGCGCGAATGCGGTTTCCTGCACCCACTGCGAGCATAGCGGATCTTCCATCGCCCTCTTCGTCCATCGTAAGGATCAGGGCGCGCTCAAAGGGCGATTGGAAGAAGGCATTCGCGGCGTGACAGAGATGATGCTCGAACTGGGCAACCTTGTTCGGCTGGGGCTGATTCGGGTGCTGCAGGGCTCGAAAGTTGCCCAGCTCGCGAGCCACGCGGCCGATCTCCTCGACCTGACAATAGGCTGCTGCTACCGGAGACAACGGAAAGATTCTAGCGCCGGCCCATGACCGGCGAAGCCAGCCGTGCAACGGCCGGCTGGAAACAGCAATGTAGTCCAGATCTCGCCATTCGCAACGACCGCTTCGCAAGCAGAACTGAATTGCGGCATCGGGCAATCCGCTGGTGGTTTTGGAACGCAGCAGCTTGCTTTCCTCGATCGCCGCACGCACCACTCCGTCTTCCAGGAGCGCGGCCGAGGTGTCGTGCGTAAACGAAGATAAACCGAGGATGCGCATAATCTACCGCCAGCTTACTTCAACTCGTGTACTTCCACCTGGGTGAGGATTTCCGGCTTATTGCCAGCAGGAGACTCCGCCTTTTTTGTAGCGTCAGACTGATAACGCCTAGCCTTAAATGCGCGATACTTCTCGAGCCAACTGAATGGGGCGTAACAGTATACGAACGCCGTGAAGCCATCCAGCACGCGCAAGCCTCGAAACAATGCTTCGTCAAAAAGTCTTTCCATTGCACTCGGAAATCCAGAAGCAGATGGCTGGGATTGCGGGTATCGCGGCCACTCGCCGCCATACTGTTTCTTCCAGTAGGCAACGTAGCGTTCGATTTTCTTTCTCAGCTGCGGCGGTAGCACTTCTTCGCGATTCTTGGAAGACACTATCTTTTTCTGCTTAACCAGTTCATGGTGAGAACCTTCATAAATCGCAGACCGGTCAGAACCTTCCAAAGAACACATCCTGGCGTCAAAAGGAATGCCCAGGAACTCGCAAACGCCGGACATCACCCTGGTGGCATCGGCCACCATCTCCTCGTACTGAATCTGATGGACGGGAACGTTCAGCCGCAGCAGTGCTTCACACTCCTGCTTCATGCGGTGAGAACCGATGATTGCCCTGTGAGCGATGCCGGGCTTGGAAAAGAAAGACGAACCTTTCCGGGCATGAATAATGCTTCGGCAAATGTCGGCGGGACTTCGCCAGATGATGATGAATTTTGCGCCGGGAAATTCGCGAGCAATCATCTGCAAAGAGTCAAAGTAATCGGGCGATTTCTCTCCAAAGATTGCGGCATCGCCAGCATATTGCTTCCAGACGGCCAGGGCCGCGGTGCGGAGATCGGGTACAACTTCGGGGATTGTGCTGGTTTGAATGCGGTGACGGGAAAGCGCCGAGTTCCAGAATTCCCAGCGCTCCCGCCAGTCTTTTTTGCTGCCTTTGCTCGTGAAAAGCGGCCGCAACAAAGGCAGATCGCCCTCATACAGGAGAGCGATCTGCGGATGTTGATTGAGCAACGTGTAAAGCAAAGACGTTCCGGACCGCCACATTCCGATCACGAACAAAGGCCCAGAACCCGAATCACGCTGCATAAACGGCTCCGCCATATTATTTTGCGTCCGCTGTCACCGGTACGGCCTGTTGCACTTGAGAAGCAATCCACGGATACGTGTTAGCCAGACCTTTTTCGAGATTAATCGAAGGCTCCCAGCCGAGCACTTCCCGCAGGCGCGTGTTGTCGCTGTTGCGACCGCGGACGCCCTGTGGTCCCGTGAGGTTGTGCCGTTTCCTGATCTTCTTGCCCGCCACTCGCGCAACCATATCCACCAGTTCGTTAATGGTCACCAGTTCATCGGTACCCAGGTTCAGCGGTTCGCGGTAACCGGAGGCCATCAGGCGGATCAGGCCCTCGACGCAATCATCCACGTGCATGAAGGAACGCGTCTGCTCGCCGTCACCCCAGACCTCAATCTCATCGCCATTTTGTGCCAAAGCGACCTTACGGCTGATCGCAGCGGGCGCCTTCTCTTTTCCGCCTTCGTACGTGCCCAGCGGGCCATACACGTTATGGAAGCGAACGATCGCCGTTTCGAAGCCGTAGTCTTTGTAGTAGTAACGGCAAAGCTCCTCGGCGAACAGTTTCTCCCAGCCATATCCCGGCTCGGGATCGGCGGGATAGGCATCTTCCTCACGAAGCGCGGTCACGTTCGGATCCTTCTGCTTGGCCTGGTTATAGACGCAAGCGGAGGACGAGAACAGGAAACGCTTCACGCCATTCTGGCGGCTCGCTTCCAGCATGTGCGCATTGATCAGAATATTGTTGCGGCTGATATCGGCGTGGAACGCGGTGATGTAGCCGATGCCACCCATGTCAGCGGCCAGGTTGAAAACCTCGTCGATGCCGCCTCGGGTCGCTTGTTCGCAGTTCTCGACCTTGCGCAGGTCAAGAATCTCCATTTCGTCGGCTGCGCTCTTCTCATATTCTGGATACTTAAGATCGGCGCCCCGTACCCAATGTCCATCGGCCTTCAGCCTTTTTACCAGATGATGCCCGATAAAACCCCCAGCACCTGTAACCAAAATCCGTTTCTGACTCATCCCCATAGCCTCCTGACTGATTTAAGAAATCTGATTCAACTGCATTCCATTTCGCGTGCCGCCAACCAATCTCAAACGTGCGCCGAATGTGTTGCTGGCTTTTTGTTGAATATCGAGGGAAAGATATGCTCTACCCACACCGCCCACGCAAAGCGCGAGCCGTCGAGGATGTATCGACGCCACAGCCTGCGCGGTTCAATCACTAAACGAAAGAGCCATTCGAGACCGCTGTTCTGCATCCACAGGGGAGCTCGCTTCAGGCGTCCGGTGTTCATATCGAAAGCCGCTCCTACACCTAGCATTACAGGAACCGGAAAGTGCCGGTGGGCATACATCCATTTTTCCTGCTTGGGCGTGCTCAGCCCCACCCACAGGATGTCAGGATTCGCGGCCTTCACCAGGTTCTGAACTTCCTGTTCTTCTGCCTCCGTCAAGGGACGAAAGGGCGGGCAATATGTTCCTGCGACTCGTATGCCGTGACGCTCGTGTTCCGATCTCGCCAGCAAATCGGCAATACCGGGAACGCCCCCGTAGAAAAAATGGCTGTATTTAGGGCCGGTCGCCTGGAAGAAGGCTTCCATCACTTCCGCTCCCGGGGTACGTCGCTTTATTTCGTTGTGTCCCTGGAATCGGCCGAGCCAAACCAGCGGCATGCCGTCAGGAATCACCAGGCCCGCGGCATCAAGGACATCGCGAAACTGCGGATCCTTTCTGGATTCCGCGACTCCATGCATACCGGTCACCGCAATGTAGTTCATAGACTTGCGGTCGCGTACCCAGTTCTCGATCACACGAATGATGTCGGGAATCTGCACAGCATTTACCCGAACTCCAAGCACTCGAAAACTGGGAGTGCCGGAGATATCGTCTTTCACTTCTGATTGCTCCGGCCTTGTGATGGCGTTATTCATATTCACTTTTGGATTTTGCCTGTGCGCTACACTTCCGTCTTATCGAGAATGAAATTCTCCAGGATCAACGAATCCATTCCGCTGCGCGAGAATGTACTGAACGCGTTGGCCGGAGTATTCACAATCGGCTCGCCCTTCAAATTGAAGGACGTATTGAGCACGACCGGAACTCCCGTCGCCTGACCAAAGCGTTCGATCAGGGAGTAATAACGCGGGCTGTGCTCGCGGAATACGGTCTGCAATCGTCCAGTTCCATCCACGTGTGTGATCGCAGGAAGAGTCGCCTTCTGTTCTTCCCTGACCGGCACCACATAGAGCATGTATCGCGCAGGGTTTTTCTGAGCCGCGTTGGGCAGCTCGAAATACTTTTCCGCGCACTCCGCCAGGACCGACGGAGCGAATGGACGATAAGGTTCGCGGAACTTGATCTTCGAGTTCACGATGTCCTTCATGTCGGGATTGCGGGGATCGCCCAGAATCGATCGGCTCCCCAGTGCACGCGGACCCCACTCGAAGCGACCTTGCGCCCAGCCTACGACCTTGCCGCTGGTCAAGCGTTCCACCACCTGATCGAGGAGTGCGTCTTCACTATTGAAGTGAGTGTGCGGAATGCTGTTTTGCTTGAGGAAATCGCCGATCTCCCCTTCGGAGTTCGACCGTCCCCAATAAGCATGTTGCATCGTGAAATTGCGTGGGTTCCCCAACAGCGTGTAGTGCGCCCACAGCGCCGCTCCCAGAGCGCCGCCCCCATCTCCGGCAGCCGGCTGGATGTAAAGTTCCTCAAACGGAGTTTCGTTCAATATCCGCGTATTGGCGACGCTGTTCAAAGCGACGCCGCCGGCCATGCATAGCTTTTTCAGGCCAGTGGTCTTGTAAAGATTTCTCGCCATCCCCAGCACCAATTCTTCCGTTACCTTCTGAATGCTGGCGGCGATGTCGGCATAATGCTGATTCTCGTCTGAAAGCTCTTTATAGTTTCCAGGTGGAGTTCCAAAATATTGAGGAAAGCCTGTCCCTTCAGTAAAGAACAGCGTCTTCGGCTCGCGCGGCTTCCCAAAGAGCTCCGCGAATTTGCGGCTGTAGGTTCTGTCGGTGGAATGATGGAAACTGAAGTAGTCCATATCCAGCGCGAACGAGCCGTCCTGATTCTGCCGGACCACCTTCCATACTTTGTCCACATAGCGCGGCTGGCCATACGAGGCCATGCCCATCACTTTGTACTCACCTTCATTCACTTCAAAGCCCAGGAAAGCAGTGAATGCGCTGTACAGCAAACCGATCGAGTGTGGGAAATCGATTTGCTTCTGCAGCTTGATTTCAGTTCCGCGCCCAACGCCGTAAGTTGCGGTGATCCACTCCCCTACGCCGTCGATCGTCAGAATCGCCGCTTCCTCGAATGGCGAGCACAGGAAAGCACTCGCGGCGTGAGACAGGTGATGCTCGCTGAACAGGACCTTGTCCTTGCTCACCCCAAGTTCTGTCTGCAACGTCGAAGCTACCCAAAGTTTGTCGACGATCCACGAAACCATGGACTCGCGAAACACCTTCCATGATTGCGGGTAGGTCTGCAGCACCGACATCAGGATGCGGTCGAGTTTGCGGAACGGCTTCTCAAAGAAAACGACGTAATCGAGATCGCTGCCCTGGATTCCGGCCTGGTCCAGGCAGAACTTGATGGCCTGCTTGGGATAGTCGAAATCGTGCTTGATTCGCGTGAATCGTTCTTCTTCGGCAGCTGCCACCAACTGGCCATCGCGCAACAGAACTGCGGCTGCATCGTGGTAGTAACAGGAAATTCCTAGGATGTACAAGGTTATTGCTTTCTGGCCCACTCCAAATCAGTGGGCACGTCGGGATGATCCAGCCATTCGGTCGGACGCTTTTTAATGCGCAACGGATCCGAAAATAAGCGGGCAGCCAGTCCAAAGGGCAGGACCAGCACCGCATAGAAAATCGTCAGCAGGACGCGAGCCTGGAAATTGCCGATCTTGTGCGCAATTTTCTTCCAGCCTTCCCACAGACGCTTCAACATCTGCCACATAATTTCTCCTAGAACAACGTGTAAATGAATGGAGCAATGGCGGAGCTTTGCGCCACCACGATGAGCGCTCCCAACAGGAACAGACTCAAAATCACCGGCAGCAGCCACCATCGCTTGTTGCCCACGAAAAATGAGAGGAGTTCGCCCGCTATGCCAAAGCGTCGAACCGTATTGGTTACGAATTTCATAATCTCTCCTTCGAATTTGTCCAACAAAACTTGCGAGAAGACAACTTAGTGCACTGCGGCCACCGGCGCCGCGCTTCCCGCCAGCGGCGGAAGCATCCCGTGCTGCTGCAGCTTCTCAAAAATTCCTTGCGCGACTACGGCGTGGCCCAGTGCGCTGTAGTGCGGGTTGCAGGTGAAAGAAAAATGCGGCCATTGCAAGTGATGCTGGTCGCGATAGTTTTGCATGTACGTCGTAAGAAAATCGTACTCGACTCCATTGCGACGATAAATATCCTCCAGGCGCTCGTGAGCCTTTGGCGGATTGAATTCGGGCGGAAGCTTCGTCTTAATCTGCGCTTCCAACCGCGTGCGCCAGTCCGGATCCACTTCCCAAAAATCTGCCCACGTCAAAGCCATGAATTTTGCGCCGTCCGCTTCAACGGTATTCTTGGTCAATCCCATCACCTTATCGGTGACTTGCCAGGCCTTCGTCCAGTCCGGACTCAGAGGATCGCCATACGATCCATAGAAAACCGGGATTCCGTCCCACTTCGTGGGTGAGTAGTCGATGCTGAACCAGATTCGCTCCAGGTAATACAGCAACAAGGAGTGGCGCTCGAGCCAGGTACGGGGCCCGTTGAACCAGCGCTTTTGTACTGGCTGAAATTCCAGGCCTCCATCCGGTCCCAGGTTGTAGTAAGGCGCGTACCAGGTTTGAATTCCGTAGACTTGCGGCTGAATGATGGACGAGTTATTCATCACATCGTTCGAAGTGAAGGTCAGCAAGACCAGGTCAGGATGAAACTGCCGCACTTTTTCCTTGTACATCAGCAGTTCCTGCGTGGTGCCGATTCCTTCGACTCCAAAATTCAGCACTTCGGCGTTGTAGCCTTTCTCGCGCAGGATCTTCTCCAGCTGGATGTTCATGACCTCATCCGGCTGAACGTGAACCCCCTCGACCACCGAGTCGCCCAGCATCGCAATCCGAAAGACGCCTGCGGGCTTGTCCAGAGTTCGCGCCCGATCGCGCATGCCAAAACTGTTCGTCTCCACCAATCCCTGAAAGCAGCCCTTATTGTGGTGAACCGTTTTGTCGGGAATCAGCGCAATCCCAATATTTGGGTCATACTCGCGAAATGGAGAACTCTGAAATTTTCCCATCGGAGCGACACGCAGGAAGATTTCCCCGATGCCGGCCAGGCAGAACATCAGGAACACCCAAAGGATCAGGGAGAAGACGATCTTCTTCGGCAACGAAATGCTGGGAGCCTGAGTTGTGGGGTCCAATTGCAGCTGCGTCATTCTTAAGAATCTCTCTCAGTTCGTGAGGACAATCGGCTTCCAAGTGTCGCTGATTACCTGCCTACGCTTCGTAGCATTTCTCGTTTCGCTTCGCTCCGGCGATACCTAGGCCAATAGTGGCTCTGTGGCATGTGGTTATGGGGGTTTTGACTGACCGAGTCCCTCTATTTCAGGAAGTTACCGCGCGAGCGCGGAAACAGAACGTGAGTCAAATGTAGAGGAGGAGATCAAGAAATCTCAAACAGTGCATCCAATATGCCAGCCCCTATAACCAGTGTCAAGAGTCGTTCTCCTCTATTTGAAATCACAACCGAACATGCACGCCGTCCGGGTAACCCATGGGTAACCATGCGTCTGGTTACCGAAAGTCGCAAATCCGGCAGATTTATTACGCGAGGCAGGAGCGATTCGAATCTGCCCCTGCCTCAAAGCGTTCCTTGTCATCCCGCATCCGAAACCCTGGAGCTACGGGATCGTCACCGTCAATGTGGTCGAGTACTGCAATTGCCCCCCACCCTGCTTGAACGTTGCCGCTACCGTCAATGGGTAGGTACCGGGTGGCGTAGATGCATTCGTATTCACCGTGACCGTCGCCGTTTGAGGAGTGTTTGTGCCATCCAAGGTGACCGAACTCGGGGTAATCGGGCAGGTCCAATTCAATGGATAACCGGTGCAGCTCAGAGTGATGGAGCCAGTAAAGTTCCCGAACGGCGTCACCGTCACCGTCGACGAACCAGAAGAGCCTGGATTGATGGTGAGCGAAGTGGGCGAGACCGAAGGAGTGAAGTACGGGCCATATCCACTCAACGCAACCGACTGCGACCCTCCCGGACCGTTGTCGTTAATCATCATGGTCGCCGTGCGCAGGGCATAGCTGAGCGGTGTAAACGTTACCGTCACCGTGCAGGTAACATCTACGCCAAGGTTCCCAAGGCTGACGCAGTTGTCGGTTTCGCTGAACTCGCTGGGATTTTTGCCGCCAAAGGTAATGCCGGTCACCGTCAAGTCCGTACCACCGGTGCTCTGGAGTGTGACGGTTTGAGTCGCACTCTTTTGATGGAGAGGCGTCGGAGAAAATACTAGACTCGGCGGGGTGGCAGTTCCCGCGGGAGTGAGATGTACCAGCCGAATGCGATTGTTTCCAGCGTCGGCAACGTACAGGTTCGATTGTCCATCGACGGTGAGGCCGATGTTCGACAGTCTCGCAGAAGTCGCCGGACCGCCATCTCCGCTGTATCCGCCGAGACCCCTCGGTAGAAAAC
>Ga0209006_10002082_pt1 | contig 18198 bp, 18 predicted proteins | sample JacPin_JW_Ref_O2_FD_188567 | JGI IMG/M metagenome (GOLD analysis project Ga0209006, IMG submission 188567) | Forest soil microbial communities from Algoma, Ontario, Canada - Jack Pine, Ontario site 1_JW_Ref_O2 (SPAdes) (version 2) | ecosystem: Environmental > Terrestrial > Soil > Boreal... | reverse complement strand
TGCACGACTAGAAGTGAATAACGAAGCAGTGAACCGAAGAAGACGGTGCGATCGTGAGCTGAAGCCCGAAAGCCGAAGCCTGCTCCTAGAACGACCGGATGAGGAGGATGGTCACCAGCGTGGCGATGCAGATGGCGAGGACCAGCAGGGACAACTTCTCGGTCTTGCCCTCAGCCTTCCAGGTGCCCGACTTGGGTTCCACGGCTTCCATGATGATGCTAGTTTGCCGCAGTCCGCGATCTCTAGCAATGGCCCGACCGTGGATGGCACAGGGGTAACGTACCTAAAGTTTTTGGAAGGCGGGCGAGAGGTCTCGGATGCACCGCCAGCATCTTCGATCAAGACCGGACAGCCGAGGCGGGCCGCCACACGGCGCGCATCGCCTAGCGCTCGTCGCCGCACCACTCGGGCGACACCAGTTTCCGCTCGAAAGCCGTTTTGGTCGGGACCAGGCCCAGGTCCGTATCCAACTCCAGCGTAAATCGAGCCGACACCCCGGTCCGTGCAGTGCACCAGTAATTCCGCCCAGCCGTCACGGTCGTCGTCAAATTCGTTCGGGATGGTTTGAAAATCGAGGGAGGCAGTCGCCGGGGCGGCCTTCGCGCAAAGCATGCGACCAACTGGTATCGGCGGAAAGCATCTCGACACCATCGTGCTGTCCATCAGGTTGTTCGAGCCGATGCTCGGGCGAAGATTCCTCGGCGACCCGAGCGTTGCGTAGGTGGGGCGGGCACTCCTGCCTGCCGCTTTTGACGTTGAGTTTGACGTCGCTCGGAAGGAACACCCTCGCACGAGACTTCTGCGATCAAACCTGACAGCCGAGGCGGCCGTCGCCACGTGGCCTGGCTTTGCGTCTAGCGGTGGCGCAGGCCGTAGCCGATCGCGTATCCGGACGCTGCCATGTTCAGCATGGGGGCCACACGCTCTAGGCGGTGATGGCCGGTCTTGTGGAAGATATAGCTGAGGCCGGTCACGCCCGCGGTTTCGCCCGCGAAGTTAGCTACCAGTCCAGCCGTGCTGCCGCTGAATACACGCGCGATCGGATTTAATTCCTGACCTCCGCTGGCCTGCAGGTTGTCGTGCGTCACTACAAAATCGCCGGCGCTGGTGAGCAGGGTTCCGGCGAATAGAAGAGTGTTTTCGCGATCCCAGAAACGGCGGTGGCTGGGCGCTTCCCGCAAAGGCCGCTGTTCGATCGGCTCGACGGGACGCACCGGCTCCATGGCATCAGGCGTACCGGGCGCATCGGGCAGGAGCGCCATCGCCACTTGCTGCTGGGCCTGGCCAGCCGCGCACAAGCCGAAAACCGCGAGTAGCATCGCCAGCCCGTACCGAATCGCTGCATTTGAGAATTTGGTCGCCATAACCTTAGTGAGGGCCCCCCATCGTCCTGCAGTACTAGTACTACCACGCAGCCCTATGCAGTGAAATGGCACATAAGTGGTTCATGACAGGTTACTTCGGCGGTTACCGCGCATAACTTTAGTCAACTCGGGGATGGTTACTACGCAGGATGGTCCGGAGGGCTCCCATCGCCGTGGCTTGAGCTCCTAAGCTCTTAGCCTTTAGCTCTTAGCGGGAAGCCCACCCAGGTGCAATGCCGCGGAGCTCAAAAGGATCTGCTTACCAATCATCGGAAGGCGCGAGTGATGGAGCTAACGGCTAAAGGCTAAGAGCTCATCGCTTGAGAGCTCGAACCTGCAGCGACGCCGTCATATTGCAGGTACCCCCAATCGATGACCGCTGCATACGGCTCCCCAGATGTCGTAAGCTAGTGTCGAGGGAAAACCGTGCGTTGTCCCAGCTGCGGAAATTCGAACCCGGAAACCAACCGCTTCTGCGGTATGTGCGGAGGCCCGCTGCGCTCTGTCCCCGCGCAGCCCGCGACTCCGAAGCCAGCAGCTCCGCCGTCGGCAACTTCACCGACACAGAAACCCGCGGCGCCCGTTTTCTCTGCGAGTGAAGCAGCGAAGCTCATCGAAGCCAAGATCGCCGAGGCGAAGGCCGCCCAAGCCAAAGCCACTGAAACCAGGGTCGCCGAAGCGAGCGCTGCCGAAGGCACGTTCCCCGCGGGGCCGCGTGCCGAGCCCAAGGCCGCCGCGCCAATCCCTCCGAAGCCAGCTGCTGTAAAGCCTGCGCCCGTGATTGCCGAACCTGTGAGGCCCGCGCCGGCAGCTCCCGTCGTGTCTGTCGCAACTGGCCCAGTCTTATCTGCTCCAGCTGTCTCTACTCCCGTTGCCCGGCCCACGAATCCGCTTTCTATTGTTCCGCCGGTCGCGCCGGCGCAGCCTGCCGCACCACCGGAGCGCGCACCTCTTCGTGAAGGTCGGCTTCGCGAGGATCGTCCTCGTGACGATCGCCCCATTATTTCCGGGCCATCGTTTCTGGGATTGAACGATGCTCCGCCTGCCAGCCGCAGCGAAAAACTTCCGGACGATCCCAGTCTGCAGACTTCGCAAAATCTCGACTATCTTCTGGAAGACGAAGATCGCAGTCAGCGCGGCGGAACCTGGAAATATGTGTTGATGCTGGTGGCGTTGGTGCTGGCTGTGGGTCTGGGATATGCGCGCTGGAGCGGGCAGGGTTTTGCGGGACTGATGTCGCCGGGGAAGCCTAACGGGTCGACGTCGTCATCTTCTTCTGCGTCGAAGCCGGCCACGCCATCGGCTTCTGCGGGGTCGGCGTCGGACTCAGGAGCTTCGCCATCAGCGAATCCGGATGGAGCCGCGCCGGCAGGGAGCGCCGCGACTCCAGCCGACGCGCCTCCGACTGGCGCTCCGGATGCCGCGAAGTCCGCGACCGCGACCAACGCTCCGGCTACGCCCGCGGCGCAGCCCGGGGCTACAACTGCGGCTCCGGCCCCCGCAGGCGACGATGCAGCTTCGAACCCTTCTGCGCCGGGATCGACTGCGTCAGGGTCAACCGCCTCAAGCCCGGCAGCTTCCGATTCCGCCGATAACAACGATCAGGCTGCCGCAACTCAGCCCGTGGCTAAACCCGCTCCCAAGCCGAAGCCCTCCGCGGCCAAGCCCGTAGACCCGGTCGCCGAGGCGGAGAGATTTATTTATGGCCGTGGCGCTCCGCAGAACTGCGATCGCGGCATGAAGGAACTGCGACCATCGGCAGCCAAGGGAAATCCCAAGGCGATGATTTCGCTCGGCGCGCTCTATGCCACAGGAGTTTGCGCGCCTCGCGACCTGCCTACGGCATATCACTGGTTCGCGCTTGCTCTGCGCAAACAACCCGACGACCAGCCGCTGCAGGACAACATGAAAAAACTCTGGGGCGATATGACGCAGCCGGAACGGCAGCTCGCCATCCGCCTCAGTCAGTAGCCGTTAGTTCGTGTGGAGCGGGCACTGTTGCCCGCTGCTTTTGACTTTGATTTCTTAGGTTGCTCGACAAAATCCGGGTCAAAGTCAAAAGCGACCAGGAGTGTCCGTCCTACACGTGCAGGGTCAAAACCAGCGGGCAAAAGCGCCCGCTCCACACAATCGGTTTTCCTGGGCAATCCGAACTGGGCGCTCTGTTCGTAGTTAAGAATAGACGGGACAAGGAAGAGACGTAGCTTTTGTCGAGTCCGGAACGACAAAGTCCTGAGGGACAAAACGTTGCGCCCGACCTGGCGATGGTCACGGCCCTCAAGGCTGGCGACCAGAGCGCGGTGGCGCAGCTCTATGACCGTTATTCGTCCGTGGTGTACGCGGTTGCGTTGCGCGTGCTGAGTGACACTGGCGCCGCGGAAGATGTGCTGCAGGAAGTGTTTTTGCAGCTGTGGCGAAATCCCGCGGCGTTCGATGCCGCGCGCGGCACGCTGGGGTCATGGCTGGCGGTGATCGCGCGCAACCGCGCCATCGATTTCCTGCGCAAGCGCAAGCCGGAAACCGATCTGGAAGATGTGATCGTATCGGTATCCCCCGATCTGGCGCGCGAAGCCGACCGTTCGCGGGCCGCGGAAAAAATTCGCGGCGTGATCGGCGCCATGCCTCCTCCCCAGCGTAGCGCTCTCGAAATGGCCTATTTTGAAGGCCTGAGCCACTCCGAGATCGCGGGCAAAACCGGCGAGCCGCTGGGTACCATCAAGACCAGAATTCGCACCGGGCTGATGACCTTGCGAAAAGCGTTCCAGAGCCCCTGACGGGTCCCCATCTTCTCCCGCGTTTTTTATGCGAGAACCTGAGAGTTGGGGAAGAGATTGAAGTTGGAACTGATCAACGTTTAGTGACCGAAATTTAGACGATGAGCGCACACGAACAATTCGCAGACGATCTCGCCCTGTACGCGGTCGACGCGCTGGCAGGCGAAGACCGCGCCGCGCTGGAGGCGCATCTTGCCGGTTGCTCTGCCTGCCGCCTGGAGCTCGAGCAACTGCGTGGTGACGGAGCTCTGCTCGCGCTGTCGACGCTGGGGCCGAAGCCTCCCCAGCGGGCTCGGCAGCGACTGCTCGATGCCGTCGCCAAAGAGCCGCGCGGGCCGGTGAAGGTTGTCGAGACGAGAACACGGCGTTCGTGGTGGGGAGTTCTCGGATGGGCTGCGACCGCAGCCGTGATTGTGTTTGCGGCTTCGCTATGGAAAGAGAACGCGGCTCTGAAGCAAACGCTCGCTTCCGCCAACGCACAGGCGACGCAGAATGCGCGCGAACTGGAAGACATTCGCAGAATCGCCGCGCCCATCATTGAACCGGAAGCGCAGGTCGTCACCGTAGTGGCTATGAAGGCGCAACCGCAGCCGCAGGGAAAGGCATTCTATCTGCGCAGCCGCGGCAACCTGGTGTTTCTCGCAACCAATATGCCGCCACTTCCGGCCAACAAGGCCTACGAGCTGTGGCTGATTCCGATGCAAGGACCGCCCATGGCCGCAGGGATGTTCAAGCCCGATGCTCACGGGCGAGCAACGGTGATCAATCCTCCGCTGCCGCCGGGCGCCGAAGCCAAAGCGTTTGCGATTACGGTAGAGAACGAAGCGGGCGCCACGACGCCCACGATGCCGATTGTGATGATGGGCGCCGGAGAGTAGTTCGTGTGGGGCGGGCACTCCTACCCGCCGGCGCCACCACCAGCGCCGAGAGTAATAATATCTCTCGAAAGTCCCTAACCAAAGTCCCTAACCGAAGAGGGGATCCATGACCCGAATCAACCGTCGCCAATTTCCTTCCCTGCTGCTGGTATTCCTTCTCTTCACTTTCCCCGCATTCGCCGCGAGCGCTCCGAGGCATGGTCTCTGGGTTTGGAAAACCTCCACCGTGCTCGCTGCGCCACACGCCGCCGCCAGGTTGCGTGATTTCTGTAAGGCGCAGGACATCAACGAAGTCTACGTTTCGTTCTCCGCGAAAGACGGCACATCCGAAGATGCGCACTTGACCGAACTCATCGCGCACCTTCATCACGCCAACATCCGCGTTGAGGCCCTGCTCTCGAGCACCGACGCCGACGAAGCCGGCAAGCCGAGAGAAAAGCTTCTCGACCATGTACGAGCCGTCGTGCAATTCAATCAGCGCCATCCGGAGAATCGCTTCGACGGCATTCATCTCGATATCGAACCACAGCAGCGCCCGGAAAACAAAGGCGCCGGAAATCTGAAGTTTCTCCCCGGCCTCGTCGATGCCTGGCGGCGGGTGCATGCACTGGCGGAACCGGCGCAACTCACCGTGAATGCCGATATTCAGAACAAGCTGCTCAAAGCCAGGCTCGCGGAGCGAAAAATGCTTTTGTCCGCGCTGCCGCGGCTCACGCTGATGCTCTACGAGGTAAGCAATCCTGGCGACGGCGACAGTACGGAAAAGAAAATCGAGAAGCTGCGCCACAAGAGTGAAGAGCTTCTCGAAATGGCCTATCAGGGATTAACCGACATGAATCTCGCGGAGATCTCCATCGGGCTGCGCACGCCCGACTACGGCGACCAGCTTCTGCAGGTGCTCCAGTCGCTGGACGCCGCGCATCGCACTAACCCGCACTACCTGGGCTGGGCGCGCCACTCCTACAACGACACCCTGAAATAGCAGCAGCCCGTGTAGCCGCGGGCGACTCGCCCGCGGCTTTTGACTCTGTTGTTGATTCCCTAGCCCACCACGCGCACCCGCTGTTCACTTCCGAACACTTCAAAACAAATATGGACACCAAACCGCCCGCCATGAAAAATCTCCCCACCATCAACCGCTACTCCTTCAACCACCTTCCGCGCTTCGCATCTGGCCAACCAAATGCAAACGAAAACCCCGTCAGAGGAGTCTCCCGCCATGCTGATCAACGATCTGCGCCTGGCTCTCCGGCAGCTTCACAAGATCCCGGGCTTCGCCCTGGCCGTTACTCTCACGCTGGCCTTGGGTGTCGGAGTCAATACCGCGGTCTTCAGTCTGGTCAACGGCTTCCTGTTGCGCCCCCTGCCGTACCCGGAACCGGATCGTCTCGCAGTTCTTATACTTCATCGCGAGGGCGTCTCGCCCAAGTCCAACCAATATGTGCAGGAGGACCAAACCAGCCAGGACGGCGAAACCTGGGAGATGGTTCGCGACAACGTCCCCTCTGTTCAGGCCGCAACTTTCGGTGGAACCAGCGGTGTGAATCTGCAAGCTGATTCAGACTCCAGTAACGGCATCCGCTCCGGCGAGGTTCGATATGTCCAGGACATGCGCGTCTCGTCGCACTACTTCGACGTGCTCGGCATCCGGCCTTTCCTTGGCCGCGGCTTTACCACCGAAGAAGACCGGCCCAACGGGCCGAACGCCGTCATCGTGAGTTACGCTCTGTGGCAATCGGTTTTCCAGGGGGATCGGCAGGCTCTGGGAAAAGAAATCAGACTTAAAGGCGAGCCTTACACGCTGGTTGGAATTTTGCCGCAGCGCGCACAACCCACCGGCACTGCAGACGTCTTCACGCCGTTGCAACCAAGCCAAAGCGGAGAGTGCGGAGGAGAGAATTGCGAGATCATCATGCGTCTCGCGCCGGGAGCGACCTGGCAACAAGCCTCGACGCAACTTGCTCGACTGCGCAAGCCTTCGTTTATTGAGCTTGCCAACAGTTACAAGGGCCATGCCTGGTTCTACGCCTCGCCCCTCGCCCGCAATCTGGATAATGGCATGCGCAAGCCGGTCATCGGACTCATGCTGGCAGTCAGCTTCATCCTGCTGATCGCATGCGCTAACCTTGCCGGGCTCACGCTGGTGCGCATCGCGCGGCGCACGCCGGAAATCGCAACCCGCCTCGCTCTCGGAGCAACCCGCTGGGTGGTGCTGCGCCAGCTTTGGGCAGAAAATCTTGTTCTCGCATTTATCGGCTCCGCCATTGGACTCGCTCTGGCCCGCGGTATCCTTTCTTCGTTGCCCGGATTTCTGCCCGACTATATGGTGCCCCTCGGCGGTCTGGCGATGGACGGTCGCGTGCTCGCTTTCACCCTGGCTGCGTCGCTGTTCACCAGCCTGCTCTTTGGAGCGCTGCCCGCACTCCAAACGCGTAGCGTCGATCTACGCTCGTCAATGGCCGCCGGCAGTCGCGGAGTTGCGCGGGGTTCCAGCCGTCTCCGCCAGTCGCTGATCGGCGGCCAAGTCGCGCTCACGGTTGTGCTGGTCGCGGGAGCGGGGCTGCTCGTCCGCAGCCTCATCTACCTGGAGACTCTGCCGCCCGGCTTCGATGCCACCAACGTGATGACGGCCAAGCTTTCGCTCGACGACGCCCGTTACCGCAACGCCCCCGCATTCGACAGCCTCCTCGACCGCACCGTGGCCGCAATGCGCCAGATTCCGGGAGTCGAAGATGCCGCCGTCGGGCTGAGCGTGCCTTATGAACGAGGCCTGAACGACGGCGTAAAAGTCATCGACGGCAAGCTCGCGGGTAAGGACTGGGGCTCGAGCCTAGCCTACGTCACTCCGGAATATTTTCGCGCGTTCCGAATCCCGATTCTTGCTGGCCGTGATTTTTCCGAGAGCGACACGACAACTTCGTTGCCGGTTGCGGTAGTCAACGTCGACTTCGCACACGAGTTTTTTAACGACCCCAATCCCATTGGCCGCCACATTGAAACTTCGAAGCGCGTTTACACCATCGTGGGCGTCGCCGCGAACGTGGCCAAACGTCCCGGCATGGGCGGCGACGCTCCCATGGCCACCGAATCTGTGTTCTACCTGCCTGCCACTCAGGCGGATCAAGGACTGGTCAACGTGGCCCACATCTGGTTCCAGCCCAGCTGGATCGTGCGCACCAAGGGGCCAGTACAGGGTCTTACCTCGGCCATGCAAAGGGCGCTCGCTGAAGTCGACCCGAACTTGCCCTTTTCCGGATTCCACTCGATGAATGACATACTCACCGAGAACCTTGCCTACCAGCGGGTGGAGGTTGTTCTTCTCGCCGTGCTGGCTGGACTGGCACTCTTGCTTTCCGCTGTCGGAATCTACGGCTTGGTCTCGAACCTGATCGTGCAGCGCACCCGCGAAATCGGCATCCGCATGGCGCTCGGATCTTCCATTCCAAAGGCCATGCTGGACGTGGGTTCCGCCGGAGTGGTAGCCGCGGGCTTCGGCCTGATCGCGGGACTCGCGCTGTCGTTCGCCGCGCTCCGCGTGCTGCGCAGCGAACTTTACGGCATCCGTGACTATGACCCGCTGACTCTCACGATCGTTCCGGTCATCCTGGCAGTCATCGCCGCGGCGGCCAGTTTTCTGCCAACGTTGCGGATCACTAGAATCGATCCCTCCGCGACTCTCCGCACCGAATAGAACGACTCAGCGTGGACGCGGGCGACTCGCCCGCGGCTTTTGACTTTGCCCGGCCTTGGTTTTGAACCTGTCGATCAGATCCAAGGTCAAATTCAAAATCAAAGTCAAAAACGACGGACAACAGTCCGTCTTACACGGTCAAGATCGAAGGCCAAGAACAAAAAACCCGGCCTGATCGGGGCCGGGCTCGGTTTTCGGGCTGCCAGAACCTCAGGCAGCCGCGGATCTCTTGGAACGGCCCTCTATCGTGATTGGTTGAGCTACTTTGCGCACGAGAAAGGGCTGCAGATTCGGCTCAGAACCGGCCCACTCCAGACTTGCAATGGAATGCCCGGGCTGGCACGTAACGAAATAGCGCTCTCCGTTGGGGCTGGTTACTTCAAATTTACCGGACTCGCCCTGTAGAGCCTCGGCAACGTCGTAGGTTGTAATGCTGTCATTCAGTTTCATGGGGACTTCCTCCAGTTTGAATTGGTTGAATTGTCCCCTACCCTAGGGAGGAGCGTTAGCTTCATGATAGAACGCATCGCGATGGAGTCAAGGCCAGCGCCCAATTTTTCTCGCCTAATTCATACTAGGGAATTTACCTTAGGCCGAGCATCCGATTTAGACGTCAGTGTCTTTACTCTCTTTCTTTTCTTCGGTCGGGTTCATCGCGGCTTTAAAGCCGCGGATGCCATCACCCAATCCTTTTCCGAGTTCCGGTAGTTTCTTGGGGCCAAACACCAGCAGAGCGATGCCGAAAATTACGATGAGATGCATGGGTTGAAACAGGCCTTCAATCACAGAATCCTCCTTGTGTTTCCAGCTGAAACTGAATTTCACAGTTAGCATTCCCAATCCGGAAAGGCCGCGAGCACCCAAAACGTCGCGACCCTGCCGGACGGAACCGTTGTACTTCTCTCGAGTGCTCCTTTGCTCAGCAACCCCTGAAGGAAATGAAGTCCCCCAGCGGATTCGGCAAGGTCGGAGTGAAAGGTTCGAACGCGTAGGTTGTCGCGGTGTTAAACCCTGCAGCCTGGGCTGCGGCGGCGTCTACAAAGGGCAACAGCGCCTGCACTGCCTGGTCAATGTTGTCCAGGCACAATGTCCGTTCATACCCGTTGTTGTTCGGAGGAGCCACGTTCTCGGCCACTCCTTGAATGCCGGTGATCGTCGTAATCGGCCCACCATCCTGCGGCGCCACATCGGGACCAATCACGCGGGCAAGAGTGCGATGGTCGCTTTCGATGCCCATGATGCGCGCCGCCGTCACTCGCAGTTGAGTTGTGCTGAAATTGCGAACGCCCACCAGATATGCGGCGATGAAGGCATCCTCCAGCGTGACCAGAGTGTTCAGCGTGGTCTGGGCATCGGCGAACATGTTCATGGGATAGTAAAACGAAGTGAAGGGACTGGGCCGACCGGTCGCGGATTGCTCGAGCAGGTAGTGGGACATCTCTTCCTGCCGCGCGCCGACCAGGTAGCCTTGGTCGTCCGCTGGAATCCGGGCGAAAAATGGCGCGATGTTGATGATGTTGGTGTAGGTGGTGACCGCCAGCGCCTCGGCGATTTCCGCCGCCACCAGAATCTCGCGATCGGATCCCTTCAAAGTGTTGGACTTGATGTCTGGGTCCGCACTCGGAGCAGCTGTTTCGCGGTCCGTTGTCCCGCGGTCCAACGCTGAGGCCAGGGTTACGAGTCCACTCATCGCGACTGCGCCGGTGGCTCCCACAATCGTGGCACGCTTGAAAAACGATCGCCGCGAAATTTCGTCGCTCAGGCCGATCGCTTCCGTTAACTTGGAAAGGCTCATGACTTCATCTCCTAGATTAGTTTTTGGGGGAGTGACACGCCTGCAATGCGGGCCTGTATCGCGCCTGATTGCGTTGCCCACTCTCCGACGTCATGAGTACGGAAGTAATCGCCAGGTGGATTGGATCGGGCAGAATTTATTTGTAGCGGGAAGATTCGGATAACAGGACTTTAGAGATCAAAGTCGCGATCGCGGCTCCCTTACGGTGCGGAAGAAGCTGCGCTCGCTTGGCGCCCCACCGGAACTGTCATGTCCTGCTTCTCCCCCGGAGAGAGCGGTCCAACTTGAATCGGCTCGGAGTTTTTGTAGCCCGGAGCGAAAACCTGGAGAGTGAAGACCGCGCGCGACGGAACTAGAAATTCCCGCGGCGCTCCAAAAATCGATGCGGTCTGCGGAGGATCTTCCGGTTTGCCGAGCGCGTTGCGGAGTATGACTTGCATGTTCGTCAGGTACTCGTGCGTCGCGCTGTCCATCGCGCGAACCTTCATCACCGCGCCCCTTGCGCCCATGTTGACCGTGACGTCTTCACACGCGCCTTCCGGAGTTACCGTCACTTTCTGCAACTCTACCTGGCCGCGCCATCCCGACCAGTTGCCTGAGAAGCCATCCGACTGTTTCTCTGGCCAGAGCGTGTAATCGCCAGGACGCAGATTATCGAAGGTGAATTTTCCATTGGCGTCCGTTTTTACCGGCGTTAAGCCCCCGCCGTATCCCGCACTCATGAACCTTGGGCTAATCGTTGCTTGCGTTACGGGGGAATAATTCTCATCAATGGCAACACCCGTGATGCATCCCAGACCCTTGGGAGAAAGTTTCGCGATAATCTCGTGCATCTGTCCCGGCGCCAGAGATGGAAAGTTGAATTCTGCCGAAGAGTAGCCTTTCGCGGTAACCACAATCCGCACCTTGGTCAAAGATGGAACCTGTGGCGGTAGACCATAGCTCAGCAGCGGCTCGACGGGAAGCCAAAGGCCAGGTTTGTCCCCGGGAAAAACATCGAGCACGATGTCGTGGACTGGCTGGTCGGTGGCGGCATCGGTGACCGTCAGTTTCAGCTTTGCGGCACGCGAGCGCACGTCGAAAGCGATGTTGGCGCAGAGAGAGGATGCAGCGATGGCAACATCCCGCACCGGCCACCAGATTCCGGGATAGCCGAGCTGATCGTTGAACGCATTCGCCTTATAGGTGCCGGGAGGGATGCCTTCGATTCTGAATCGTCCGGATTCGTCGGACTTGGGCTCGGGAAAGATTTGTGCTGTCGTCCAGACATTGTCGCCCATTGTGATGCGGATTCCTTCGACCGGCTGGCCGGCGTTGTCGACGACGCTCCCAGTCAGGCAGCCGGTTTGGGCACGCGCGGCGAGCGGCGAGAATATCTCCACGAGAATCGCCGCGATCACGAAAACAACAGATACGACTCGACTCGCCATATTGCTAGATCGTATGGAGCGGGCACCCTTGCCCCGCAGATTTAGACTTTGCTTTTGTTTTCTCATCAGCGTGCGAGTGCCCGCGGAGGCACAGTCAAAATCAAAGTCAAAAGCAGCGGGCAAGACTGCCCGCTCCACACGATCGTCCTAACCCTCGTCCTCTTCCTTTAGCTTCGCGATCACTCCGAAATCCTCCAGCGTGGTTGTATCGCCTTTGACTTCCCCGCTGCTGGCCAGTTCCCGCAACAGACGCCGCATGATCTTCCCGCTGCGAGTTTTCGGCAACGTGTCAGCAAAGCGAATGTCGTCTGGCTTGGCCAGCGCTCCAATTTCTTTTGCCACCCACTTCCGCAATTCTTCTTTCAGTTCTTTCGTGGGCTTGCGGCCATGTTCCAGGGTGACGAACGCGGAAATCGCCTGTCCTTTCAGTTCATCCGGACGGCCCACCACCGCGGCCTCCGCCACCGCCTCATGCGCTACCAGCGCTGATTCCACCTCCATCGTGCTCAGGCGATGTCCGCTTACGTTCAGCACGTCGTCTACGCGCCCCATGATCCAGAAGTAGCCGTCTTTATCTCGGCGCGCGCCGTCTCCGGTGAAATACATTCCCGGAATCTGCGACCAGTAATTCTTCACGTAACGATCGGGATCGCCATACACGGTGCGCAGCATTCCCGGCCATGGCCGCTTGATCACCAGAAATCCTCCCGAGGCTTCGGGCACGGATTTTCCATCCATCGTGACGACGTCCACGACCACTCCCGGAAACGGCCGCGTCGCCGAACCAGGCTTGGTGGCAATCGCGCCGGGAATCGGCGCAATCATGATGTGCCCGGTCTCCGTCTGCCACCACGTATCGGTGATGGGGCAGCGACCGCCGCCGATGATTTCGCGGTACCACATCCAGGCTTCGGGATTTATCGGTTCGCCGACCGTGCCCAGGAGGCGAAGGCTACTCATGTCATGCTTCTTCGGCCATTCGTTGCCCCACTTGACGAAAGTGCGGATCGCGGTGGGAGCGGTGTAGAAAATATTTACTTTGTGGCGCGCGATGATGGACCAGAAGCGGTCGGGCTCGGGAAAATTCGGCGCGCCCTCGTACATCAGGCTGGTGGCGCCGTTCTGCAGCGGTCCGTAGACGATGTAGCTGTGGCCGGTGACCCATCCGATATCGGCGGTGCACCAGTAGGTGTCTTCATCTTTCAGGTCGAAGATCCATTTGGTGGTCAGATACGTGCCAACCGAATATCCGCCGGTGGTGTGCACCACGCCTTTCGGTTTGCCGGTAGTCCCGGAGGTGTAAAGAATGTAGAGCGGATGCTCGGCATCGAGCGGCTCGGCGGGACAAACGTCGGAAGCTTTCGCCATCAGTTCGTGCCACCAGTGATCGCGGCCCTCCTGCATGTTGATGGGGGTTCCGGTGCGCTGGTAGACGACTACATTCTTAACGCTGGGACAGGACTTCAGCGCATCCTCAACCGCGGGAAAGAGTTTCACTTCCGCGCCGCGGCGATACGATCCATCCTGCGTGATCACCGCCGTGGCCTGCGAATCGTGGATGCGGTCGATCAGCGCGTTGGAGGAGAATCCTCCGAACACGATGGTGTGGGGCGCGCCGATCCGGGCGCAGGCCAGCATGGCGATAGGCAACTCGGGCGTCATGCCCATGTAGATGGCGACGCGATCGCCTTTTTTCACCCCAAGTTCCTTCAGCACGTTCGCGAATTTTTGCACTTCGCGGTACAGCTGCTGATAGGTGAGCACGCGAACTTCGCCGGGTTCGCTCTCCCAGATGAGCGCCGCTTTGTTCTTGCGCCAGGTCGCGACGTGACGGTCGAGGCAGTTGTAGGAAAGATTGATCTGGCCGCCGACGAACCATTTCGCCCACGGACAATTCCATTCCAAAACTTTTTCCCAGGGCTTGAACCAGTGCAGCTCGCGAGCAATCCCGCCCCAGAATTTGTCGGGATCGTCGATCGATTCGCGATAGATCCGTTCGTAGTCGGCGAGGCTCTTGATGTGCGCGTTCTTGCTGAATTCCGCGGGCGGCTCGAACTTGCGCTGCTCCTGCAGAATGGAATCGATGTTGGTGGCCTGCATGTCGATGATTTTGGGATCGATGATGGCTTTGTCGGGCATGATGAAACCTCAACGTGGAGGAACGTGCTTTCCCGTGCGGGATATGCACGGAATTGCAAAGGGACATTCTACAACGACAGCAGGCCGGCTCTTGGCTCTTGGCTCTTAGCTCTTAGCTTTTACCTTCTAGCTCCTAGCTTCTAGCCCATGCCACTGTCTGTCGGCTCTAAGCGCCAGGCCCCTAGCGCCGACTGGGGTCCCGGAGGGACCACTGACAATGGCCCGCCAGTCTACTGCCGGGAACGCACGCCGATGAAAGAACCGCGTCGCGGCGGGACGATTGAACCCCCCACACTCTAAACGTCCAGGAAACGCCCGCGATTTTCGGAGCTCGGTAGGAAACAAGTTTCCGAGCGACCAAAAAAGCGGTAGCGGTTGCGGGCGACTACGCGGTATCCCAAGTCGCGGAGGAAGCGGGGCTTGAACCGCAGCACGAATCCCGTGAGGCCCCAGAAGCCGCCGAGCTGTTTGAGGACGAATATCACCGCGTCGGAGCGAGCCAACAGACGTTCATCCGGCTGATCGGGGTTAACTACGACATAAACGGTGTCCAGATCAGCAGCGTCTGCCCCATGGCGAGCGAGGATGCGCCCCGCCAGCGCACTCTGCAACGAAGCAAAACGAAAAACGTCCGCCCGATCGTGACGCAGGACGAACTGGTTCATCCGGTTGCACAGCCCGCAAACGCCGTCGTAGAGCAGGATGGGGTGGGTCATGGGGCAAGCTAGATCGAAAACTTTATCCCCGGATCAAAATCCCCACTTCTCGCAAAGTACGCTAGAAATGGGGCACCCGCGATGTTGTGAAAAGCTCTCATCCCGCGCAGCACCTCAGGTCGCGCAGGCCGAAGGGTCCGGGCGCGGGCAGCCCAACCCTGATTTGTTCTGGACTGAATCGTCGCTGTGGCTGCAGATCGGGTGGGAGAGGATCGCACGCGGTCGCTGGCTCGACAACTCCTTCGGAGAGAATCCGCACCTGTGCCCTCGCGACCAGCGGGACTTTCATGGTGACTTCGCACACCAGAGCCAGCAGGTAGTGAAACCAGAGCGGAGCGGGAAACATCCACACGCGGCGGCCAAGCACTTGCGCCACGCGACGCGCCGCGTCGCTGAGATAGAGTTCCTCAGCCCCGGTGATTGCGATCGTTTGATTCATGAGGCGACCGTCGACCATGGCTGCAAGTAGCACCCGGACGAGATCGTCAATGGCGAGCGGTCGGATCGCTTTCTGGCGAAGGCCCACCGTGGCGAGAACGGGCAGCGTATAAAAAGCGTGGCTTAGATGGTCGAGCATGTGATCGCCGCGTCCGTAGACCATGCCGGACTTTATGATCGTGTAGTTGAGCCCCGAGTTGCGGACGATCTCTTCGGCGGCCGACTTCGACTCGTGATACGGCGAGCCGCAATCAGGACGCGCGCGCAGAAAGCTCATCAACGCAATCCGGCGCACACCAGCGCTTCTCGCCGCTTCCACCACATTGCGCGTCCCTTCGATGTGAACTTTCGCGTAGGTCTGTTCGCCAAGTTCGCGATTGATGCCGGCGCAGTGCGCGACGGCATCACATCCGGCGAAGGCGGCAGTCAGCATGCCGGAATCGGACAAGTCGCTCGAGACGCGCGACACCGCGCCTGGGTAGGGCGTGTTGTCGCTGGCTTCCGCACGCGCTATGCGGGAGAGCAATACGACTTCGTGGCCCTCGGTTCGTAGGCGGCGCGCTAAATGTCCGCCCACAAAGCCGGTTCCTCCTGTGATTGCGATCTTCATGATTTGGCTTCCTTTCTTGCCCTTTGGCGATATAAAAGCTGCGTCGGACAAACGGCGCTGAGGAAGTCGCCGACGGCGCCCGCAATCTCCTCGGGCTCCAGCTTGTAGAAAATGCGATTCCCTTCCCTGCGTTCCGAAACCAGATCCGCCGCCTTCAAAATGGAGAGATGGCGGGAAATCGACGGGCCCGAGATGGAGAAGCGTGCGGCGATCTCTCCTGCAGCCAGGTCGCGCTCCTTCAATTCCTGAAGAATCTGCCGCCTGGTAGGATCGGCCAGCGCGCGGAATGTGCGGGACACTGCCTTCATGTTTCTATCTTAGCTATTTTGCTAAATAGTGTCGAATGGAATAGCGAGGGTGGCGCTGACCATCTTAGGATTCTTGCAAAGGAGGAACTCCCACCGCTGTCTGGGGAAGTCCTGTCCGGAGGGTAAACGTTAGCTTTTTTGGTTAAATTGTTGATTTACAGGGGAATATAAATCTGGGAAAGCATGTCCGACTTAGCCTTTCAATTTGGCATTCTCGATATACAGGGCAAAAACGACGGCGCGGGCCTTTCGGTCTGCGCCGTTTGTATTTCCGGGGACTTCTAGTGGAGGTCAAGATCGCGAGCAAAACCACGAGTATGAAGTCAAAAGTGGCGGACGAGAGTGTCCGCCCCACGCGCTCGGGGACAGGATGGCGGGGACTCTGACTGGTAATTGGGACACGTACCAATGTTTTCCCCGCCGACGGTGCAAGTAAAATAGAATAGATCGTTCCCTAAAATGAAGATTGGCGGAATAGCGACTGGGGCTAGGAACAGATGTCCCCGTTTGTGCATCTAAGCGACCAGCACCTTATTTTGCGAACGCCTTATTTTGCTAACAGTAGTTCTGAATCTGAATCTCGTGAAGCTGGACCGCGTAACGCTAGACCTGGTTACGTTAACCCTGTGACGTTAGACCTGTGAAGAGAGATCTCGTGAAGATGAATTTTGAGGTTCCCATGAAAACTGTAAAGCTGTGTATTGCCTGTGCCGTGCTCGTAAGCGTTGCCTACGGGATGCCGCTTAACAACTCCGCCCGGTCGGTGATTCCCGGCGACCTGCAACAATTGATCTCGGTGGACTACCGGGCCATGCGCAACTCGCCGACCGCCATGGCGCTGAAACAGCAACTTCTGCCGGATTACCTGAAGCAGTTCGAAGGCGCTCTCAAAGGAATTGCCATTGATCCGGACAAAGATGTGGACACACTTTCGTTCGCGTCGTTCCGCACGCCGAAACAGGGCGTGAAGAATGTGGGCATCGTCACCGGCGACTTCAACATGAAGGCTGTGCTCAAGAAAATGAAGCTGCAGGCCTACAAGCCCAAGCTGTACAAGGACGCCAAGCTCTACCCCATGGATGGCGGCATGACGATGACGTTCCTGGATGACAACACCATGCTGTTCGGCGAGTCCACGGCGCTGCGGGTCGCGCTGGACACGAAAAACGGAGACGTGACGAACATTGACACCAATTCCATTATGTCGGACATGATGGGGAGCGTGGATGCAGCGCCGGTGTGGAGCATCCTGGACCAGCTCGGCACGCAGAACGTGATACGCTCGGCACTCGGCGATGCAGCCAAAGTTGCCGACTATGAAACGGTGAAGAAGCGGCTGCTCGGGTCGCGCTACACCATGGATTTCAGCAGTGGGGTCAACTTTGACCTGGACGTTGTGGCATCGGACTCGATCACCGCGGCCACGGTTTCATCGCTGGTGAAGGCGGGCATGTTGTACAAGAAAATGGGTGCCAGCCCCATCGAGAAGACCGCGATCGACAATACGACGATTGACTCGGACAGCTCGGACGTGAAAGTTCACTTTAAATCGAACGACCAGCAATTCCAATCGCTGATGCATTCAGACTTGTTCGCGGCGGTTTCGCACTAAAGACAGAGTCATTCACTACGGAGGCACTGAGGCATGGGGAAAAACCCTGCTCAGTGCCTTTTTCTTTGGTGCGCGGTTTTGGTGACTCCGTGTTTTCGTGGTGGATTTATTTTTTCTGCATTGCGCGCTTGGCGCGAGCCCAGCCGTTTTTGATGATCTGGCGGGAGCGGCCGACGGCGAGGGCGTCTTCGGGAACGTCTGCGGTGATGCACGAGGCAGCGGCTACGTAGGCGCCTTTGCCCACGCGGACGGGAGCGACGAGGGTGCTGTCACTGCCGATGAAGACGCCGTCTTCGATATCGGTTTTGTGCTTGTTAACGCCGTCGTAGTTGCAGGTGATGGTGCCGGCGCCGATGTTCACGCCCGCGCCGATATCGGCGTCGCCGAGGTAGGTGAGGTGATTGGCTTTTGAACCTTTGCCGAGCTTGATTTTCTTGGTCTCG
>Ga0209006_10002081_pt1 | contig 18200 bp, 17 predicted proteins | sample JacPin_JW_Ref_O2_FD_188567 | JGI IMG/M metagenome (GOLD analysis project Ga0209006, IMG submission 188567) | Forest soil microbial communities from Algoma, Ontario, Canada - Jack Pine, Ontario site 1_JW_Ref_O2 (SPAdes) (version 2) | ecosystem: Environmental > Terrestrial > Soil > Boreal... | reverse complement strand
GATCGTACTGAATGCTGCGTTGCCTTCCTCTGCCGGACCGCGCGCCCTGTTGAAGGCCCAGCTTGCCAATTTGGCAGCGCGTCCAACTTCAGCATCTAGCCCGTTATCGTTCTTGAACTGGCGGCGGGCACTGGTCGTTCCGGTCTTCGCCACACTGGCCTTCGCGGCGATCTTGCTGACGCATGGCAACCTGCATCGAATGCAGACCGCGCAAGCCCCTTCCCTTCCTGACGAACCCGATGCCCGCTTCACACCCGGCGCCGTCAGGTCTGCCACACGCAGCCAGGTCTGCTCGGCTACGATCGACGAACATCCTCCCGTTCCGGCCGCGCTAAAAGCGAAGGTATTGGAGTTGTATGGAGTGGCTGGCGGCCACGACGACGCCTACGAGGTCGACTACCTCGTCACGCCGCAGCTAGGAGGCGCCACCGACGTTCGCAACCTGTGGCCGGAGCCTTACCACCACACCGAGTGGAACGCCCATGTGAAGGATCGCCTGGAAGACAAACTGCGCGATATGGTCTGCCGGGGTGACATCGATTTGGCGACCGCGCAGCACGATATCTCCACCGACTGGATTGCGGCCTATCGCAAATATTTTCACGCCACTCAGCCGGTTCTGACCGGATCGTCCTAAACGTCGACCCCATCTTTTTTGCAAATTCTAGACATCGCCGTGACAAATCACCGGGACGGCTAAGGCATTCTCATTGCCAGATCAGGCGTGCCGATTCCCAGGCTTTTCCGCGATTTATTAAAGCTTGGGAGTTCGGATCGACCACTTCCAGGCTCTCCGTCACCGGGAGGGCGTGGGGAAAAACAGGCGCTCGCACCGCAGGGGGTACGGGCGCCGTTTTGTTTTTTGGGAGGGTGATTGGTTGTACACCTCGCAGTTAACCCCGCTTATTGTGTAGTGCCGCAACTGCTACAATCTCTAGTTACCGCCCAGGATTGCTGACTCCCGCATTCGTGCGCCGAAAGGTTCCCGGTGTGCGGAATCCGCTCCTGACGGTCCCAGCGCCATGAAATGTCCCTTTTGCGGATTTGCCAATGACAAGGTTGTGGACTCGCGCGAGAGTAAAGAGGCGGAGTCGATCCGCCGCCGCCGCGAGTGCCTGAAGTGCAACAAGCGCTTCACCACCTACGAACGCATCGACGAAATTCCCTACATGGTGGTGAAGAAAGACGGCCGCCGCGAAAAATTCGACCGGCAAAAGGTTCTCAATGGATTGCTGCGCGCCTGCGAGAAGCGCCCGGTGCCCATCAGCAAGCTCGAGCAGATCGTCAATGAAGCCGAATCATTCGTCATCGACTCGACCGAGCGCGAGCGCAAAACCAGCGAACTCGGCGAGTTGATCATGAACCGCCTGCGCCGTTACGACAAAGTTGCATACGTGCGCTTCGCCTCGGTATACCTCGACTTCAAGGACGTAAAAGAGTTCATGAACGAGTTGAAAGATCTGGTAAAGGTCAAGGGTGTCTGATCGCAAGCAGCGACAACCTCCAATCAATAAACCGCATTCAATAAAATGACGATAGAGAATTTATGGCACATAAAGTAACCCTCATCCCCGGCGACGGAATCGGTCCTGAAGTCACGCAGGCAACGGTGCGCATTCTCGAAGCAACCGGTGTGAAGTTTGAATGGGAGACGTTCGCCGTCGGAGCCGATGCCTTCGCCAAACACGGCGAATACATTCCCAAAGAAGTCATCGAATCCATCGAGCGCACGCGCGTGGCGCTAAAAGGTCCGGTCACCACGCCCGTGGGCGGCGGATTTTCCAGCATCAACGTCGCCTTGCGCAAAAAATTCGAGCTCTACGCCAACTTTCGTCCGATCCGCAACCTGCCTCATATTCCCACGCGCTATCCAAATGTCGATCTCATCATCGTGCGTGAGAACACCGAGAGCCTTTATTCCGGACTCGAGCACGAAGTTGTCCCCGGCGTCATTGAGAGCCTGAAGATCATCACCGAAAAGGCTTCGACCCGCATCGCGAAGTTCGCCTTCGAATATGCGCGCAAGCATGACCGCAAGAAGGTTCACGCCATCCACAAAGCCAACATTATGAAGTTGTCCGACGGATTATTCCTCAAGTGCTGCCGCAACATAGCCAAGGATTATCCCGAAGTCACCTACGCCGAGCACATCGTCGATAACACCTGCATGCAACTGGTGATGAATCCGTACCAGTACGACATTCTGGTCATGGAAAACCTTTACGGCGACATCATTTCCGATCTGTGCGCCGCGTTCGTTGGCGGGCTTGGTTTCGTTCCGAGCGCGAATCTGGGCGAGAATTGCGCGATCTTCGAAGCGGTTCACGGGTCGGCCCCGGACATCGCCGGTAAGAACATGGCCAATCCAACCGCACTATTGCGCTCGGCCCTGCTCATGGTTCGCCATCTCGGAGAGCACGAGGCGTCGACGCAGATTCGCAATGCGCTGGAGCGCGTTTACAGTCACCCCGAGAAGTTGACCCGCGATGTCGGCGGAAAAGCCGGCACATCGGAATTCGCGGACGCGGTCATTGAAGAAATGCGTGCCGCCACTCCATCTACAACCTAATCCTCGAATCCCCTTCAGCGGCGTTTTAAGGCTTCCAGTTCGTCCAGCGTCCGCGGCCAGTCCGATCCGAGAAGGCGTGACAGGCTCCGGTCGGCCAGTACTTTTCCACCGGTCTGGCAGCGGGCGCAATAGTTTGTTTCTTTGTCGGCATAGCGGATGCGCAACACTTTGTCGCCGCATCGTGGGCAGGGCAACCCATAGCGTCCGTGGACAGCCATCTCTTTTCGAAATGCCGTCACCTTCTCAGGAAAAGCTTTTTTCGCTTCCGCTTGTAAGCGATCAATCCACAATTGCAGGGTTTGCCGCGTTGCCGCGAACAAGCGCTCCCATTCTTCCGGCTTGAGCTTCTGCGTTTGCGCGATGGGTGAAAGCTGCGCCGCATGCAGGATCTCATCCGAATAAGCGTTGCCGATTCCGCTCAGCACGCGCGGATCGGTGAGCGCGCGCTTGAGCGTGTGGTTCTCCGCGGTCAGCACGGCGCGAAACGAATCGAGATCGGCGGCAAAGACGTCGATCCCTCCCGCGTCGAGCGAGGCCAGGTTCTCTTCTCCAGCGATGACATGGAGCGAGGCTCGTTTCTTCGATCCAGCTTCGGTGAGAACCAGCGAACCGTCGGGAAAATCGAACGCCGCCAGATTTTGTCTTCCGCCAAGCTTCGCCCCACGATCACGCCAATGCAGGCGGCCGGCAATCATCAGGTGCAGAACGAGCCAAAGATCGCCTTCCAGTCCAAGCGCGATGCGCTTGCCGACGCGCCGCAGCTTTTGCACCTTGCGTCCTTCCGCGCTCGCGAGCGGAGGCTGAACCGTCCGCAGCAGAAAAGGACTGGCCACGCGAACCTGCTCCAGCGTCTGGCCGGTGATGCGCGACTTCAGCGCGTCCATATAAGCCGATATATCGGGCAATTCGGGCATAGGCGAAAGATAATTCCCTACCAGCTTGCACGGCCCAGAGCAGATTTTGCAATCGAGAGAACCCCACGCGACGAATCTTTTGCAACTCCGCCATTGACTCGCACAGCGCGTTGGGAGTAAAGTTCCCCCGTTCCAAGGTTGTTGTGGGGGAAGATGACGCGCAAAATACGGCGCCTGGGGGTAGTTCTCTTTCAGCTCGGTGGACCCGACACGCTGGAAGCGATCGAGCCATTTCTCTACAACCTCTTTTGCGATCCCGACATTATTGATTTCCCCTTCGCCCGCATCGGGCGCAAGCCTCTCGCCAAACTTATTTCGACCACCCGCGCGCGTAAGGTACAGCATCACTACGCGACGATCGGCGGCGGATCACCCATCCGCAAGCACACCGAACGCCAGGCTCGCGCCCTCGAAGCCGAACTGCAAAGCCAGGGCATCGATGCCCGCTGTTTTGTGGCCATGCGCTACTGGCATCCCTTCACGAAAGAGGCGGTCGGGCAATTACGCGCCGCCGGGTGCGAGGAAGTCGTGCTGCTTCCTCTTTATCCGCAGTACTCTTCGACCACCACCGGATCAAGCCTGAACGAGTGGCAGCGTCATTTTTCCAGCGACGTTCCGGTGCACACCGTCGAGACCTTTTACCGCCAGGACGGATATCTCGACGCCGTCATCGAAAAAATTAACGAAGCCTTGGCACGTTTTCCCGAGTCGCGTCAGCCCGACCTGGTGTTCAGCGCGCATAGCGTGCCCATGGCAGTCATCGAAAAGGGCGACCCGTATCAGCGGCAGATTGAAGAGACCGTCCAGTTGCTGATGGCGCGCGGCGGATGGAGCAACCGTCACCGTCTTTGCTACCAGAGCAAAGTCGGGGCAAGCCGCTGGCTGCAGCCTTCCCTGCATCACACCATCAAAGAGCTCGCGGCCGAAAAGGTCCGCGAAGTTTGCGTCGTACCCGTGGCCTTCGTTTCCGATCATGTTGAAACGCTGGGCGAAATCAATCACGAAGCGCGCGAGCAGGCAGAGAGCCTTGGCTTCACCCAGTTTGAAATGAGCGCCGGCCTGAACGATTCGCCAAAGTTTATTCACGCTCTGGGCGAGATCGTTCTCGAAGCCGTAAATCAGCCGGTGCAGTCGTTAGCAAAGGTTCAGCAATTGAAAGAGCATTCGGCCGTTCCCGTGTACGCAACGGCCGCGGGGTTGGACTAGGGCCAAGCATTTCAGTCACAGGAGGAAATTATGGCGGAGCCGGAAGCCGGCAAGCCGAATCCGAGTACGGAGGCGGCGACACCAGCAGCGCCAGTGGCACCCAAACCCGCTGCGGACCCTACGAAGTACGTAGGCACGCCGGCGGTGGGCACGTCGAAAGCAGCTGCCGCGGCAGGTGTCTCGGGCACCGCACCCTTTACCGAAGTCGACCGGCGCCGCCGGCGCTTCGTGTGGGTCATGGTCACCGGATTTCTGGCCGCATGGTCCCTCGCCTTTTTCCGTTTCTTTCTTCCGCGCACGCTGTTCGAACCGAACACCGTCTTCAAGATCGGCTACCCCTCGGAGTTCGCTCTCGGCGTTGACACCAAGTTCCAGCAGAAATTCCGCATCTGGGTTGATCGCACTCCCGATCGCCTCTTTGTGATCTACGCCCGCTGCACGCACCTCGGCTGCACGCCCGACTGGAAGCCCAGCGAAAACAAATTCAAGTGCCCGTGCCATGGCAGCGGATACGACAGCGAAGGAATCAACTTCGAAGGTCCCGCGCCGCGCCCGATGGACCGCGCTCATATCGAACTCGCGCCCGACGGGCAAATTTTGGTGGATACCTCGAAGTTGTATTCCTGGCCGAAGGGACAACCGAGCAAGTTCAACGATCCGGGCGCATACATACCCGGCTAAGTGTTTAAGCGGCTATTGATAAACGGCTACCGAAATAAAAAGAGATTTGAAAGCGGAATCATTCAATGGCAGACGAAAACAATCCGAACGGCGGTAACGGCAAGAATGGGAAGGTAGGCCTTCTTGATCGCGTCAAGGAAGACGTACAGGCGCTCAAGACCGACATCCCCACCAAGGCGAAAGAACAGCTCGATGGACTCAAAGACCCGACCAAGACCCAGGTCTACACCTCGATCTTCCGCCACAAGCACGATGACACGCCGCGCAACCGCGCGCTGGGCGTGCTCTCCAACGTCTTCCTGCATCTGCATCCGGCCAAGATCAATCGCGATGCCGTGCGCTACAGCTACACGTGGGGGATGGGCGGCATTACGTTTTATCTATTCCTGATCCTCACTTACACCGGCGTGCTGCTGATGTTCTATTACCACCCGAGCAAGGTGCAGGCCTTCCGCGACGTGCTGTATCTCGAGCACGATGTCCCGTTCGGAAAGATTCTCCGCAACATGCACCGCTGGGCCGCTCACCTGATGGTGATTGGCGTCTGGCTGCACATGTTCCGCGTCTTCCTCACCGGTTCGTACAAAAAACCGCGCGAGTTCAACTGGAACATCGGCGTGCTGCTCCTGGTATTCACGCTGCTGCTTTCCTTCACCGGATATCTTCTACCCGACGATCAACTCGGATTCTGGGCTGTCACCGTCGGCACAAACATGGCACGTGCGACGCCGCTGCTCGGGCACGAAGGACCGTTCGGCTCGATGTTCGGCATGACTCCGTATAACGACGTGCGCTTCGGCCTACTCGGCGGATCGATCGTCGATGCCAACGCGCTGCTGCGGTCGTACATCTGGCATTGCATCGGGATCCCGATTGTGGCCTCGATTCTGATGATTGTTCACTTCTGGCGCGTAAGAAAAGACGGCGGAATCTCAGGGCCGGCTCCAGTCATGCTGACCGAGGAAGCCGACAAGCCGCGCCGCGGACCGAAGGCGGCGGGAGAGTGATTATGTGGCGCGGGCACTGATGCCCGCGTGCAGGCAGCTTATGAACTTTTGGTGCGGTAGAGCTTTATGCATTTCGCGGACATGAGTGTCCGCGCCACATAAAGCAGCGCTACGGAGACTTTATGGATTGGCGACAACTTTGGGAAATCTGTTCGGCGCCAGACAACGTGCCGATCGTCGGTTTAATTCCGCTGCTTGCCTTCTACATTTATCTTGCCGTTAAGCAGGCGCGCGCCAACGATCAGCTCATCGAGCAACTGGAAGCCGATCCGGCCATGGCCAAGACGCACCACCGCAAGACCTGGCCCTTCAAGCCCGGCTGGCAAAAAGAAGTTCACGTCTGGCCGTTCCTGCTGCGCGTGGAATTCCTGGGCGCGATCATCGTCACCATCATTCTGATGATCTGGTCGATCAGTCTCAACGCTCCGCTGGAAGAGCCTGCCAATCCCAATCTCACCATGAATCCTGCCAAGGCGCCGTGGTACTTCCTCGGCCTGCAGGAGATGCTCGTCTATTTCGATCCGTGGATCGCCGGCGTCGTCATGCCCACCATGATCATCATCGGTTTGATGGTAATTCCCTATATCGATACCAACCCGCTGGGCAGCGGCTATTACACGTGGAAGCAGCGCAAGTTCTCGATTTCGACTTTTCTTTTCGGCTTCATCATTTTGTGGGTCGCGATGATCATCATCGGCACGTTCATTCGCGGTCCAGGCTGGCAGTGGTTCTGGCCGGGGCAGACGTGGGATCACAACCGGCAGATCTACGAAGTAAACCGTGACTTGCCGGATCTTTTCAGCATCACGTCGAACTGGGGCAAAGCAGTCTTTGGCGGAATCGTCGTCGGAGGTTTCTATCTGCTTGGCGGCGGCGCGGTGTATTCGCTCTTCCGCCGCAAAATGCCGAAAGACTTTCAGCGCATGAGTCTGCTGCAATTTTCGCTGATGGCATTTCTGTGGCTGACCATGATCGCGCTGCCGCTGAAAATGGCTCTGCGCCTGTTGTGGCATATCAAGTACGTGATGATTACTCCTTGGTTCAACATATGAAGTTCAATATATGAAACCGTCATTGGCCGTTAGTCGTTGGTCGTTGGCAAACCAATACGCGCGACCTCGAACAAGCGAACGACTAACGACAAACGACTAACGACAGTTTTCGGAGGAAGCGTTGCCCGAAAAACCCATCCCCGAGCAGGACCCGATCACCAGTAAGTCGTACGCCATTTACTATCTGATCGCCACGGTGATACTGATCGCCACGTTGTTCTGGGCCCTATGGGACGAAGCCTGGGGACAACGGCCATGGAAAGCCTTCCAGGACAACTGGAAGATCCGCTACAGCGCTTTCCTCGACACCGCGCAATCGAAGTCCACCACGTCTGAGAATGACGTCAAGAAAACTTCGGAATATGCCGAACTGAACGCGGCCGTCAAAAAGGCCTCCGACGACTCCGCGTCCTCGGCCAAAGCTGCACGCGAAAAACTCGACGACGCCAATGCCCGCCTGCTCGCGGTCCAGAGCGTTTTCACCGACCGCCGCGCCTACGTCAATGCTCTGACCTACGAACTCGAAACCAGCGAGAGCCAATCCGCCAAGGCCAGCAAGCAGAAAGAGATCGACGAGTACAAAGCAAAGAAAGCCACGGTCGAATTTCCCGATGGCAGCAAGCAGCAATTCAACTTCGAAGAGCTGGAAAAGAAATATAACGACATCCGCGACGAGCGCACCAAGCTGAGCCTCGATCTCGGCGATGTGCTCAAGCCGGTCACCGCAGCTCACGCCAAGCTCGATGACTACCTCTCCGACCACATGGTCGATTTAACTCCGGAGCAGATCGAAGGCCTCAAAAAGAAAACCTCCGACTGGGACGCCAAGATCGTCCAGATCAACGTCGCCGAGGCCAATATCGTTGATCGCTGCGAGTCCTGCCACATGGGATCGCGCGAGCCTCTGAAGATCACCGAAGCGTCGATGGTTGGCAAGGGCTCGAAGAAGCCCGACGAGTACGCCGCAGCTTTTGTAAGCCACACCGATCCCGAACTCCTCAAGATCCACGATCCCGACAAGTTCGGCTGCTCGCCCTGCCATCAAGGCAACGGGCGCGCCACCACCAGCGTCGAGAAGGCGCACGGAAATTACGAGCACTGGCTGTGGCCGCTTTATCCGAAAGAAAATTCCCAGGCGGGATGTCAGTCCTGCCACTCCGCCGACATGGTGCTGGCCAGTAACGACGTGCAATTCGACGTCATCAACAACGGCAAAGATCTCTTCCGCCAGCGCGGCTGCATGGGCTGCCATCGCTATGAGGGATACGACAAAGAGCCCGAAGATCTGAACAACGTCGGCCAGCAGATCAAGCAGATCGAAGGCCAGAAGAAAGACAACGTGAAGCAGTCGGCTTATCTGATGAAGCAAGCCGACGCCGCCGAATCAAACGACGCCGCCAACAAGTTCAACGAGCAAGCCGTCGACCTCCGCGTCGCCAACAGCAAATTCGATGGACGCTTGCAGCAGCTCGATTTCCAGTCGCACAGCCTCATGCAGGATCAGAAAAAAGTCGGGCCAAATTTAAAAGACGTCCGGCTGAAGCTGAACAAGAACTGGATTCCGGTTTGGTTGAAGAAGCCGTCCGATTTTCGTCCCACGACCAAGATGCCGAACTTCCGCTTGAACGATCACCAGATTCAGGCCATCTCGGCGTACATCTGGCAGTCGGGATTCACCGACACGCTGCCCAAGCACAAACCCGGCAACGCCGCGCATGGCAAAGAATTATTCGAGACGCGCGGCTGCCTCGCCTGCCACTCCATCGGCGAGGGCGATCAAGTTATGGGCGGAACGTTCGCCGCGAATCTGACGCGTGTCGGCGAAAAGGCGAACTATGACTATCTCGTGCGCTGGGTTCACAACGCGCGCGAACGCACGCGGCCCTATTGCCCGTACGAAAAGAAAGATATCGGTCCCGAGGATTACGCCAAGAAGGGACTTCCCTATCAGTTTGATCTCGAACACAGCACCTGTCCTAACGACGGCCACGAACTGCAAGTGCAGAACATGACCGTGATGCCCAGCCTGCGCCTCGCGCCGGAAGACGCCGAAGACATTGCAACCTACCTGCTGACGCAGAAGAAGCAGGAGCCATCGGCCTATGCGGACGCTGCGTTCATGGATGATCCGAACCTGAAGGCAGAAGGCAAAAAATGGGTTCGACACTTCGGCTGCGCCGGATGCCACGAAATCTCGGGATTCGAAGATGAAGGCCGTATCGGCACCGAACTCACCTTCGAAGGCTCGAAGCCAATCGAGCGCCTCGACTTCGCTCTCTCCACCGAACCCGCGCAGCGCGGCGGCAAAGATTCCGAGCCGATCAAAGATAAAGACGATCTGGCCCGCCTGCCCGATGGCCCCGCCAACACGCCCTGGTACGACCACAAGGGATTCTTCGAACACAAACTCGCCGAGCCCAATGTCTACGATCAGGGCATGGTCAAGGGCGAAACGGAAGCCCTGCGCATGCCCAACCTGCACCTCAGCAAAGATCAGGTGCTCGACCTCACTACTTTCCTCATGGGCAGCCAGGAAACTTCCCTGCCCGCGAGCTATCAGTACAAGCCCGGTGACGCCCGCCACGACATTCAAGAGGGCTGGTGGGTGGTCAAGAAATACAACTGCATGGGATGCCATCAGTTCATCCCCGGCCAGAAAACTATCCTGATGGGATTGAAGCAGTATCAAGACGTACAGGAACAGTTGCCGCCCAAGCTCCTTACCGAAGGCGCGCGCGTCGATCCCGAGTGGCTGCGCAAGTTCTTGTCGAATCCATCACTCAGCACCACCGACACGAACCGCAACGGCGTGCGGCCGTATTTGAAAGTCCGCATGCCCACGTTCTCGTTCTCCGACAACGAATTGAGAAAACTCGTGCGCTTCTTCCAGGCGCTGTCGCAGCAGCCAATGCCTTACATTCCGGAAGAGGTTCCGGTGCTGACCACGAAAGAAACGGACATGGCGCGGAGCTTGTTCTCAAGCACCGCTGCGCCGTGCCTGAAGTGCCACGCGACCGGCGATCCCAATCACGACAAGGTTGCGACCGCACCGAACTTCCTGCTGGCGAAAGAGCGCCTCAAGCCGGACTGGGTCGAGCGCTGGATTACCGATCCGCAATCGGTCAGCCCCGGCACGGCGATGCCTTCCGGGCTATTCAAGGAGCAGAATAACCAGTGGGTGTTCTCCGGCCCAACCCCGCCGTCGTTCAACGGATTCACCGGAGATCATCGCAAGCTGCTGACGGACTACATCTTCCAGTTGACGCCCGAAGAACAACGTCGCGTCGGCTCGTCCATGCCACACGCAGCGCTCCGGCGTTCAACAAATCAAAAGCAAGCGGCCGCGCCGCCCCACACCGCTGTGAGCGGAGGTTCGCGGTAGACTTTTTGTAATAAAAGACCATCTGAATCATTACTGAAGAAGAGACTTTCAAGGAGAAAGGCGACATCATGAATAAGAAAACGACCCTGCTAAGTTTACTGGCGCTGTGCGCGTTGCTTGCGCTCGGAGCATGCAGCAAGAAGGAAGATCAGTCGACCAACACCGCGGCTGAGCAACAAGCCGCTCCGGCGCCCGCAGCCACACCCATCGATCCTGCAACGGTGGCCACCGTCAGCGGCACCGTAAAGTTTGATGGCCCGGCGCCGAAAGCATCGAAGATCGACATGAGCCAGGATCCTGCCTGCAAGGGCGGAAACGAGGCGGAAAACGTTGTCGTCAGCGGGGGCGATCTCGCCAACGTTTTCGTCTACGTGAAAGAAGGTCTTGGCAATCGCACCTTCGACGTGCCCACAACTCCGGTCGTGCTCGATCAGTCAGGCTGCAAATATCATCCGCACGTCCTCGGCGTAATGGCCGGACAAACCGTTCAGATCAAGAACGACGATCAGACCACGCACAACATTCATCCCACGCCGAAAGACAATCGTGAGTGGAACGAGTCGCAGCCGCCATCCTCGCCCGCGATCGAAAAGAACTTTGCGCGCGAAGAGATCATGCTGCCGGTCAAGTGCAACCAGCACCCATGGATGAAGATGTACATTAACGTGGTCAAGAGCCCGTTCTATGCCGTCACCGACAAAGACGGGAAATATGAAATCAAGGGCCTGCCCCCGGGCGATTACACCATCGCCTTCGTGCAGGAAAAACTGGGCGAGCAGGATCAGAAGGTCACCGTCGCCGCAAAAGATTCGAAGACGGTCGATCAGAGCTTCAAACCGGCCGCGGCGGAGTAGTCGCGAGCCAGAAAATGCAAATCGGGTGCCCCACTTCTCGCCGCCTCTGCCAGAAGTGGGGACTTTGAATTTTCCAGCACCGCAGATCGATCAACGGCTCGCCCCGCATTTAATAAAAAACGTTTGATAAACTATCGTGTTACAAAGAACGGGCTGCCACTGGGCGACGTTCTGCATTTCTCATGGGTTCAAAGCTCAAATCCCTCGCAACGCCCTATAATCGCGGCCATCACCGCCTCGCCGTTTTTCTCGCCTGTTGGGTTTTTCTTCTCATCATTGCGGGCGCGCTGGTCACCAGCAACGAGGCCGGACTTTCTGTTCCCGACTGGCCTACTTCGTTCGGCTCCTGGTACAAGGTTCCCAAACTCGTCGGCGGAGTGAGGTTCGAGCACCCCCATCGCATGATCGCGCAAGTCGCGGGACTGCTGACCATCGCTCTCGCCATCTGGACGTGGCGCGTCGAAAAGCGGCGTTGGATGCGGATTCTGGCCTATTCGGCAGTTGGAACCGTAATCGCCCAAGGGATTCTCGGCGGCATCACCGTATTGTTCTATCTGCCTCCGCCAGTTTCTTCGGCGCATGCGGCGCTGGCGCAAACATTCTTTTGCATTGCCGTCGCAATGGCGATGTTCACGAGCAGGAAGTGGGTGGAGGAGAACCCGCGCATCGAGTTCGACGAACGCCGTCCGAGTCTCTTTACGCTTACTCTATGGTCGATCTTTTTTCTCTACGTACAATTGACCCTGGGAGCCATGTTCCGTCACCACGGCTTGAGCTGGTGGCCGCACGTTCTCAACGCCATCGTGGTTTCATTTGTCCTCGCGTGGACCGCCATCCGCGCTATGAGTTCCTATTCACGCATTGACGCGATTCGCCGGCCAGCAGTTATGATGCTTTCGCTGGTGATCGTACAACTGTGTCTTGGCTTCGCCGCGTTTCTGACGCGCGTGGCCTGGGGACGCGACGCGGTGCAGCCCGAATTGCCCATGGTCGTTTCGACGGTAGCGCATGTTGCCGTGGGCGCGCTGTTGCTGGCGACGACTGTGATTCTCGCGATTCAGGTGTGGCGCCACGCTCCCGTCGCCAGTGCCGAGCGAGCGCCGCACGCCCAGCAAGATGCGTCGGCAGCATGAGTTGGTTGAGTTGTTCGGTTCGAGATTCTGAAGTCAACGCGTAGTCTGCAACTCATAGGAGGCAACTTGCGTTCGATAATTCTGGTGCTCTCTCTGATTCTCGGATTACTGCCGCTCGCCGGCGTCGTCTGGATTCTGGCCAGCGGCATGATCACGCTATGGCCGCCCTCGGCCACGGTCGACGGCCTTTTCATGAGCCTCATTCTTCTGACTCTCGCAGCCTGCTTCCTGCTGAACGCATTCTGGGAGATGCGCGATCAGGGCATCATTCCGAAGAAAGCAGCCGCAGTTGCGCCGGCAAAAGCTCCCGTTGCCAAGGCCAGCTAGACTGATCGCCTAAAAATGATCGCCTAAAAATGATTGCCCTGAATTCGATCCCCGAGCAGTACGCCTACTTCCCTGCTCTCAATGCCACGCTAAACGGGACCAGCGCAGCATTGCTGCTCACCGGACGCGTGCTCATCGCCAAAGGCCGTATCGCCGCGCACCGCACCTGCATGATCGCGGCCATGATCGCCTCGGCGTTGTTCCTGTGCTGCTATCTCTTCTTCCACTATGAGGCGGGCAACATCCGCTTTCTCGGCCAGGGATGGGCACGCCCGGTTTACTTCACCATCCTAATCACGCATGTCACGCTGGCCATCGTGATCGTGCCACTGGCTATCATCACGCTCAACCGCGGCCTCAAGGCGCGCTACGACAAACATCGCGCCATCGCGAGATGGACCTGGCCGCTTTGGATGTACGTGTCGGTCACCGGAGTGATCGTATATTTCATGCTGTATCAGTGGTTCCCGCATAGCTAGAAAGGCATTGTTGATTGTGTGATTGCTGATTGTTGACTGAAAAGCAGCGAGCAAACGACTTGTTTTTCAATCAACAATCGGAAATCAACAATCAGCAATTTCTTATGTCCCTTCTGAAGCTCAAAATCGACGTTTCCGGCACAGTTGGCGACGAGGCATGGCGTGAGATCAAGCAGTTCGACCAGATTCAGTCCGCCGACTTCGGCCCACAGTACGGCAGCAGCCCGCATAACCATGCTCCCGACGCGCCGCACGGCAAAGGCGAATGGATCGGAGCTGAAATCCGCCTGCAGACGCCGCTTCTGGCGCAATACGCCATGTCGCACTATCTCGAGCAGGAACGCGTGCTCGACGCTGATGTGGATTAGTCTTTCGCATTGTGCGCAATGAGTTTTGCTATAGTTCTGCTCGTGTCCAATCCTGTCCAAACTCCAATTCTTGCCGAGGACGCTCTGCCGCTCGTACCGCGGGTCAATGTCCAACAGCGCCTCGGTGCTGCAGCAATGTCGGCGCTGATCCCCGGTCTCGGGCAGCTTCGCCTCGGACACTCGCGCAAGGGATACGCACTGCTTGGGGGATTGATTGCGCTGCTGATTTGCTTCTGGCCGCTGCGACTGCCTCGATTCTATGCTGGACTGATTTCCATTCTTTGGGGTGCGGTTCTTCTCTTCAACTTTGCCATTTTTGATGCCCTTTTCAGCCGCGAGCACAAAACTGGCCGCCGATTGTCTTTGATTTGGATTCCTGCGGGGATTATCTTCGTCTACATTGGACTCAATATTGTCTTTACAGCTTGTTTGGTTGGCGCCGGCTTTCGTACTTCACGATGCATGTCTTCCTCGATGGAACCTCTCTTGAAGGTGAACGACCGATTCGTCTTCGACTCGAGATACTACCCATCTCATCCAAAGAGCCGAGGTGATGTTGTGATCGTACGCCGGGAAGGTTCTCTGATTATTAAGCGCATCATCGCCGTAGGTGGCGATACGATTCAAGGCAACGATCAGGAAATATTGCTGAACGGAAGTGCGGTCAATGAGTCGTACGATGTGACTCAAAGGGACGAGCGATCTTTCGGTCCCGTCGCTGTCCCCGCAGGTAAATACTTCGTCATGGGCGACAATCGCGAGGTCAGCCTCGACAGCCGCGATTATGGACCGGTTGAAGATGCCGCAATTATAGGAAGGACTCTCTATTTCTACGGATTTGGCCCAGGACCTTTGACGAGGAGGCTGGACTGAATGCCGCAGATGGACCGTGCCGCTACCAATGCAGACTTGACATCGAGCGACAAGCCCAAGCGCTCGATGTCGCGCGCGCAAAAGATTCTCTTCTTCACCACCGGATGGCTGATTGTGCTGATGCCGTTTCTCTTCTGGTGGAACACCTGGTTTGGACGGCATCTTTCCGACGCGCAGCTGACTGAATATCTTCACGATACGAAGAAGCCGCGGCATATTCAGCAGGCGCTGGTGCAGGTGAGCGAGCGCATGGCAAAGAATGATGGCGCGGCGAAGCAGTGGTATCCCGACCTGACGAGGCTGGCCAGCGATCCCGTCGAAGAGGTTCGCAACACCGACGCGTGGGTGATGGGGCAGGACACATCGGCGGCGGGATTTCACGGTGCGCTGCTGAAGATGCTTTCCGACACTTCGCCCATGGTGCGCGGCAACGCGGCGCTCTCGCTGGTGCGCTTCGGCGACGCCACCGGACGTTCGCAGATCGTCGCGCTGCTTCATCCGGCGGACGTGATGGCTCCGGCGAGCGGCAAAATCATCGACGCGGACCGGCCCGGCACCGCGATTCATCAAGGCGGCCTGCTGGCCAAGCTGCAGAACGCGCAGGGACAGACAGTCGAGATTCGCTCGCCTATTCCGGGCCGCAGCCGCACCATTGCGCAGCCCGGAGCCAATGTCGTAGTCGGCACTGAAGTCGCGATCGTCGATCCCGCGAGCGAGCAGGTTTGGGAGGCTTTGCGTGCGCTCTATCTGGTCGGGCAAGTCAGCGATCTCGACGCAGTGCTCCCCTATGAACGCGAGCTCCCCGACATTTCCAACGACATGCGCCAGCAGGCGATTGAGACGGAGAAAGCGATTCGCGCTCGGGCTGGAGCGAATTGACCCAGATCGACGCTCTTCATTTTTTGGGATTTTTCCTCTAAATCCATGATTCTATTGCAGTTATGGTTTGCAGATCCGCCCCGTTCCCCGCAAAATCTTGCGCTTAAAGGATTTACAGGGAAAATCTTGCAAACGAAGGAGTTATGCGGCCCGCTCTTCCGCTCTTTCCACCATTTCCGTTAACTCCGGCATACTTTTCCATCATGACGGATTCATATTTTCAGTAAAGGTTGTTCGTCACAAGATTGCGATTTTAGCTGTGGAAAACTGGAGATCGTGGGATTTTTGGGCCCTCCACATCGAACTTGACGTATTATGGGGTTCCAAAGACAGTTGATCTGTCGTTTTGCGGTATGATGGGCGGGCCCTTTCGCTAGAGAAACTCGCCCCTTCGAAACGCAGTCGAATCGCGTGCCACACACGCCAGCCGTTCCCGCCCGGAACATGAAGGTTCTTATGCCCCCAAAAAAATCCTCGCTCGTGAATCACTGGATCAGAACAATCGCGTTCCTTCTTAGCAGCGCAGCGGCATTGCCGGGTTTTGCCCAAACCTTTTCGATCATTCATCGCTTCACAGGAAACGCCGGCGCCGGAAACCCGGCATTCCAGCTTGTCCAAGATGCGGCGGGCAATCTCTACGGCACGACAAGTTGGGGTGGTGCCGTGCGTAGCTGCGAAGGCAGTGGTTGCGGCGGAGTCTACCGTCTCTCGCCCAACGGAAACTTGGGGTGGACCTACACTGAGTTGTACAACTTCCAATTCGGCGCCGAGCCGTACAACCTTATTCTTGACAGTGCGGGTAATCTATACGGCACATCGGCGGCAGGAGGCCCTTCTGGAGCCGGCCTGGTGTTTGAGCTGTCGCCGACGACCACCGGGCCGTGGACATTCACCACGCTTTACGCCTTCACTGGCGGCAGCGACGGTTCTCTGCCGAACGGATATTTGGTCTTTGATGCCGAAGGAAACTTGTATGGCACGACGGCTTACGGAGGCAATTCCGAGAACCTCGGTACAGTCTTCGAACTATCGCCGCAAGCCGGAGGAGGCTGGACGGAACAGGTATTGTGGGATTTTAACTTCACCTCCAATGCGGGCTACAACCCAAGTGCGGGCGTGGTTTTTGACGCGCAGGGGAATCTTTACGGTACGACTTCCGGGGACCAGGCCATTGGCACCTATGGCACCGTTTACAAGCTGACCAAAGGCGCAAGCGGATGGGAGGCGACTTTGCTCCATGAATTCAAGGGCAGCGGGGACGGGGGGATACCAGAAGCGCCGGTCGCGATCGATGCCGCCGGAAACTTGTACGGTACGACCATTATCGGAGGAAATGCGCAGGGATCATCCGGGACCGGCACTGTGTATGAGCTGTCGCCTAACGGCAGCGGAGGTTACGCATTCGGGGTACTTCATGATTTCGGAAAAACTGGCCAGTCCTATTATCCGGTGGTGCTGGACTCCTCTGGCAACTTGATCGGCGTGGCAGATGGCGGAAGAACGAATCCGCCAGGATTCGTTTTCAAACTGACCCACTCCGGCACTTCGTGGAGCTATAGCGTGCTTCATGGATTTGACGGCAACAACGGATTTCAACCCAACACGGTCATGATTGATCCATCGGGCAACATATACGGCGTTACAAACGCTGGGGGCATCGCGGGCTGTGCGAACGATAGTGGCTGCGGAACGATCTTCGAAATCGCCGCCGCGGCAAACTGAAAACGCTGAACAGCTTCGACGGCACACTTGAACCGCCCGAAGTTTGGGCGGTTTTTCTTTACACGGTGAAGACGATGCTGCGCTTCACTGTCGCTTGCGGTGGGTTGCGGATAGGGATTCTTCGACTGCGCATGACGGCTCGCTTTGCTCGTTGTCATGCTTCGCTCAAAATGATAGGGCTTACGCGATGGGTCGGTAAAGACGAAGATCCCTTCGGCGCGCTTCGCTGGCTCAGGGCAGGCTCTTCACTCCGCCTCGCTACGCTCGCCCCCGGCTGAAGACCCGAGGTCTACCAAACCGGCTCCGCTCAGGATGACAAGCGGATCGCCGACAGCTAGATCGCCATCGGGCCGACTTCTTTTTCTACTTCCACGATGTCGACCATGACAATGGCATCCCAGGGGCAGCCGTCGAGGAAGGCGCCGTCTGGGCCTTTGCTCAGGCACTTCTTGCAGCCGATACAGAGGATGGGATCGATGGCGATGCGGCCAAATGGCGGATGGTCTTCGTCGGGCACCCAGAACATGCAGTCTTCGACTGGACAGTATTCGACGCAGGCGGGCGAGCCGGCGCATCCGGTGCAGCACTCAGTGATGACGGCGAGTTCTTTGGGCTTTTTCTTGCGAGGGGTGGCGAGGCCTTTGGACTTCGGTTCGAACTTGAGTTCGTCGGGAACCATCCCGACAGCTTTGGTCGCTCCGGGTGCGGCAGGCATGGCAGGGATTATAGCGCAGAAAATCGCTTCTGGCTCTTA
>Ga0209006_10002080_pt1 | contig 18201 bp, 11 predicted proteins | sample JacPin_JW_Ref_O2_FD_188567 | JGI IMG/M metagenome (GOLD analysis project Ga0209006, IMG submission 188567) | Forest soil microbial communities from Algoma, Ontario, Canada - Jack Pine, Ontario site 1_JW_Ref_O2 (SPAdes) (version 2) | ecosystem: Environmental > Terrestrial > Soil > Boreal... | reverse complement strand
TTGCCGATGCCGTCATGCAGCACAACGACCCCGCTGTCCGGTTGTTGATCGCGAACAAATCCGATGTGAACGCTGCGCAAACCGACGGAACAACGGCGCTGCATTGGGCCGCTCGCTGGGACGATCTCCAGACGGCTCAATTGCTGATTCGCAACGGAGCGTCCCCGGAGGCAACGAATCACGACGGCGCCACACCGATGTTTCTAGCAGCGCAAAACGGCAGCGCGGCAATGATCGAGCTACTCCTAAAAGGCGGAGCGGACGCGAACACGCCCGTGCTCGCTCATGGTGAGACCGCGCTGATGATGGCGTCGCGCAGCGGGAGCGTGGACGCCGTTAAGGTGCTGATCGAGCATGGAGCGAAGGTCAATGCGAAAGACAGCCTACGCGGAACCACGGCGCTGATGTGGGCCGCCGAACAGGGCCATGCCGGAGTAGTGGAGTTACTGATCCGTAGCGGGGCCGACGCGCGCGCACAATCCGAAGTCTTGCGGCCGCTCAAGCGCAAAGGGCTGGGGTTTGCGCCGGTAAGCGAACAAGGTGGTCCAGATGGTCCCATTAAAGGTGGCCTGACAGCGTTGCTATTCGCGGCGCGGCAAGGGTCCATCGAATGCGTTCGTGCACTTACTAACTCGGGCGTGGATGTGAACCAAACCTCGGCCGATGGCAGCAGTCCCCTGTTAGTCGCCGTGCAGAACGGTTACTACGATATCGCACTCTACTTAATGGACCACGGTGCGAACGTCAACCTGGCCAATTCCAAGGGCTGGACGCCGCTCTATCTCGCGGTGAAAATCAGAAATCAGGAAACCACCGCCATCCCGGGCCCCGGAACCGATGGGGTGCTCGACTTCATTCAGACGCTGCTCAATCGAGGCGCCAATCCAAATGCGCGGATCCAGGCGGACACCGAGATCCATCAGGGGATGACGGCGGCGTGGTTGAAGGAAGCGGGCGCGACACCCTTATTACGAGCAGCGCTGTGCGGCGATCTTACGGTGGTGCGTTTGCTGCTGGCTCATAAGGCCGATCCGTCGATTCCGACCTTCGACCACACCACGCCTCTCATGGTGGCTTCAGGCGTTGGCTGGGCGGATGGAATGCTTCGTGAATATTCCGAGGATCAGAGCCTGGAAGTGGTGAAGCTGCTGCTGGACCTTGGCTCCGACGTAAGTGCCGCCAACGATCACGGGATTACCGCATTGCACGGAGCGGGATTTAAGGGCGCGAATAAAGTGGTGCAGCTTCTGGTGGAGCATGGCGCGAAGCTGGATGCGCTGGATAAGGGCGAGGATTACGGATTCGGAGTCAGCTCGATCCGAATGACGCCGTTGAATTGGGCCGAGGGCGTGCCTATAGGGATGTCGTCGGCAATCTATCACACCGAAACCGTGGCGCTCATGGCGCGGCTCATGCAGGAGCGAGGAATCCCCGTGGTCTACAACTCATTCCACGGCGAGAAAGCGCCCGGATACAATTTTGGCGCACCGGAAGCGCCTAAATAGCTTTCTTATTCAATTAGCGCTCTTTTAACTCCCCATTGCCCCGACAATATCGGCGCGACACATCAGCGCGAACCCTTGCCATCTATCAACGTCTGTGATATCGTTGCCAGCCGAGCGGGGAGGCTGCCATGAAAACCATCGGAGTATTGCTGTTGTGCACCGTTGCGCTGTGGTCGCAGTCGCAAAACACAGCTCAAATACAAGGCGTTATTCAGGACGCGTCGGGCGCGCCGGTTGCAAGTGCTCAGATCACGATTACTCAAACCGAAACAGGTCTCACCCGAGTGGTGAACAGCGAAGCAGATGGCGGATACGTGCTGCCCAATCTTCCGATCGGCCACTACCGGCTGGAAGTAAGCAAGCTTGGTTTCGCGACCTACATCCAGACCGGCATCGAGTTGCAGGTGGCTACCAATCCCACCATTGACGTGGCGCTGAAGATTGGCGCGGTGAATGAACAAGTGCAAGTGGAGGCCAATGCCGCGCTGGTGGAGACACAAGCCACTGGCGTGGGCAACGTCATGGAGACCCAGCGCATTGTGGAACTACCGCTCAACGGCCGCGTTGCTACGGACTTAATCCAATACACCGGCGCGGCCATTCCACTGGGCGTTGCGGGCAATGGAGGCTATCCAGGGACGCCGCAGTATTCCATCGCCGGGTCTCAAGCCTTCGGCGTCGGTTTCTGGCTGGACGGCAGCGTGTACAACAACCCGTGGGATTTGGCCAATATGCCTCTGCCTTTTCCCGACGCGCTGGCGGAGTTCAAAGTGGAAACTAATTCACTGACCGCGCAGAACGGCGTCCACGCCGGCGGCACCATCACAGGAATCACCCGGTCCGGCAGCAACAGCTTTCACGGCGATGCGTTTGAGTTTTTGCGCAATGGCGATATGAACGCGCGCAACTTCTTCGCTCCCGCCCGCGACACTCTCAAGCGCAACCAATTTGGCGGAACCATTGGCGGCCCCGTCATCAAAAACAAATTGTTCTTCTTCTTCGGCTACCAGGACACCATCACGCGTCAGGATCCCTTGGCAAATACGTCGGCCACGTTTGTCCCCACAGCTGCGATGATCGCGGGAAATTTCAGCGCCTGCCCGCAGGATCTCAGCGCCACGGTTCTAACCGGTCTGCCGCCTTCGATTTCAGGCCAGATTCACAACAATCAAATCCCGGTCTCCCTGTTTGATCCCGCGGCGCTCAAGCTGGCCGCGCTGCTGCCGGCCACCACCTCGGGATGCGGCACCACCGGTTACGGCCTGGTGACGCAGATCAATGAGAATCAGTATGTCGCCCGCGGCGATTACCAAACCAGCGCGAAGAACAGTTTATTTGGGCGTTATATCCGCAGTCACTACTACCGGCCGCCGTCTTACCAATTCACGCCGACCAATCTGCTCACCACTTCGCAGGGCGCGTTGAACGACGCCGATCAATCCTGGGTGGTGGGCGATACCTACCTGTTTAGTGCAACGGTAGTGAATCAGTTTCGCGCTTCGGTGGACCGCATCGCCGTTCATCGCTATGCCGACAACTATGTGTCGGCCTGCGACCTGGGGGTGCCGGTTTATTGCGGATACGTGCCGCACCAGAGCGGCTTCACTGTCACCGGCGCTTTCTCGGTGGGTCCCGGCACGGGCGGTCAGGCGGAAGCTCACAGCACGCCGCTTCAGCTGAATGACGACGTCAGCTGGGTGCATGGCAGCCATCAGATTAATTTCGGCGGTGGGGGAGAGGTGTCCAAGATGCTCTTTTACGGGAACGTCTACTCTCAGACCAACTGGACCTTCAACAACATTCCGGCGTTCCTGCTGGGCGAATTCAGTTCCAACTCGATGTCGTTGCCCAACGATCTGCTGCAGGAAAAGTGGTTCATGAACTTTTATGTGCAAGACACCTGGAAGGTGACTTCGCACCTCACGGTCAATATCGGCCTGCGCTGGGAGCCCTTTTTCCCGCCCTCGGAAATCAACGGCTCGGTCTACAACTTCAGCCTGGCGAACCTGATCGCCGGCATCAAGAGCACGCAATTTGTGAACGCTCCACCGGGTCTCAGCTTCCCAGGCGATCCCGGCTTCATCGGCAAAACCGGCGAACAAAAGCAGTGGGATCTGTTTGCGCCCCGCGTGGCGCTGGCTTGGGATCCCAAGGGTAACGGCAAAATGGTTTTCCGCGCGGGATGGGGGATCTCCTACGACTACGTGGCCGGCGAGTTAATGGTGAACTCCGCCGACGCGCCTCCGTATGGCGGCACCGAGATCTGGGCCGGTCAGTTTAGCAATCCTTTCGCTACCAATCCCGGCGGAAATATCTATCCGTATGCCGTCAACAAGAATGCGCCGTTCGCTCCCAATGGAACCTACATCTTTGTTCCGCCCAACCTGAAGACTCCAGAAACCAACCAGTGGAATGCCGTGCTCCAGCGGCAATTCGGCAGCGATTGGCTGGTGTCGGCCAGCTACATTGGAAGTGAAAGCGAACATCTGTGGGACTCTTACCAGGTGAATCCGGCCGTTTACATACCTGGAACTTGCGGTGCCGGCCAGTATGGACTTACCAAGCCCGGTCCTTGCTCCACGGTCGGGAACCAGAGCTACCGCCGTGTGTTCGTGCTGAATCACTACCCGGGCGCGCTGCTGCCGAACGGAACTCCAGCGTTCGGATATGTGGACTCCTTCGACAGCGGAGCGACCTCCAGCTACAACGGCCTGTTGCTGGCGCTCCAGAAGCGTCTCAGCAAAGGACTGCTCATGAACGCCAACTACACCTGGGCGCACTGTATTGGAGACCTTTCCATCGGCGACAGCACGGGCAACGCCGGACAGGGACTGGCGATTCCCAACGACCGGCGCTACGACCGCAGCGGCTGCCAGTCCAACGAAATCGGCGGACTGTTTTCCGCGGACCGGCGGCAGATCTTCAATCTGACGGTGGTGTATCAAACTCCGCGGATCGCAAACCCGTGGGCCAATCGATTGCTCTCGGACTGGAAACTCGCCGGAATTTACCACTTTATGTCGGCATACTGGCTGACGCCTTTCCTGGGCCAAGATGTGGCGCTCAACGCCGATGGCATAACGGGAGCGCCGGGTGCAGGGACCCAGCGGCCAGTCCAGGTGCTGGCGGATCCGTTGTGCGCCGATCCACGTCCCAGCTGCTGGATCAATCCGGCGGCGTTCGCGCTTCCCAAACCCGGCACACTCAGCCCGCTGAGCCGCAACACTATTCCCGGCCCGGACTTTTTCCAGTTCGATACCGCGGTCTCGCGGGAGTTTCCCATCCGCGAAGTGTACAGACTTGAGTTTCGCGCCGAGGCCTTTAACGTGACGAACAGCTTCCGCGCGGGCCTCTCGCTTCCCAGCCTGAACGCAGGCTCGTCGGGAGTTAGCACAACTTTCGGTACGCCGACGTTCGGCCAAATCACCAGTGCGCTGGATCCGCGGATCCTGCAAATGGCGCTTAAGTTTTCGTTCTGACGCGCTACTTCTCGGTCCGCGAGTAGAGCTGGAAAGGCCCCCAGTAATAGGGCTTTTGGGTTGGATACCCGGAATGCAACAGGCTCAGTTGCGCCGCGCGCAATGCGTCTTCAGGCGGAACGCCGCGCGTGAGGTCGCCGTACATTCGCGACATTAACTTCGAAGTGGATTCGTCATCGACGTCCCAGAGTCCAGCCACCACATTGCGTGCGCCTGCTTGCAGGAAGGCCCAGGTGAGGCCTACCAAACCCTCGCCTGAATAAGCGCGTGCGCCGGCGCTTCGGCAGGAAGATAGAGTCACAAGGCTGGCGTCGAGCGGAACCTTCATAATTTCGCGCGCGGTAAGTGAATACATGTTTCCTTCGCGCGAAAGAATGAGCGCGGAGTCGAGCGGGCTGGCCCGATTGGCTGTGGCGTGGGCGGCGAAATGAATGAACGAAAATCGCGCCGGATCGGCTCGGCGGTAGATGGAAGGCTGCGACTCCGCGCCTTCGTAAACGCTCTTCTTTGAATTTGAAAACAGCGCGGCGATGGTGTCCACTTCCTTTCGCGCATTCGGCAAACGGGGAAACTCTTCGCCGGGCGATTCAGGGTCGCCGATCGCGAGCAGGCTCGCGGACCGGGAATTCTTGGAGGAGCGAGAGTTCAGCACTAATCCCAGCGATGGCGCAACGGAGAGCGTGACATCCTCAATCCAATACTTCGCCGGATCTTCGGGCGCAGGCAGCGTCGCAAAATTCAGCGAATGCAGCGCGCCATCGGGAACAATCACCACGTGCGAACCTGGCGTTGCGAATTGCCGGACCTGGCCGAGTAAGATCTCGGACAATCGCGCGCCGGACGGATTTCGCGATTCCACGGGATCTCTGAGATCCTCGATGACTGTCCGGTAACTTTCCACCAGCGGGCGAATCTCTTTTTCCGATGGCAGCGTGAACATCTGAATCTTGGCTGGTGTGATGGCCCAGACGTAGGATTGTTTTGGCGCCAGCCAATAGGAGAGGAAAACGCGGTGTGAAGATCGGGCCAGCGCCTGGAGTTGCGAAGCGCTCCAGGTCCCTGGCGCGGCGGCGGTGGTGACGCGCTCCGTGAGCAGGCGCGCGCGGCTGGATTCAACCACCTCAAGCGCCCTGTCGGTCTCCCCGCGCTGCGCCAGAAAATCGACGTAGCTCTGGTAAAAACGAACCAGGCTGGCAAGGTAGGAGATCTTGTAGTCTTCTTTCGTCAGCCCGGCTTGACGCCTTTGGATGGCCGCGATGGCCGATTGGAATTGGGCTTCCGCGTTCTGCAACTCTCCCGTTTCGATGTAGAGCTTCGCGAGGCCTTCCTGCGCTTGCAGCGCTGGACTCGGGTCTTCGGAAGTGGAATTTAAGGTGGAAAGAAAGAGGGCTTCGGCTGGCGCGAATTGTTTTCGCGCGGCGGCGATTTCAGCAGCTTTCAGTTGGTTGTAAAGTTCGTTGCCGCTGTCGTGGAGCTCCCTGTTGATGGCGAGCGATTCGTTGTTGTATCGCTCGGCTGCATCCGGTTGCCCCATATGAAGACTAACCTGTGCCAGATTGTGGAGCCATGTAGCGCTCCCAGACTTGTTCTTAGTTTCTCTTGCGATTGCAAGCGCGCGATTGTATCGGTCGCTTGCCGCTGCAAAGTCCTCCGCATCCTCCAGTACTGAGCCGCTGTCGCCCAGCCAGTATTGCTCGTTCGGCCGATCTCCGGCCTTCGCGTATCGCGCTGTCGCGTCTTCGAAGGCGGCGAGAGCCTTCTCGGAGTCGCCCAATCCGTAATAGCAAGCACCGAGATTTCCGATGGTCTGGGCAGCCGCATCGCTTGCACCCAAACGGACGAAGCGGTCGTAGGCGGGCTGCAGCCAATAAATGGCTTCTTCAAATCGGAATCTTTGGAGAAATAAGTACCCGAGATTGCCCATCAGGTTGGCTTCCAGATAGGGGTCGCCCGCATGGGTAACGATTTCTAAGTCGTGGCGTAAAAGCGCTTCCGCGTCGTCGAACCGGCCTCCTTGGACAAGCAGCGGGCTCTGTCGCAGTTCGACTTCCGCAACCAGGCTCGTAGAGCCGCTCGCTTCCGCAAGAGCATGGGATTCGTTCAGAAGCTTCTCTGCGCGCGCGTAGTCGGAGAGGAGGAACCAAGCCCAGCCTTGATGCATGCGGCGGCGAGCCTGAAGATCTGAATTCGGTGGGGTACCCGGATCATCCAACAGTTTGAGGGCTGCTTCCGCTTGTCGGTTCGCTATCAGCGTTTCAGCCTTCAATATCCGGAATCTCCAGCACCATTCTTGTGAGGATCCGCATCTTCGTAACGCCGAATCCGCGAGCGCCAGCGCCTGGTTAGAATTTCCTTGGTTTAGGAGGCGATCTGCAGCCTCGTATTCAGACTTAAGCGAGTCAATCCGCGACGTGCGGCACCCTGCCAACAGACAGAGCGGGAGAAGAAGCTTCTTTAGTGGGGTGGATAGGGTTTGCCGACCACTATGTCCTCGCAGACGGTGGTGTGGCCGTGGTGTTTGCCCCTCAACTCCACCCGCAGCATGGTCAAGCTTCGTGAGTCTGGGGAACAGAAAAACTCTCCCAGATGCACAGTACCAAAATCCGGCACCTGAATACACAACGGAGCGCCTAGCTCGGCTCCCGGTTTTGGATCGAGAGCGATGCAGAATCCCAACACGTCCTGTCTTTGCCCCCGATTCGGCAAGGGGACTGGACTTCCGTCCCGATCGGGCAGTGACAACGGCGCGAGCATCCTTCGTTGGTCTTCGTCCCTGAGCGCGTTTTCGAGACCGCTCCAGCAGGCACGATCTGGCCGGCAGAAATAATCCGGGGCGACTTCCAGTATTTCAAAGAAAATATCGCCGATTCGCAACCCTTCGAATCGACTGCCGAGCGGCGTAACGCAAAGTTCCGGCCCGCGATCGGAATCTTCCTCGTCTCCACAGGGATACTTGCCTTCCAATCGCACCACGATCCTGTCGCAAGTCACCGTGTCGAGCAGGTTGAAGTTTTCCACTACCGACGTCGAGAGTGTTTCGTAAACGCCCTCGGCTATTTCTTTGCCAGCCACTTCGGAATATGCCGAACTAAAAGACAAGATTTCTTTGTGGCGAAACCCATCGACACGGCTCGCACCGAAGCCGCCGTCCGACGGCAACGCCATACCCGCCTGGACTGGAATGAGGTCATTGAAAGGGTGAGTAATTTGGCCCGCGACGCCGATCGCGTCCGCCTGGAAGATATACCTCTTCAAGTTGCTCCGGTTTGGCACGGAAACTCCTATCTAATCAAGTTCGAGAATAAGTGCGAATCGAGCAAGTTCAGCTTCCGGTTTACCGGATTCCGCAGCGTTGCGAATAGTTACAGTATATCTGCCGGAAGGAAGAAGCGATCGGGCCATTAGGATCTCAATCGGCTTACCCGGCGGAGGCGCCGGCAGGCGCACGCTGAACCGGGTAGATCCAGATTCATCCTGCACCGAACAGATGTAGGCAGCAAAGGAGCCTTCCCAGGCCGGATCCATATATATGGTGTAAAAGCGGCTGCCTGCCGGAACCTGAAGCGCGCGGGCGTCACCACGGGAAATAGGAGGTAGAACGTAACTCGCCACAGGTTGCGGTGTTAGCGCGGCGTTTAACTGCGTGCGCAAACGGGGAATCACCACCGAGGCCTGATAGACGGTTATGGCCGCCAGCAACAAAGCGGCTAGCGCAGGCGCGGCAATCCAAGAGCGCTGCCAAAACCATTCCCAGACTGATGGCTTGGCGCCGGCCGCTGCGCGCGTTTTCTCCGGGACGCGTTTGGCGGCCAGGCTTTCCTCGAGAAAAACCGCTCGAGCATTATCTTCGAACATCGCGCCGGCACGCAGCTCGCGGGAACACTCCAAACAATCGAAGAAATGTTGTTCGAACTCCTCTGTCTCGGAGACCGATAGCTGGCCGAGCAAATATCGATCCACGGCCGCGGTCCGAACTGCCTCTGTATGGTCCATGCGTTCATTGCCTCTTTCGGTCATTGCAGCACCGCGTCCAGGCCCTTCTTTCGTACAATTTCCCGGAAGCGCTCTTTAGCGCGATGTATCAAGACACGCAGATAATCGGCGTCTACATTGAACTTTTCGCAAATTTCAGAACGTTCGCCTTCGTCTAGAAAAGCCATTTTCAATATCATGCGATCTTTCTCCGGCATCTCAAACAGTACGTCTTTCACGGCTTGCTTTAATTCCTCATTCACAATGTCTCGGTCGAACTTCACACGATGATCCGGCGGGTCCATCCGGGCATCGTCCGTCTGCCGATAGGGGGATTCGGTGCGCAAAACTTCCAGCATCACATTGTTGCAGACCCCTTGGACGAAACCGGCCAGGTATTGAATGGGCTTGCCGGCTTGCAAGTGCGTGAAGACGCGCGCGAACGTCTCCTGTCGAATTTCATCGATTAAATGCCACGCGCGAACACGATTCCGCAGCTTCAGCCAAATGGCGTTGCTGAAATAAGAAAAGAAGTGCCGCTCGGTTTCCGGATCTCCGTGCTTCAGACGGGACAGGTAATCGGCATCGAAAGCCGCGAAATCCAAGAGCGCTCCAGTAGAAGTTAGCGTACTAGAAAAACGCTGGGGCATCAATACTACCTCGTTTATTTCGACGGAAAACGCACCTACGCGAGTTGGCGATAATCCGGCAGCCCTCGGTCTGGTCGAAAGGGCTCGGTCTTTAGTGAAAAAACTTCGAGAAGCGTTTCAAAGAATTTGACCGCCCGCTCAGAACGGGTCTGCTATCGCCCAGAGCAAGTCTTTAGCCGAGCCCCAACCGGAAGCGAGATCCCATCCAACTGCGGCATTGTAGCCTGCAACACCATTGGCGCCGTTGTTGCCGGTGGTGATGTCATGAAAGAATTCAGACTGTTTACGCACTGCCCCGATCCCGTACAGCCATGGATTTACAAATCCCAACGGCCGGCCCGCCAGCTGATTGGCAATCGAAATGATTCCGGCCCAGGCCGGCGTGGACTCGCTGGTCCCTCCGTTAAAGTAAAAGCCGTTGTCCGCGGCGTCCGGATAAAAACCGATGTAAGTAAAGACGGGATCGGCGTTGAAGACAACGTCGGGGATCCCGCGATGTCCGGCCAGCTGCTTTTGAACGGCCGGTAGCAAATATTGATAGAACGGCTGTCCGAAACATTGGCTGACGCCGCCGCCGGTGGCGCCGTTCTCATCGTTCCAAACGGTCTCGGACTGAAAGAGGCCCGTAGAACTGGCCTCGAGAGAGCTCCCCCCCACCGCGAGAACAAAAGGAGATGAGGCTGGATAAAGCACGGTGGGGAAGGTATAAAAATTGCCGTCGGCATCCACGTTGGCACTGCCGGAATCGCCCGCGCCCGCGAGCACTGTGACCCGCTCAGCCGCCGCTCTGCCGTAGAAGGCCTCGAACTCGTTGATCAAATTTATTCCGGCCGTATCGAAGAGTGCATTTTCCGCGGTGCCCCAACTTTGCGAGATGATGTTTCCCAAATGATTATCCAGGGCGAATTTCTCCAGCTCCAGAAATTCGGGAAGACCCTGGATTCCCTGGGTCTCATCCACCGGGCTGGTCAGCACAACGATTGCCGCGCCCGGCGCCATGGCGTGAGACCACTGCACATCCAGCGCGGTCTCAAACGCCCACGCCACCTGGTCGTCATCGTTCAGATTGAGAGGCACCGTCCCTAAGGGCGCCAGCACCTGGATGGACGGGGGATCAGGCAAGCCATAGGCCGCGTCGAACGCTTTGAGATCGGCCTCGATCGTAGGGCTGCCATAGGATTCAATGATGACGATGGTTTGGCCCGTGCCGTTGTAGCCTGCGTTGAGCAACGGCGTCACGCCATATGCCGTTTGCAATTGCTGCGGGCTGTAGCAGGGAGCGCCGGTGTACTGAATGCAGATGGAGGGTGCGGGCGCCTGACTCCACGCCGCGGACGAACCGATCAGCATCGCGAAAGAGAGGGCGATCAGAATTGATTGTTTCATCGAAGACTCCTTTATTTATGTACAGCCTGTTATTCGTGGCGGAGGGCCGTCACTGGATCGACACGGGAAGCGCGGTACGCCGGTACATAACTGGCAGCGAGCGCCACCGCGGCCAGAAGCGGGATCACGATAGCGAATGTCAGCCAATCGGTAGGCTGCACGCCATACAACACATTCGCCATGAGCCGGGTGAGCGCGAGCGCAGCAAGCAGGCCGGCCGCCATTCCGACACCGGTAAGACGCGCTCCTTCACCCAGCACCATTCCGATTACTTTTGTGCGCTTCGCTCCCAGGGCCATGCGAATGCCCATCTCACGCGTGCGCTGCAAGACCGAATACGAGATAACTCCGTAGAGCCCGATGCAAGCCAAGAGCAGCGATAGGATGCCGAAGGCGCCAATCAGGTACATCGCAAAACGCTGGCCGATGAGAGAGTCGTCCAGCAGGGTGCTGAGAGTTGCGACGCTCGAAATCGGCAGATCCGGGTCCAGCCGGTGAATCTCTTCACGCGCGCTGCCCGTCAACAGACTGGCTTCGATTCTGGCACGCAGGGCCACATGCATGACCAGCATCGAAGGAAAGGGCTTCTGCGTGTAGGGGACATACATTTCAGGACCCACTTCTTCACGAAGCGAAAGATGCTTGACATCCGACACCACGCCGACGACGTTCATCAGCGGACTCTGCGGGTCGGCCAGACCGACCTGTTTGCCGATAGGATTTTCACCGTGCCAGAACCTCTTCGCCATGGCGGCATTGATGATGACTACCGGCGTCGAGGACGCTATGTCGGAATCGAGAAAGCTGCGGCCGCGCAGTAACGGCGTTCCAACCGCGGAGAAGTAATCCGGTGACGCAATGTTGTAGTTGGCGAACGGCTCTTTGCCAGGGGCTGCGGGACGATATGGCAATCGAATGAGACTGCCGTCGGAGGCGCCCGCCATGGGAATCGTTTCCACAATGCCCGCGTGTTCTACGCCGGGAATCGCACGCAGGCTCTGTACAGCTTTCTGGTAGAAGGCGGCGATGCGATCGCCATCTTGGTATTTCGTGCTGGGCAGCGATAGTTCGAACGTAAGCACGCGTTCGGGGTTGAAGCCGGGATCCACGGAGAGCAGGCGAAAGAAGGTGCGCACCAGCAATGCTGAAGCGATGACCAGGACAAATGCCAGGGCGATCTCGGCCATCAAGAATAGACCACGCAGCTTCGCGCTGGTGGAGTTGCCGGTACCTCCGCGTCCGCCCTCGCGCAGCGGCGTCGCCAGGTTTTCGAACGGCAAGCCCACGGCCGGCGCCAGGCCAAACAATGCGGTGCACAACAACGATATTGCGAAAGCGAAGGCCAGCACGCGCCAATCGAGGGTGATCTCCTGGAGCCGAGGAATATTGGACGGGCCGAAAACCTGGAGTAAGTGGATGGCGACTTCGGCGATCAGGAGGCCCGTGGCGCCCGCGCCGATCGACAACAGAATGCTTTCCGACAAAAGCTGCCGGATCACGCTCGCCTTGCTGGCCCCCAGCGCCACGCGAACGGCGATTTCGTTGCGACGCCCGAGAGAGCGCGTTAGAAGCAGATTGGCGACGTTTACGCAGGCGATCAGGAGCAGCACTCCCGCCGCCCCGAGAATCAGCAGCAACGGTTTGCGCGTGTCGCCCGCGACTTGCGCCGTGAGCCCTGTCACCCGTGAATTGAACCAGCCCTTCGATTCCGGAGACGCGCGGTCCATGGAGGCGGCGAACACATTCATTTCCGCTTGCGCGCGGGCCATGGGCACGCCGGGCTTCAAGCGTCCGATGACCGCCAGATCGTCAGGCGTGCCCGGTTGCACAGCCGGGGGCAGGGCCAGAGGAATCCAAATATCGGCTCTGTGCGGAAAATCGAAACTGCTTGGCATTTCTTCGGAGCGCGGAAATTCGAAACCCGCCGGCATGACGCCGATCACGCTGTAGGACAGGCCGTTCAAGTGGACGCCATGCCCTAGAATTTGAAGGTCGCCATGAAAACGCGCTTGCCACAAGTGGTAGCTCAGAATCACTTCCTTTTCGTTGCCCGGACGATCTTCATTCGCGGTGAACGCACGCCCCAGCAGCGGCGCGATACGCAAAGCGTGAAAGAAGCCGCTCGATACGCGGAACCCGGCCAATTGCACGGGATCGCCCGATCCGGTGAGGTTAAACGAATCGCTCTTGAACGCAGCGGTGCTTTCAAAAGACCTCATCTTCACAATGCGCTGGAAGTTCACCGCTCCCCAGGGAATTTCGTTGTAGCCGAGGTTCGCTTCTTTCGGCGCGAGACGCCAGGGGATAACGATCTGTTGCGGCTCGGGATAAGGCAGCGGCTTCAGCAGCACCGCGTTCACCGCGCTGAACACCGCGGTACTTGCACCAATGCCGAGGGCCAGCGTGGACAGCGCGACCATGGTAAAGCCCAGGGCCTTGCGGTGAAGACGGACGCCGTATTTTAAATCTTCGAGCAGCTTCGGCATGATGTTGTCTATTTCATTTGCGCGAGGTCGGCCACTACGATGGCGCGATTCTCCTGGAGCTCGGCGACGCCTGGCTTCAGTTTGATGGCTGCGTCGAAATCGGCCAGCGATTCATGCAGCCGGCCCGCTTCGTACAGCAGCACGCCACGGCTGGCAAGCGCCTCCCACAGAGTGGCGTCCCGCGCGAGCACCTCGGAATAATCTTCGATGGCGGCGGCGTTTTCGCCCGTTTCTTCATACGCCTTCGCGCGCCCCAGCCGCGCTAAGAGGTGATTCGGTTCCAGATCGAGGGCCCGTGAATACTGCTCTATGGCATCCTGCATGGCGCCCATGCGCCGGTAGCATTGACCCAGGTTCGTGAACACTTCGAAATAAGGCGGGCTGAGTTCGATGGCGCGCAGGTAGTCGGCTTTGGCTTCTTCCAAGCGATCTATTTGCAGCAGAACATTCGCCCGTTCGTTGTAGTATTCGGAGTAATTCGGATCTTGGGCGATAGTAGCCGAGTAATATTCGATGGCTTCGGCGTGCGCGCCGATGGCCGCATAGACTTGGGCGATGTTGTATAGCAGGATCGAACGATGTAAGCGATGTTCATTCGCATCCAGGTGTTGGTTCAGATAAGCGAACCCGCTGCGGCACAGCTCAATGGCTTCCTTGGGACGGCGCTGGAAATTGCGAATCATGGCCAGGCCATTCCGATTGAATACGTAGCGGAAGTGTCGTTCCCCCTCAGGCAGGTCGCTTTCCGCGATCGCGGCCAGGCTGCGCTCCAGGTATTCTTCCCCCTTCGCGAAATCGCGCGGCTTCTTGAAACGCGCATAGAAAATCGCCATCAGGTAGAAGAGCTGATTTCTTCGATTCGCGTCCTTCTCGGCGAGCGGAAAACCCACTTCTTCGGCGAGCCGCAAGCTGGTATCGAGATCCTCCAGACCGATGTGAGACATCAGCAGCTTGTGGAAAATCTGCCAGCGCAATTCTTCATCATGGGGCGCTTCCTGCGCTGCGAGATCCAGCAGGCCGTCGCCGTAACGAATCGCGTCCGCATACAGGCCCTGCGTGTTGTAAGTGTCGAGCGCCAAAAACTGATAACGGAGTAACTTGTCGAGGCGCAGCGCGCGCTTCCATAGGTAGATGAGGCGTGGAAGATTGGCTTGCCGCTCCAACTGGTCGCCCCCGATTTGCTCTTCGAGCGCGGCTGCACTGTTAGCCGCTGCCAGGATATCGAACGGCGCGGGTGGTGGGACATGGAGGTGGCGGACAATCAGATCCGTTTCGATACTTGAGTGGAATAACTCGCAGGCGGATTGTCCGTTGCCCGGCGCCACGCTGGCAATGAGGCGGATATTCAGGCGTTGGGAGCGCCGCCGCATCAACTCACGAAAAAAGAGCGAACCCATCGCCCCTGCTTCATCGAAGGAGTCGCAGGCAATCACCCAGGGAGTATTCGGGCTGGCAGACGTTTTCCATGCGTCCAGCAAGTCGATTAAACCGTGAATATTCCGAACGGCCCTATCAGCCGGATAGTTGCGCGTCCTCTCGGATCGAGGCGCCATGTCGGTCAGGTTCGGATTTCGAATATCGATGGAACGCCTCAGCAGCGGGAGAATGTAGACCAGCTCCAGGCCATGCTGTTCGATCAGATCCGGCCGGCGCTGTTGGATTTCGCCGAGAAGCTCGGAAAATAGCGCCGTTACGCCCGCCCACGGCCCGCCTTGTTCGAAGTCGCACGAGAGATTGAAGGTACGCGCACCACAGCGGGCGCACTCCTGCAGCCGATCCTCGATCAACCTGGCGCGGGTAGCGCCCGCCGCAGCTTCCAGCACCGCCACCGGCTTGAGAGAGTCCGACAGGTTGTAATCGCTAATGAATGCAAACTTTGGCGCCGTCATTTTAGACTCCTTTGGGGCGAACGAGAGCGCCCGCCCAGAAAACAAATCCAGCCATGGTTGGGATCAGGAAGTAGAGAGAGGCCGTTAGCGCGTCCAGGAAATCGGCAGGATTCGCGGTATAACCAACCCGAAAGGCCGGAACCAAACTCCCCCAATAACCGATGCAGACGGGTATGGTCACCCAGAACAGAGTTATAAAAGCCCAAGCTCGCCCTCCCAGGTAGAGCGCGGCATAGACGCGAATCGCCCGGCGCTCGGTGGGCGGGATGCCGGACTGATCCACCGGACGAACTCGCGTTGTCACGCGCGCCAACTGATTGCGCAGGAATGCGGCGGTATCGAGCAGCAGATTCTTGCAGTTCAAGTAAGTCACTGCGACAAAGTAGAGGTCGGTGCGCACGAAGAGGAAAAACTGCCACAAAATACGCAGCAGGTTCGTAAATGCCATGGCGCGTAGTAAGTGGCGAACGAACGGCGACAGGAATAATCGGTGCTGATGCTCGGCGAACAGTAATAAGACGAGCGAGGCGGCAACTGCCGCGTCGACAATCATGCCGGCCAGCATCGGCAGGTAGCGCTGCTTTCTCGGGACCGACCAAAGTCCAGTCAGGTCTGTCTCCGCCACCAGGTACCACATACGATGGCTGATCCCCATGCGTGAATTCACGCCGACGGCGCGTGCGGCAACCAGATGCGCCAGCTCATGCAGGAAGATACCGGCATACGTAAAGGTGGTCAACAGTGTCCAGGAAAGAGCGCGCTGCTGGTAAAAGACTAAGTCGAGGGGAACCGGCATGAGCGAGTGATAACGGAGGATTAGGACGATCGCAACGACGATTAACGTAGCCTCGCACGCCAGCGTCACGCGGCCGAATAACATTTTCGCGATCGATTGGGGGAACTTGCTGAAGTGATATGTTTTTTCCTGAACTGGGCGGCGGGCTTGTTCCTCGCCGGCAAGTCCAGTAACTTGAGTCTCGACGATACCCTTAGTTTGCAGGTGACTTAGCAAATCTTCCAGATCGGGAGTCTCGCCGGTGTCCTGAAAGTACAGGTCGCACACTTCGCCGAAGCTCTTACCGAGCGCAAGTAGATCGAGGAGTTCGACGGCTTCGGGCGGAACGGCTAGAAAGTCGCCCGTCTCGGGGCTGCCGATAACCACCTCATCCCCTTCCCTCTGGCGAGTGAAAGGGCGAACCGCGACGATGCTATCTCTGGTGTACATTGGGTTCCTATCCTGAAATGAAGAAGAATGCTGGAGGGTCGTTTTACCGGCCCCCCAGGCCTCCGGGCCCACGCGCTAATGGGCCCCTATATTCCGCTAATTACTAGACCAAAACGGGAGAATGGATGCCGCAGCCGTTGGTATAAAGCGCTGCAGTGGTCTTCAGCGTCTCAACTTCGCGAATGCTGAACTTCTTCATGGGGTGTCTCCTTTCTAAAAGTTCTGTGACGCGAGGCTTGCTGTTGTCTCGCACGCCTAGTAGTGAAGATCGGTGATGAAGCGTTTCAATCGTGAATGGGTTCAACAGGGCAATCGGCAGCTAACGCTTTGTATCGAATCTTCCTGGAATTCGTCTATTTAGAGAAGGCGCAAGAGCGACAGCTTCTTCTAAGCGCGCTCTTGCAGGGGAGGATGCAATTGGTTTACCCGCGGTTGATCGCGTTGTGCTCGCTCGCGTTCTGCTGCTTGCCGGTATGGGCGCAACGAACGCAGCTTCCCCTGATCTCGGCAGCCCCCGGAACCGTGGTGCGATGGCGTGGAGCGGGCACAATTCGTTGCGGAATGAAGGGCCGTTCCTGGGCAGCCTTGCATGGCACCTGTTACTACCCGATTGACCTGGAGCAGGCGCCGGGAACAAGGATTGCAATTTCCCGCTCAGGAGCCGGGCGCACTCACCTGGCGCACATCACTGTGGAGGCCGTCGATTACGGCAGCGAGGACATCACCCTTCCCGACATCCCGCAGGCGAATCCTTCGCCGGCTGATTTACGCCGGGATGCGCGCGATCGTGCGCAATTGGCCAAGATCTTTAACCGCAGAGAGAGCATGGCGAAGTTCACCTTGCCGCTTTCGGCTCCGGCCACTCCCCTGCCTCCGGCAAAATCGTTTGGCGCCAAGCGATCGTTCAACGGCAAACCGGCCGCGCAGCCCCACACGGGTGTGGATTATGCAACGCCAGTGGGCAGTCCGATTATGGCCGTTGCCGACGGAACAGTGGTGATGGCCGAGGACATGTTCTTTGAGGGGAACGCTGTGTTCATCGATCACGGGGACGGTCTGATCAGCATGTATTTCCATCTAGCCGATATAAAAGTCACCGCCGGCGAGGAGGTCAAGAAGGGTCATATTCTGGGCCGCGTGGGGTCCACGGGCCGCGCCACCGGACCACATTTGTTCTTTGGTATTCGCTGGCACGACGCGCGGATTGACCCGCACTTCGTACTGGAAGAGCCCAGCAAGATTCCTGAAGTGCAGGATCCTTCTTCCTAGCCCGCCCGCGCTATTTGGAGCCGAGGTTCTGCACGATCTCCAATGCCTTTTGGACATGCTGATCGGGCGAAAGTTTGTCGTCCACCGATGAAAGCGTGGCGACGATCTTGTGGTCTTTGCCGATGACGAAAGTTACGCGCTCAATGAAATCATGATCGATGTCCGCACCGCGGACGTCTTTCATGCCGGGCTTGGGGCTGCCCGCTGTCAGATTGTAGGAGGTGGCAATCTTGCGATCGGGGTCAGAGGCCACGGGAAACTTTCCGGCGCAATAATCGGGGTCCGCCGAGAACTGATCGAGTCGCGCGATGCTGTCAGCCAATACACCAATGATGGTGGC
>Ga0209006_10002079_pt1 | contig 18212 bp, 18 predicted proteins | sample JacPin_JW_Ref_O2_FD_188567 | JGI IMG/M metagenome (GOLD analysis project Ga0209006, IMG submission 188567) | Forest soil microbial communities from Algoma, Ontario, Canada - Jack Pine, Ontario site 1_JW_Ref_O2 (SPAdes) (version 2) | ecosystem: Environmental > Terrestrial > Soil > Boreal... | reverse complement strand
CGATCCCGCAGAGTGAGAGCTATCACCAGTTCGTGGACACTCGTTCGTTTGGCGGAGTTCATAATGCGTTCGATGTCGCTTCGAATGCATTTTTCCTGATCGTGGGTTTGCTCGGAGTGCGATTCGTGTTAGCCGAACCCGCGACGGTTGATTCTGGACCTCGATTTCTGGAAGCGCAGGAGCGGTGGCCCTACCTGATTTTTTTCGTCGGTGTGGCGCTCACCGCATTCGGATCCGCTTACTATCATTTGCACCCGGACGACGCGCGCCTCGTGTGGGACCGCCTTCCGATGACTCTTGGGTTTATGTCCTTGCTTGCCGCCACGTTGAACGAGCGCGTCAGCGTGAAAGTTGGCACGCGCTTGCTCGTTCCTCTGCTGATTTTCGGAATCGCTAGCGTGTTGTATTGGAATGTCACTCTGGCTCAAGGCGCCGGCGATCTGCGTCCCTACGTTCTGGCGCAGTTTGGATCGCTGCTGATCCTGCTGCTGCTCGTCGCGCTTTTTACACCACGTTACACGCGCGGTGCGGACCTCATCGTCTCGCTGCTCATCTACGCGCTCGCTAAAGGCTTTGAAGCCGCAGACCGTCCGATCTTCAATCTGGGCAGCATCGTCAGCGGCCACACTCTGAAGCACATCACCGCTGCCGTTTCCGCGTATTGGATTTTGCGCATGCTCAAGCTTCGCGCACCAATCGGCGCGTCTTGACACTTGACTCGACTACTGGTATCCCGTAGTATATGGATTTACAGTTCGAATGGAACAAGTCCAAAGCCAAAGACAACTTCGCGAAACACGCAGTCAGTTTTGAACTGGCTAAGCGCGTCTTCGACGACCCGTTTGCCGTGGAATTCCCGGACGATCGGGAAGATTACGATGACGAACGTTTCGCGATCATCGGCATGGTTGGAGGCCGCATTCTCTACGTGATCTATGCCGAACGGAAAAACATTATCGGAGCGCCAACAAACATGAGCAGGAAATCTACCTCCAAGAAAACGCTTAAGGGATTTCGTCCGATGACGCCAGCCGCCGTGGAACGCGCCGCCCTCGCTGACCCTGACGCGCGCCCGCTCACTCGCACTGGTACCAAACGCATGAAACGCACGCCCCAGGTGAAAATTATTCGTCGCGCTCTGCGTATGACCCAGGAAGAATTCGCCGCCCGCTACCGCATCCCGCTCGGCACCTTGCGCGATTGGGAACAGGGGCGCGCCATCCCCGATCAGCCGGCCCGCGCATACCTGACGGTCATCGCCCGCAGCCCGCATGAAGTGCAGCAGGCGCTGGGAAATTAGGCCGCGACTTTTATCTTCAAATTAGCAGTTCAATGTGCATTCATCGCGGCATGTTGTCTCTGTGGTAGAATTGTCTGTTCCGCAACAGCCAAAGGACCGCTCTGCATGCCGAAAGTCGGATTCGTCAGCCTGGGATGCCCGAAGAACCTCGTGGATAGCGAGGTGATGATGGGTATTCTCGCGCGCGCTGGTTACGAGCTGACGCGGCGCGCGGGTGAAGCGGACGTGTTGGTCGTCAACACCTGCAGCTTCATCGAGCCGGCGCAAAAAGAATCGGTGGACTCTATCCTGGAAATGGCCGAGTACAAGAAATTCGGCCGCGCGCAGAAATTGATCGTCGCGGGCTGCATGGTCGAGCGCTTCCGCAACGACATCCGCGAACAAATTCCGGAAGTGGACGCGGTGATCGGCACCGGCGAAATCGAAAAAATCCTGCAAGCTTGCGAAGGCCAGCTGCGCCCCGACGATTCTGAAAATGTCGGCGGCGCCGAACTGCCGACGTATCTGTACCACGACGCGACGCCGCGCATTCTGGCCACGCCCCGCCACACCGCCTACATCAAGATCAACGAAGGCTGCGACCATCCCTGCACTTTCTGCGTGATCCCGCAGCTGCGCGGAAAATTTCGCAGCCGCCGCTTCGAATCCGTGATTCGCGAGGCAGAAAATCTGGCCGCCGCCGGAGTGCGCGAAATTTCGCTCATCGGTCAGGACACCACTTTTTACGGCGAAGACCTCGGGCTGCGCGACGGCCTGGCCACGCTGCTCGAGCGCCTGGCGCAAATCGAAGAACTGCATTGGGTGCGCTTCCTGTATTGCTATCCCAATCGCATCACGCCACGCCTGCTCGATACCATCGCCGCGCACCCGCGTCTGGCAAAATATCTGGATGTTCCGCTGCAGCACGCCAGCCGCAGCGTCCTCGCGCGTATGAAGCGCGGCTCCAATGGCGACGCGTTCCTGAAAATGCTCGAAAAGGCCCGCCGCGCGATTCCAGGCGTTGCGATTCGCACCTCGTTCATCGTCGGCTTCCCCGGCGAAACCGAAAACGATTTCCGCGAGCTTTGCGATTTCGTGCGCGCAGCGGAATTCGATTGGATGGGCGTCTTCGCCTATTCCGACGAAGACACGTCGAAAAGCTTCGCCCTCGACAATAAAGTGGACGCGAAAACCATCGCGCACCGCCGCGACACGCTCATGTCCCTGCAGAAAAAAATCTCCGCGCGCAAACTGAAAAGCAAAATCGGCCAGCGCCTGCAAGTCATGCTCGAAGGCCCCTCGAAAGACACCGACCTGATCTGGGAAGCCCGCCTCGAAGGCATGGCCCCCGAAATTGACGGCAAAGTGTACATAACCGAATTCGCTGACGTGAACGACGCCGCCGACCTGCCGCAACCCGGCACGCTAGCCATCATCGAAGTCACCGAAGCCAAGCACTACGACCTGATCGGCCGCGCCATCGAATTCGAAGCGCCCACGCCAGAATCCAGCCGTCGCGCGGCCATCGCCCCAGCTTCTCCGTTCGCAATCCTCGCGTAAACGCAGCTGCCGTTCGTACCGCCGGCGTCCCGCCGGCTCTTTGCATTTGAGTCTTCTACTCAAATTGAACTCAAAACCTGCCGGCGAGACGCCGGCGCTACAAACCCGAATCCGAATTTGAATTTGTAGCGGCCAGCTTCAGCTGGGCGCCTTTGACTTCTTGGGTGCACGGCTCGATATGTCCGGCTTGCGCAGTCAATGGATGCGTCTCGCATCTATGGTGATATGATTTTGACAGCAACAAAACAGTTGAAATTTCTTTCGCCCCAGGTCAAACGTGATGAACTACCTAGAACGATTCATTCGAGATCCCCAAATCTGCGGCGGCCAGCCCGTCTTCAAGGGAACTCGCGTTCTCCTACGCAGTGTGCTCGCCGGCTTGGCGGCCGGGGAAACAACTGACGCAATTCTCGCAGGCTACCCTTCTCTAGAGCTGGCGGACATCCACGCTGCGATCGCTTTTGCAGCCGCGTCCGCCGAAGAAGACCTCCCGGTTCCGGCAACCGCGCGTGCGATGAGGGTTTAATCGCGTAGTGGCACGGCATGCCGTGCCCGCCTTTCCGCAACGACCCATGCGCATTAGCCCACACTTTGCGGTATTCTTAACCGCATGAAATTCCGCTGCCCCATCTGCAAGAAGCCGACGGACTCTGACGCCAACCCGGAATTTCCGTTCTGCAGCGAACGCTGCAAACTCTTCGACCTCGGCAACTGGTCCAGCGAAAAATACGTGATCAGCGAACCAGCCAACGACGACACGCTTTTCGAAGACATCACCCGCGAATCCCCCGACGAACACAAAAACTAATGAGCGCAAAGACTGACCCCGCAGCTTCCGACGATCCTGCCGCATCAAGCGCCACAGCGTCAGCACCACCGAACGCTGAATCACCCATCGCGTCTTCGACAACAATGCAACGCAAGCCTCGCTTTGCCATTTTCATCGCCACCGCCGCCGGCCTCGGCTACTTTCCGAAAGCACCCGGCACGTTGGGCTCGCTCGTGGGACTTGTGTTGGCAGCCCTGCCGTATTGGATATTTTTCGGCTTAGGTGCCGCGATCATAGCTGCCCATCACGGCGATTACGGAATATTCTTGAGCGCTTCCACTTGGTATTCCGATCCGTTCTTATGGGCGCAGATCATCCTCACGCTCTTCATTGCTGGTCTTGGAGTCTGGGCTTCCGATCGGATCGCCACGCGCTTCCGTGAGAAAGATCCTCAGTACGTAGTAATTGACGAAGTATCGGGACAACACCTGACGCTGCTGCTCGGCTGTGGCATTCCGATCTGGTGGAGAGTTGCACAGCCCGTGTTGAATACCACGCCGCTCGGTCTCATCAACATGCGCTCGGAGCTCAACTGGAAATATTTGCTCGTGGGTTTTATACTTTTTCGAGTGTTCGATATTTGGAAGCCGTTCCCAGCGCGCCAAGCAGAATCGTTACCCGGCGGCTGGGGCATCATGGCAGACGACTGGGTCGCTGGAATTTACGCCGCCATCGGCCTGTGGCTTGCCCGCGCCGCGGGCCTGTAGCGAGAATGTTTGCGGGTCGTGGCTTCGGCCACGACATACGCCGCGCAAAATCTGTACGGCTTTAGCCGCTGAAGTTCCGCCGGTGCGGCTGGCACGCAGACCCGAAAGGTCGGCTGCGCGGTAAACGCGTGACGCAGGCGAAGCACGCAATGACACGCACCAAAATTTAGTGCAAGCTATCAAAGACAACACCAAGGCCCCCGGCACGTAAGCTTGAACGCGAACATGAGCGCCACTCCCAGAATCGAAAGCATCAAGCCAGCCGCTGCTCTCCCCGGCGGCGAAGTCGCCATTCACGGCAGCGGCTTCGGCACGCGTAACCACGCGCGCCCGCTGGTGGAATTTGGCGCTGCCGAAGCCAGCCTGGTCCTCGCCGCGGAAAATCTGCTGATCGCACGCGTCCCGGAAGGAGCTGCGGGCGGTACCGTCCGCGTGAGAATGGCAGGCGTCGAAAGCCCGCCGTTCCCGCTCGCGCTAGGCACGCAGGTTGCCGACAATCTTCATCCCGTCGCCAGCCCCGCGGTAGATGCCGAAGGCAACGTGTACGTCACCTTCAGCGGCCAGCGCGGCCAGAAAGTTCCCGTCTCGCTTTACAAAGTCACGGCCAACCACGCCATCAAGCCTTTCATCACCGAAATGATGAATCCCACCGGCCTGGCGATTGATAGCGAAGGCTTCCTCTATGTTTCCAGCCGCCACGACGGCGCGATCCATCGCGTGACGCCCGAGGGCCACTCCATGCAATGGATCGAAGGCATGGGCATCGCGACCGGCCTCGCGTTCGATAAAGCCGGCAATCTATACGTCGGCGATCGCAGCGGCACAATTTTCAAAATCGGCGCCGACCGCGAGATTTTCGTTTTCGCCACGCTCGAACCTTCGATGGCCGCTTACCATCTGGCGTTCAGCGCCGCGGACGAACTTTACGTCACCGGCCCCACCACTTCCAGCTACGATCGCGTCTATCGCATCAATCCCGCCGGCGAAGTCAGCACGTTTTTCCGCGGGCTCGGCCGCCCGCAAGGACTCGCCTTTGACCGCAGCGGCAATCTCTATGTCGCCGCATCCCTCGGCGGCCAACGCGGCATCGTCCGCCTAACGCCGCAAGCCGAGCCCGAACTGGTGGTCAGCGGCAGCAATATCGTAGGCCTCGCCCTGCTGCCGAGCCGCCGCGCCATGATCACCACCAACAACGCGCTCTACTCGCTAGATTGGGATGTGCAGGGTCTCCCGCTGAACGGATAAATCTCATTAACCTCAACAAAAAAATCTTAGCCGTCATCCTGAGGAGCGCTGCGACGAAGGATTTCTCTTCGTTCGCGGCCCCAGCACGCACGCGACACCTCGTTTAGATCGGCCGGTCCGGATACTCTGCTTTCGGAAATCGCAAATGAACCAACAGCGCGCACAGCAGCAGCACAAAAAACGCGATCACGCTGCCCTCCGGCCCCGCCGAACCTCCCGTTAGCCACTTCGGACCCTGCACGGACGTGTTCAGGAAACGGCCCACACCCAGCAAGCCGCTGTCCGGCGTGCCGTAGAAAAAAGTCTCCGCCCAGTCCCACGCCGCGTGGAATCCCAACGCGAACCACAGCGTACCCGTCCGCCTTATCATCAGGCAAAAAAGCAGGCCGATCACTACGACCTGCAAAATGCCGAGAACATTTTCATTCGGATTGCCCAGATGCGCAGCGCCGAATACCAGCGAAGCAAAAAGCGCTGCCCGCCAGAAGTTGAAACGTCGCGCGAAAGAGAACAGCCAGTAGCCGCGAAAGGCAAACTCCTCGTGCACGGCCACCGCCAGAAATACCGCGCCCCAGCCGAGCGCATAGCGCAACACCGCGCCTCCCGAAAGCGCCATGGAATCAATTTGAAAATGGCCGGACACGCGAAGAACGAGCAGAATCGCGGAAAGCATCGCGAATCCCCATAGACAGCCTTCCCAGAATCGCAATCCAAAAATCCCGCGCGGAGGAATTCCGTAATCGCGCAACGGCCGCTTTTCCATGCGCGAAACGATCCAGGTCGCCAGCACCACACAAAATGCAAACAGCGCCTTCAGCGGCAATTCACTGCGCACGCTGAAGACGGCGTCCGACGGATTGCCCTGAAGATGCAGGGCAATTACGAGCAGCCCCGGGAAGATAAACGCGATTCCGACCCAGATCAGCAGGCGATTGCGTTCGGCGCGACCCCATGGTCGAGGCGGTGCGGAAACCGGCGCGCGCGCTTGATCCGACGCTGCAACGGATGTCTGCCCGGTTTGCAATTCTCCGCCGCGCTCGGAATCGTTTTGGCCAGACAAGTCCGCGCCTCCTGATGCAACAAGAGTCTATAGTGGTCAAGCGCGCTGCTGGCTAAGGCACGCTTGGCGAATGTTCTCGCAAATTCCTAGCTCTGGAGCGGCCACTACGGCGCGCTATGCCCTGCGCACTTCAGCACTCCAAGATACGCGTGCCAAGGACCCACCGCCGCGGCAGATTGATGCGCCATGACCCGCGAGATTTGGTGCAGGTGAGTCAAATCATGAACCGCCCACGTCGCCAGCAACTGCGACAAAGTAACCACGCCCAGCGCAGGATGCCGCCCGCGCCGCTCCAAGTCCGCTTTCTGCAGATTCATCGCGCGCAGTTCGCCCAACCCCGCTGATCGCAAGCGAGCAAACTCATCCAATAACTGTCCCAGCGATTTGCCCGCGCACTCGCGCTCCTGTCCCCAGCGATCGAATGGCTCAAACGCCCGCGTCTCGCCAAACTCCAAGATCATCCTGGCTCGCGGCATCCAATCCGTGCGTTCCCCGTGAACCAGATGCCCCACAATATCGAACGCGCTCCACGTGCCCGCTCCTTCATTTTGCGATGTCCACGCTTCGGGCAAATCGCGCAGCAGCGCATCGAGCGCCGCAGGCGTGCGCGTGAGCAGCGCTATTGTGTCGTGCAAGTTTTGTTCCATGATGTTCTCCGATTCGTACAAGGCATCTGACTCCGTTGACACCTTCTACGACTCCAAGCTTTATTGCACTGTCGGCGTGCCGCGCGCTCTCTACCCTTTGCCGTTGTTTTTGAATTTGTGAATCGCCCTGCAGGGCGATTCATCCCGAGATTCAACGGTGCCGAATCGAAGGGTCGCGGCCGCCCTTGGCGCGGACCGGTTGCGACGGGTTCCGGTTCACACGTGCTGGAGGTGTGTCTCGCGGAATCGCGTCGGATATTTCAGGCCATAGCCCAGCATGCGGTCCATGCCAATGTGTGCCAGCCAGATTAGGGCGTAAGGCTCAAGAGCGGGAAGCCGAGCCAAGACCGCAACGCCTAACAACAAAATCGGCACAGACGAAGTGTGCACCAGGTTATAGGCAGCCGAACCTATCTTGGGATTCGCCACATAACCCAGCATGAACAGATCAGGTGCGAGTAGTAGCAGCGCAAACAGCCACCAATGGAAGTGTCCCGCACGGTACAGAACGAGCGTGAGGGCGAAAATACTGGCCCCTTCCAGGTGCAGCAGCCAGCGAGGTTTCGTCAGCATGGGGCAGAGACTCCTCAGATATTTAGAACGCAAGAATCAACAATTCTTCTGCACAAGGTTGGCGCGCGACAATCTCACTTTCGGTGAACATCGAATGCGAATCAAGATTCTCACTGCGGCGTTTATAATAAACCGATACGAGGAAAATCATTGTAACCGGAAAAGGTGACGGAAAGCAGAACGTTTCGATCAGGCTCGACCGGCGAACCATCGAAAAAGCCAAGATCCTCGGCGGCAAAATTCCGGCCGACCGCGATGAATTCCATGAGCGATAAGACCGTCATCGGCCATTAGCCCTTTGCTCCTGCCCTGAAATAGGCACTCGGCGTGGTCCCCAAAGTTTTCCTGAACATAAAAATGAACGCGCTCGGCGTGCTGTAGCCCGCTTCCAGCGCCGCGTGCGTGATCTTCGCTCCCTCCGCCAGCAGACGCATCGCCTGCATCAGCCGCAGCTGTTGCCGCCACTTGCCGAACGTCATTCCCGTTTCTTCGAGAAACCGCCGCTCGATCGTGCGCCGTCCCGCACCGGTAATTTTGCAGACTTGCGCAAGCGTACTCTGCTCGCCTGGATTCGCCAGCAGCACGCTGGCCACTCGCAACGCTCGCGTGTCCGTGGGGTTCGGCAGCTGTAGCGAAACCGTCTGAATGGTCTCCAGGTGGTCCAAGATCAGATCCACCACATGCCGCTGCCGTTCCTTCCGCATGTTCAGTGTCTGAAGCGCGCACGCGTGCAGAATCAGTTCCCTCAGCAGCGGTGATACGTTCACCACACAGCAAGTCCGCGGCAAAGTTCTCGCCAAGCGCGGCCGCAAATAAAGAGTTCGCATCGAAACCGTGCCGGACATCGTGATGCTGTGCGGAACAAGCGCTGGAATCCACACGGCTCGGTGTGTCGGCACCACCCATGCTCCGACGTCCGTGCGCACGGTCATCACCCCACGCGAGGCATACACCAATTGGTCGCGCTGGTGAGAGTGCAGCGGTACGAAGTGGCCCTCGGCGTAGTCGCGGCTCAGCGTTGTAACCTGCGCCTTGCCGGGCGCGCCGGGATCATATTTCTCCGTTTGTCTATTTCGCGACATTCATTGTCACAATATCGAAAGAACGCAAGCCCGGCAACCGCTAATCTCCCTCTTGGCTGCGGCCAAAGATGACAGCGCTCGCCCAACCCGCAAAGCCAACGTCACAAGGAGTTGCATCATGAATAGAAAAATAGCGGTACGCAATTCGCATCGGCGCCGGCTGATTCCGATTCTTCTGGCAATCGCATGCATCGGTCTCGCCGCACCGCGTGCAGCCCGAGCGCAAGATCCAGGCAGCTGCTCCACCAACGCAGCAAGCCGTCAGCTGGATTTCTGGCTCGGCGATTGGAGCGTCAGCTATCCGGGAATGTCCGCCACCTCCAACAGCAAAGTTCATTTTGCGCTCGATAAATGCCTCGTCGTCGAAAGCTGGGTTGGCGGCAAAGGCCACCAAGGCGAAAACATGTTCGCCTACAGCTCCGATGACAAGAGCTGGCACGGCATGTTCGCGGACAATGAAGGCCGCGTGCACATATTCGAAGGAAAAGTCGCGCGAGGTTCCGCCGAGTTTATCGGCCCCAGCCGCGGCCGGAACGGCGAAGCGGTCCTCAACCGCATCAAGATCGTCCGCCTCAGCGACAACAACGTAAAGCAAACCTGGGAAAAATCAAAAGATAACGGCGCTACCTGGTCCACGGAATTCCAAGGCGACTACGCCCGCAAACAACGCTGAAGAACGAGCCTGCGCGCCGCAAAACGTCACTCAACGAGCTGGCACGTGCCTCACCGCGCCGGCTCGTGCTCTCCCTCGCTCGCGCCCACCACCGCGCCACACCTGCCAATCCCGCCCCTGACTTGCACACCCCACTCCGAATCGAGTACAACATTTGAAGATGAATGCGGAGATCATTGCCGTCGGTTCCGAGCTGCTCACTCCCTATCGCCTCGATACCAATTCACTGTGGCTCACCGACGAACTCAACAAAATCGGCATCCGCGTAATCCACAAAGCCGTCGTCGGCGATTCGCCCGACGAGATGCGCTCCTCCTTCCGCCACGCGCTCGATCGCGCCGACCTGATCATCGCCAGCGGCGGCCTGGGCCCCACCGATGACGACCGCACCCGTGAAACCGTCGCCGAACTTCTCGGCCGCAAGCTGCGCCTCGACGAAGCCATCGTGCGCGAAATCCAGGAGCGTTTCCGCCGTTTCGCGCGTACCATGCCCGAAATCAATAAACGCCAGGCCATGGTTCCCGAAGGCGCCACGGTTCTGCCGAATCCGCGCGGCACTGCTCCGGCGCTGTGGCTGGAAGCCGATGGCCACATCATCGTGCTGCTGCCCGGCGTGCCGCACGAGCTCAAATCCATTTTCGAAACCGAAGTCCGCCCGCGCCTCGCCAAAATTTCCGGCGACGAGCGCCTCTTCACCCGCGACCTGCGCACCACCGGCCTCGGCGAATCCGACGTCGAGACGCGCGTCCGCCCGCTCTATCAGCTTTATCCCGACACCGAAACCACGATTCTCGCCGCGCCCACCGGCACGCAGCTGCACCCGCGCACCTGGTCGCGCGACGCAGCCAAAGCCGAAAAACTTCTCAACGAAATCACCGACCGCATGGCCCTGGCCCTCGGCGAACATCTCTATTCCACTAAGGGCGAAATGCTCGAAGAAGTCGTCGCGCGCGTCCTCACTGAAAATCGCGCCACCGTCGCCGTCGCTGAAAGCTGCACCGGCGGCATGCTCGCCGAACGCCTCACCAAAGTGCCCGGCAGTTCGTCCTATTTTCTGGGCGGCGTAATCTGCTACAGCAACGAGCTGAAAATTTCTCTCGTGGGCGTTCCGCAAAGTTTGATCGAAGCGAAAGGCGCGGTCAGCTCCGAAGTCGCTCTCGCGCTTGCGGACGGCATCCGCAAACGCACCGGCGCGACTCTCGGCGTCGGCGTCACTGGCGTCGCCGGGCCCGGCGGCGGCACGCCGGAAAAACCAGTAGGCCTGGTGCACATCGGCCTCGCCGACGAACATGGCCCTCGCGAGCGCGCCTATCGCTTTCCCGGCGATCGCGAACGAATTCGCCAATTCGCATCACAAGCCGCGCTCGACGCCGTGCGCCGCTATTATCTTTTTCCGGCTGCCGCCAGAGTCTGAGCCATGCGCCTGTTCGTCGCCTTCGATTTGCCCAGCGTCGTACGCAACGCCCTCTCGACGCTCAGCCAGCGCCTGAAACCCGAATGTCGCGCGGCACGCTGGGTCCGGCCGGAGTCCATGCACGTCACTCTGAAATTTCTGGGCGAAACAGATTCGCAAAAGGTCCCCGCCATCCGCGCCGCGCTCGCGCCAATCCGCTCCGCTCAGCCCGTCGCCATGGATTTCCGCGTCCTCGGTTTCTTTCCCAACGAATTCAAGCCGCGCGTGCTCTGGTGCGGCGTGCAGGCCACTCCCAATCTCGCCGAACTTGCAGCCGCCGTCGAAGAAGCGCTGGAACCACTCGGCTTCGCCCGTGAAACGCGCGCCTACTCTCCGCACCTTACTCTCGCGCGCCTCGAGCCCGGCGACGCGCTGGAAAATCTCGCTCGTGCAGCTGACGCTCTGAAGTCATATGATTTCGGCGCGGCGCGCGAATCCGAATTTCATTTGTTCGAAAGCGTGCTAAAACCATCGGGCGCGCAATACAGCAAGCTCGCCACATTTCCTTTTGTGGAAGGAACGAAGTGAACGCGATTTTTGTCAGCACTGCGTGGCTAATCCCGCTGGTCGCCTACCTTCTCGGCTCGATTCCCTTCGGCCTACTAGTCGTGAAAGCGCAGGGCGGCCCGGACATCCGCGAAATTGGCAGCGGCAATATCGGCGCGGCGAACGTCACGCGCCAAGCCGGAAAATTCGCCGGCATTCTCACCCTGCTCCTCGATGCAGGCAAAGGCTACCTTGCCGTCTGGCTCGCGGGACATTTCAGCCACGGAAATATTCGCTGGATGATGATCGCCGCAGTCTGCGCTGTCATCGGCCACATGTTTCCGGTGTGGCTCGGCTTCAAAGGCGGCAAAGGAGTCGCCACCGGCCTCGGCGTCTTCCAGCCGATCTGCTGGCAAGCGGTCGCCGCAGGAATCGTGCTGTGGCTGGTGATAGTAATTTTCTGGCACTACTCCTCGCTCGGCTCGATTTCCGCCGCCGTCGCGCTGCCTTTTTTTGTTTACCTGCTCTACGCGCCCGGCCACGCGCCCCCCGAATTCGTCACCCTCTGCACAGTCTTGATTTCCCTGCTCGTCCTGATCAAACATCGCCCAAATATCGCGCGCCTCGTAGCTGGAGAAGAACCGCGCCTCAATTTCAGCAAAAAAAACGACGATTAAGCGACGCCAGCCCGCTCAATTCCCTTCTCTACTCTCCCGTTAAGTCCCCACCGGTCTGTATCTTATTCGCCAACCCCAGTACTAACGTCCCGTTGTATCCCAACGCTCACTTCGCTAGCATTTTACGGAAGAGATTCTTGTGCCCACTGAAGCCCTCAAGCAGCAGACGACGCGGCGCCTGCGCATCCTCTGGATTGTGCTGGGTGCCCTTCTGTTTGTAAGTATCACTCCGCTATGGCTTTACCATCGCCAGGTCTTGCGCCTCAGCGAACAGAAACTGCAGGATACCGAGCGCGTTCAGCAATCCGAAATCACCCGTTCGCTCGCCAGCGAAACCCTGCAGTTCGAACAGAATCTGCGTGAACAACTTCTCAGCCAGCGCCAGGTTCTCTCTCTCACCGGTTGGATCGAAAATGTGGACGATCCCGCGCACGCCCCGCAGCTCGCGCGCCTGCTGCAGAGCTTCGTCGAAAACAACCAGAACATTCTCTACGTCACCGCTGTCAACCAGGCCGCCAAAGGTCAGTCCGCCGGCAGTATCAGTTCCGATCAGGATCCTTTCGTCGGTGGCGCGCTCAAGCGCGCCTTCACCGCCAGCATCCAGGGACTGAATTTCGTCAGCGAACCCTTCGCCCTCGGCAAAAACAATCGCCCGGCGCTGGTCGTTTCCGTTCCGCTTTCTTTGAACGGCCAATTTACAGGCATGATCGCCTCGGTCGTCTCGATTGACCGCCTGCTCGAGCGCATTCGTGATGCCAGCGTGCGCGAGCGCACCGTCTTCATCGTGGATGGACACGGGCACATCGTCGCGCACCCGGATTCCGCCGAAGTCGTTCCCGGCCGCGACGTCACTTCCACGTCTCCCGTCGTCGGCCACTTGAAGGAATTGCCGCAGGAACTGCGCGCCACCGAAACCATGCATTTCGTCGAGCGGGACAAGAACAATCATCCCGTCGAAATGATCGGCACCTACAGCACCATCCCGGAATTAAGCTGGACGGTCATCGCCGAGCGCAGCCTCGACAGCGCGCGCATTGACGCAGGCGTGAAAGAACTCACCGCGCAAGCGCTCAGTTTCGTCGTGGGCGTCACTATCGTCGCGCTGCTGTTCGGATATCTCTTCGCCCTCGGCATCACCCGGCCGATTCGCGGCCTCGTCGAATCTGTGCGCGCCATCAGCCGTGCCGAGTTCCACGAACGCGTGCGCGTCGAAGGCGCCAGGGAAATCAGCGAGCTGGCCGAAACTTTTAACCACATGGCTGGAGACATCGAAGAATACGTCGAGCGCCTCAAGCAGGCCGCCGCCGAAAATCGCGAGCTGTTCCTCGGTTCCATCCGCATGCTCGCCGCCGCCATCGACGAAAAGGATCCCTACACTCGTGGTCACTCCGGCCGCGTCGCTAAATATTCCATCATCATTGCCGAATACATGGGCCTGAATTCCGAAGAAATCGACCGCTTGCGCATTTCCGCGCTGCTTCACGACGTCGGCAAAATCGGCGTGGACGATCGCGTCCTGAAAAAGCCCGGCAAATTGACGGACGAAGAATTCGATCTCATGAAGCAGCACCCCGGCAAGGGAGCGAACATCATGCGCCCGGTTGCGCAGCTGAAGGACATGCTCCCCGGCATCGAATTGCACCACGAACGCATGGACGGCGCCGGTTATCCCTACGGCCTCACCGGCGATCAGATTCCCATGATGGCCCGCATCATCGCCGTCGCGGACACCTTCGACGCCATGACCACCAACCGCCCCTATCAATCCGCCATGGAGCTGGAATTCGCCCTAGACCGCATACATTCTCTCGCCATCTCCAAATTCGATCCAAAAGTCGTAGCCGCCCTCGATTCCGCCGTAGCCTCCGGCCGCCTCCGCCTAACCGCCGCCCTGGTAGAAGTATGAAATTCGTCGTCGCGCCCGCTCGTCGTGAGCCGTTTCCGCCGCGGCATTTCTAGCCACTAACCACTCGTCACTAGCCACTGCTTTTTTCGTCAACCAGCCTAACGATTGACGCCACCAACTTCCGGGGTCGCTCGTCACTCGTCACTTATCACTGGTCACTGGTCACGAATCACCACTCACTACTCACCAATCACTCTTCGTTTGCTACAATCGAGTATTCCGCACACTGCGGCGAAAACTCATGATCTCGCTCTTCGGACCACCCGAACCCACACTCCTCGAGCGTCTGAAAGATTCCGTCAGCAAAACTCGCTCGGAACTTTCCGCGCGCGTCGAGCAATTGCTTACGGGCGACCGCCCCGTTGATCCCGAGCTGCTGAAACAACTGGAATCCGCGTTGCTCAGCGCCGACCTCGGCGTGCGCACCACCAAGGAAGTTCTCGCCGCCCTTCGCCAGCAAGTGAACGAACACAAACTCGCGGAACCCGGCGCCCTGAAACGCGAACTGAAAAATCAAATCCTGAAAATCCTCACCGCCCCAGCCGTCTCTCAACCCAATCCCGATGGCAAGCCAGCCGACGAACCGCGCGTCCTCTTCGTCGTCGGCGTCAACGGCACCGGCAAAACCACCACGATCGGCAAACTAACGAGCCGCTTGAAAAAAGAAGGCGCCACCGTAGTCCTCTGCGCCGCCGACACCTTCCGCGCCGCCGCCATCGAACAACTCGAAATCTGGGCGCGCCGTTCCGGCGTCGAAATGATCAAACAGAAACCCGGCGCCGATCCCTCCGCCGTCGTTTTCGACGCGCTCACCGCCGCGCGCGCGCGCCACGCCGACGTCGTCATCGTGGACACCGCCGGACGCCTGCACACCAAATCCAATCTCATGGCCGAGCTGGACAAAATGAAGCGCACCGCCGCTAAAGTAATTCCCGGCGCGCCGCACGATGTGCTGCTGGTCCTCGACGCCACCACTGGCCAAAACGGGCTGAACCAGGCCCGCGAATTCTGGAGCCATGCCGGAGTCACCGGCATTGTGCTCACCAAACTCGACGGCACCGCTAAAGGCGGCATCGTCGTAGCGATAGCCCGCGAACTAAATCTGCCGATCCGCTTCGTCGGCACAGGCGAAAAAATCGACGACCTGGTCCCATTCGATGCCCAAACCTACGTCAACTCGCTCTTCGATTAATCCAATCGCGTCTCACTCGTACTGGATGTGTGACGCGATGGAACTCGCCCGCGACGGCATGGCACTCGCTCATCCGAATCCACGTGTAGGCGCGGTGGTCGTCAAAGATGGTTTGAAGGTGGGCCAGGGATTTCACACTTACGCCGGACGCGATCATGCCGAAATAATTGCGCTACGGAAGGCGGGTCCGAAAGCACGCGGTGCTTCGCTTTACGTAAGCCTCGAACCGTGCTGTCTCCAGGGGCGCACGGGCCCCTGCACCGAAGCGATAATCCGCGCAGGAATAAAGAAGGTGTATGCACCGGTAGAGGATCCAAATCCTAAAGTGTCTGGCCGCGGATTTCGCGAGCTAAAACGTGCCGGTCTGGAAGTTCACCTGATTGAAAACTGCAAAGAGTACGCCGAGGAAACCAATCAGGACTTCGCCAAGTGGATTAGAACCGGGCTCCCCTTTGTAACTCTGAAAACCGCGCTCACGCTCGACGGTCAGATCGCCCAAAAAGCCGGCAGCGTCACCTGGATCACCAGCCAGCAATCGCGCGACGCAGTCCAGCGCCTGCGCCACGAAGCCGACGCGCTCCTCACCGGAATCGGCACCGTTCTCGCCGACAATCCGCGCATGAGCGACCGCACAGGTGAACCGCGGCGCCGTCCGCTGCTGCGCGCCATCGTGGATTCGCGGCTGCGCACGCCACTGCGCTCGAAAATGGTGAAATCCGTGCGGGACGATGTGGTGGTCTTCACAACGCAATCGCCCGAATCGCCGAAGGGCCGCGCGTTGACCCGCGCCGGCGTGGAAGTTTTTCGCGTGCCCGCGCGCCGTGGCCACGTAGATCTCCGCGCCGTGATTCGCGAACTCGGCCGCCGCCAGATTCTTGGCGTACTACTGGAAGCCGGTGCCGAACTAAACGGCGTCGCTTTACAAGCCGGCATTGTGGACAAGATGATTCTCTTCTATGCTCCCAAAATCATGGGCACAGGCGGCGTACCGCTGGCGCGCATCCCGTCGCGGTGGTTTGCAAAATCGCCCGCGCTCAAGAATTTGACGCTGAACGCATACGGCCCCGATTTCGTGGTGCAAGGATACTTTCACGATGTCTACAAACGAAGCTAACTTGGGGTAGGCAATCTTGCCTGTCCCCCAAGCAGGCCACAACGAAACTGATCACAGGAACCAAACACAAATGTTTACAGGTATCACCGAACAAGTGGGAAAAATCGAATCCCTCGACCACTCCGAAACCGGCGGCCGCCTCCGCGTCAGCTTTCGTGGCACAGCCACTCCTGGCTGTGCTCCTGAAAATGATTCCAAACTCGCAGCCTCCACAAAACTCGGCGACAGCATCTCCGTAAACGGCTGCTGCCTAACAGTAGTCGAATTCGACGAGCACGGTTTCGCCGCCGATCTCTCCGGCGAAACTCTCCGCCGCACGAACTTCGCCGAAAAAAAACCCGGCCACCTGGTAAATCTCGAACGCCCGCTCTCCGCCGGCGCCCGCCTCGGCGGACATTTCATGCAAGGCCACGTTGACGGCATCGGCCGGGTCACCCGCCTCGTCCCCGAAGGCGAAAATTGGTGGCTCTCCGTCCGCGTGCCGCAAGATCTGCGCCGCTACGTCGCCGAAAAAGGCTCGATCGCTCTCGACGGCATCAGCCTCACCGTCGCCCGTTGGCACGACGGCATCGCGGACATCGCCATCATCCCCTTCACCTACGCGCACACGAATGTACGGAGCATGTCCGTCAACGACGCCATCAATATAGAAACCGACATTTTAGCCAAATACGTCGAAAGCCTCCTGCACAACGAAAAATCGCAAGGCGCTTCGCATCTCACGGTAAAACATCTAGTCGAGGAAGGCTTCTAATGCGCGATCGCGGCACCGAAACCGATCGTTCCAAATTCACGATGATGCCCGCACCCAACCCCCGTAGGGGCGGGTCTCAGACCCGCCCGCTCTTCTGCTCGCGCACGCTCCAAACCTATCCGCGTCAGCCCTCTAATGACTGACCGCAAGACCTACGACGTCGCCGTAATCGGCGCCGGTGCCTTCGGCGCATGGACCGCCTACTACCTCGCAAAATCCGGCGCCTCCGTCGCGCTACTCGATGCCTACGGCCCAGCCAACTCCCGCGCCAGTTCCGGCGGCGAATCGCGCATCATTCGCATGGGCTATGGCGCGGACGAAATCTACACGCGCTGGTCCCTGCGCGCGCTCCCCCGCTGGAAAGAAATCTTCGCCCAGGCCGGCCGCCCCGAATTATTTCAGCCCACCGGAGTCCTGTGGATCGCCCACGATCAATATCCCTACGCGATGGATACTCTCGCGGCTCTGCAAAATCACAAAATCCCGCACGAACGCCTCTCGCTCATGGGACTGCGCAAGCACTACCCGCAAATCTCATTTGACGACAACGCGTGGGGCATCCTCGAGCCCGAAAGCGGCGTGCTGATGGCCCGCCGCGCTGTGCAAACCGTCGTCGAAGAAGCGCAGAAAATCGGCGTGCAATATCGCGCCGCATCCGCCCTCGCACCTCTTGGCGAAGGCCGCGTCACATCGTTGATGACCACCCACGGCGAAAATATTTCCGCCGGCGCGTTCATATATGCCTGCGGCCCCTGGCTCGCCAAACTTTTCCCCGATCTTTTGGGCCAGCGCATCTTCGTCTCGCGCCAGGAAATTATTTTCTTCGGAGTCCCGCAAGGCGAAACTCTCTTCCGGCAAGAAGCTCTGCCCACGTGGCTCTATGTAAAGGACGAATTTTACGGCATGCCCGACCTGGAAAATCGCGGCCTGAAAGTCGCCGACGATCACCACGGCGCGCCGGTAGATCCCGACACG
>Ga0209006_10002078_pt1 | contig 18214 bp, 15 predicted proteins | sample JacPin_JW_Ref_O2_FD_188567 | JGI IMG/M metagenome (GOLD analysis project Ga0209006, IMG submission 188567) | Forest soil microbial communities from Algoma, Ontario, Canada - Jack Pine, Ontario site 1_JW_Ref_O2 (SPAdes) (version 2) | ecosystem: Environmental > Terrestrial > Soil > Boreal... | reverse complement strand
CGCGTTGTGACCCGGCGGACGTGAAACGGGCGGTTCTTTTGCGGCGGTTCGCCGCGCACGAAGTCCCCTCCGGCAAGCCCCTCGGCCGCCTGCGTTAGATAAAGATCCACCGTCTGGTCTGGAGTTGCATCGAGCTTAACACGGCCCTTGTCGAGTAGAATGCAGCGCCGGGTCAGCCGCCGAATCGCCGCCATATTGTGGCTGACGAACATCACCGTGCGGCCGCCCTGGGCCACTTCGGAGATTTTGCCGAGACATTTGCGTTGGAATTCGGCGTCACCGACCGCGAGCACTTCGTCGATGATCAGGTTTTCCGTCTCCAGGTGCGCGGCGACCGCGAAGGCCAGTCGCATGTACATTCCCGAGGAAAAACGCTTTACCGGCGTGTCGATGAAATTCTCCACTCCGGAAAAGTCGACGATCTCATCGAACCGGCGGGTGATATCGGCGCGGCGCATGCCAAGAACGGCGCCGTTTAGGAAGATATTTTCCCGCCCGGTCAATTCGGGATGAAAGCCCGTACCCACCTCGAGGATGCTGGCGACGCGGCCTTCGAGCTCCGCTCGACCCTCAGTCGGCTCGGTAATGCGGCTTAGGATCTTGAGCAGCGTCGACTTGCCGGCACCGTTGCGGCCGATGACCCCAACCACGTCACCGCGCTCGATCTCGAACGAAATATCCTTGAGCGCCCAAAAGTCCTCAACCCTCGGCATGTCCTCGGCTGGACGAGGCCGGAATACGCTGCTGACCCGGTCGGCAATAATGTCGCGTAATGCGGTGTAGCGTTCTCTTTTTTGATGACGAATGCGGTATTTCTTGCCAATCCCATCAACCCGAATAGCAATGTTTGACATAATTTGGCGATTTAATATTTTATACGATAGTAAATATATTTCAGAATTTCATTCTGAAAACTGATTATTCCGACATCGGACTTCCACCAATTGTCGCGCCGATAGTCGGGCGTGTCGAGTGCGACAACGCGGACATCCGGTCTATCGGTGAATTCGTGATGCAGCATCCAGCGTAAGCGTCGTGTGCCAAATATTTCGGTTGGCACGATGATGCTGTGGATTCCCACCTGCTGCGCCCAAAGATGCAGGGCGACTACCTCTTGCTGGGTGTTCTCCAGGTTGGCTCCGAAGATGACGATGTCGTCTCCGGGCACGCCAAGCTTGAGAAGGACGTTGCGGTTCGCAGCAACATGCGACTGGAGCGCCCCCAGTTGTTCGGCTGGTAGTGCGCCGATGTTTGATATCGCGATTTTCCTGACGAGCCCTCGCCGATAGTAATCGGCAGCGGCGAACGGCCTGTCTTCGAGCCCGCCGCCGAACACGGCCGCCGCGTCCGCCGGTGCGAGCGGATCCGAAACGATCCAGGCGTCCGCCGCTGAGTACAGCAACGCATTGCGATCGAACCACGCGACCGCCCCAAGCGCCATTGCCAATAAGACCAGCGCGAGCAGCCCGCGCCGCAGCATCGAACAGCACGAGCGAGGCGGGCGCGCTGACGCCAGCGACTGCTCCGAGTTGGCACTCAAATGACGTCTGCGAAGCCGTGTTCCATTCTGCGAAAATACCAGACGCCGATGAGCATCATCAGTCCGGTCATGACCAGAGAGATCCAGAACGTCTCGGGAATTAGCGCGGCGCGCCCGCCGAGCAATGACCAGCGGAACCCATCAATGATCCCAACAAGCGGATTGAGCGAATAGAGCGTTCGCCATCGCTCCGGCACCTCGGCGGTACTGAACGCCACCGGCGAGACGAACAATCCGAATTGGACGATGAACGGCACGACATAGCGAAAGTCGCGATACTCGACGTTGAGTGCGGCCAGGAGCAACCCAAGGCCTAGCGAGAGACCCAATGATATCGCCACGAAGACCGGGAGCACGACGATCTGCCAGCCCGGCGCAAAACCGTACCACACCATCAACAGTGCCATTAGCCCGAGGGTGATGCAAAAATCCACAAAGCTGGTAAGCACCGCAGCACCGGGAATAACAAGACGTGGAAAGTAGACTTTGGTGAGCAAATTGGCATTGCCGATAAGGCTGCTCGATGCATCGGCGAGCGCTCCCGAGAAGAACTGCCAAGGCAGAACCGCGGCAAAAACCAGAAGCGGGTCCGGTACAGTCCCGCCGGGAAAATGAACCAGGCGCCGAAACCCGACAAACACGAGCATCGTCAGTCCGGGTCGCAGCAGCGCCCAGACGATGCCAATCACCGTTTGCTTGTAGCGCACTGCCACGTCCCGCCAGGCGAGAAAGTACACAAGCTCGCGATAGCGCCAAAGATCGCGCCAATAGTCGCGCGACGCTATTCCTGGTTCGATAATGATTTTCATTCCGCGACCATCCCCGTCGACTTGAGGTGCATACCGGTTAGATCGCGCAGATGTCGGGTAAAGTTTTCCAACTTGAACCGCTGTACCTCTACGGGGTCCGGCCCAGCACCGGTCAGGGCCGTCATGATCGCGAAGGCGAGTTGATCCGGGCTTTGCGGATCGACGGAGATGCCGATGACACCGTCGGCAAGAGCGTCAGCGCTGCCGTCGCTGTCGCCACCGATCAGCGTGAGCCCCGACGCGGCGGCTTCCAGGAAGACGATACCGAAGCCCTCCTGGATGCTCGGCATGACAAAAACTTTGGCCAGACGATAATAACCGGCCATCTCCTCGGGTGCGACCTGGCCGGCAAACCGCATGTGGTTCGCGACGCCGAGATCATTCGCTAATGCCTCGAGGCGCGCTCGATCGTCTCCCTCACCGACAATGAGATAGACCAGATCCGGGTGAGCGGCGATGATCGCGGGCAGCGCTCGGATAACCTTGTCGTGCCCCTTGCGGCGCTCGTCCGAGGCGAGCCTCGCGACGGTCAGAAGTACTTCCTTGCCCACTAAATCATGCCGGTCGACGAGTTCGGGCGGCGGCGCGCCCGGCGCGAACCTTTCATCGACGGTGTTCGGCAGAACCCGGACTCGGTACGGATCGAGCCGGGCCAATTCGGCGAAACGGCGTCGTGTGTAGCGGCTTACCGCGGTGACCAACAACGCTCGCTCGGCCGCCCAGGTCTGGGCCCGAGTGAGAGGCCCCCACGCCTCCACGCCATGCAACTGCAGCCAGAGCGGCACGCCGAGGATCCGAGCGACGATCGCGGCCAGCGGCACGAGATTGAGATGACCGCAGAAAACCACATCGAAAGGTCCTTTTGTTGCCGCAGCCCACAGCGCCACAAAGGGGTATAAAACCTTTCCTCGTGGGCTGAGCTGGGTCAGACGCGGCGGCAAACCAGCGCTCTCGCTCTTGCCGTGTCGCGGCAAGACGACAGTGCGGCGATTGCGCCCACATCGCGCCAAGGCGGCGAGGAGATCGCGGTTATAGCGCGCGATGCCGCCGCGGCCGCCATAGGCGTCGCTTACCAATGCCAACACATTCACCGGAGCTATACTGCCGCCAGTTGGTAGGCCCATCGGCGCGCCCAGGGACAGGTCGGGCTGGCCAGTTCCGGCAGGTGCCGCCACGCCTGGGTGCGATCGTCGCGTTGCAGCCAATCCTTGATCGGGGTCTCGAATCCCGTCTTCCTCGCGTCGACGACGGCACCCGGCAGCGCGGAGCTGGGGCTCGATGCGAGGAGGCGCTTACCGGCGCCGGCGGGCAGCGAGACGACGAGCGGTGCTATTTGTTCAAGCAGATGCCGGTCGACAAACGGCACACGCACCTCAAGCGAATGCGCCATGCTCGCCCAATCGGTATCGCGTAACAGCTGGTTGCGCATATACAAGCAGGCTTCGAGCGACGCCACCTTTCCTGTCGGTGTCCGCGGCCCGGGCTCAACCGATGCGGCGATGAGGCGGAGCGGGTCGAGGCGGCGCAACCCCTCGGCCATGAATTCCCGGTCCAATATTTTGCCAAGCTCCCACGGCATGAACACCCCGCGGCGCAGCAGATAGGCTCCGGCATAGGTGCCGGCGTACTTGAGCAGCCCGGCCGCCTTTGGGTGCAACCGCGGCGCTCGTCGCTGCCATCCCGAAAGCAAGTGCCGGGCGACATCGCCGAGGAAGGGAATACACGACGGCATCGCCATCCACCGCACCCAGCGCGGAATGTCGCCAAAGGATGGGTAGCCGGCGAACAACTCGTCACCGCCGAGACCGGAAACCGCCGCCTTTAGCCCGAGCTCGCGGGCTGCCTTGCTGACAAACCAGGTGTTGATCCCGTCGACGGTCGGCTGATCCATAGCGTCGAAGATAAGGGGTAGATCGGCGCGAAATTCGCTTTCCGATACCATTCGGGTGGTGTGCATGCTCCCGTATCGCTCGGCCGCCCGCTGCGCGCCGGGGGCCTCGTCCTCCCGCCGGTTGTGAAAATCCTCGTAGGCGAGAGTGACGGTATGGGTCTGCTCTTGCCGAATGTCGCGCATCAGGCCGAGCAGGGAGCCGGAATCGGTTCCCGCGGACAGAAAGGCGCCGACCGGCACGTCCGCGACGAGATGGTGGCGAACGCTATCGAGAAGTGCCGCCCGCGCTCGGGCTTGCAACTCCGGTTGAGGCACGGGCCCGTGCCCTTCCGCTTCCCGATAGACTTCCGAAACGCTGAAGTAGCGCGTGGGCTGGGCCGGCCCCCGCGCGTCGATCCACATCGTCGTGCCAGCCGGTAGCGCGCGGATTTCCTGGTAGATCGTGTAGGGCTCGGGAACGCTGCCAAGGAGGAGAAAACCTGCCCAGCCGGCCGGTTCGGAGACGCGCGAAACCTTTCCACCGGCGAGCAGCGCCTTGACTTGTGAGCCAAAGCGAAACGTCCACCCATCATCTGCGTAATAAAGCGGTTTGATCCCGTAGGGGTCACGGGCAAGCAATAGGCCTCGCTTTTCGCTATCCCAAAGCGCAAAGGCAAACATCCCGCGCAGTTCGTCGACCATCGCCGGCCCCCTCGCGGCATAGAGCTGCAGAAGGACCTCGGTGTCGGTCTGCGTCCGAAAGACGTGGCCTTGCGACTTAAGTTCGGCGCGAAGCTCTCGGTAATTGTAAATCTCCCCGTTGCACGTGATGACAGTCTTGCCATCCGCGCTGAACATCGGCTGGGCGCCGAGCTCCGATAGATCGATGATCGCCAGCCGCCGATGGCCGAAACCCACGCGCCGATCGGTCGAGCACCACTCGCCCGCGCCGTCCGGCCCTCGCGCGGCCATCCGATCGCGGATCAGCCGCAACTCCCCGAGGTCGATGGGGTTCGCCGCGTAGTGATAGCTGTAAATGCCGGCGATGCCGCACATCCTAATAGCTACCCGTCGCCGTGGTGGCTCGTGCGTTTGCGCATCCGCGCGACGAGGAGCGAGCCCATGCGCAGGTGGCGGCACAGGAACCGCGCTACCCCATCGGGAACCGCAGACATCAGTGCATTCTTCAGGCGGCCATGCGGCAGCGGTACGATGTCGCTTTTGAGGCCGAAAATCTTGATCGACTCGACAGCAAAAAAATCGCGCGTCGCGGCCCGCCATTCATTTGGCTTGTAGTAGCGCGCGATCGCGCCGTCGGTGCCGCTTTGGCTGATGTGGTGGAGGCTGGCATTGTGGCGCCACTGCCCCTGAAACAACGCACGCAACAGCCCGAATGCGTAGTAATTCCACCACGACCGGTAATAGATCATCGCTGTGCAGGTACCGCCCGGCCGCAAGACGCGATGGATTTCTGAGAGGATGCGCTGTGTGTCCGCGGATTGATGGATCACCCCCCAGCTCCAGATGTAGTCGAAGCTGGAGTCGGGAAAGCCGAGACACTCGCCATCCATCTGCACAATGTTTCCGGGCAGGCCGAACAGCCTGAACCGTTTCGCGGTCATTCGCGCCGCAGTCGTCGTCAAATCGATACCGGTGAAGGATTTGCAGCGGCGCGACATCAGTTGCGCATGCGTGCCGTGGCCGACCCCGAGTTCGAGCACATCCTTGTCGCGCAGGTCATCGAACGGGATCAGTGAGTCGAAGGGTATCTTTTGCCACGGCACAAAGCTCCTTGCCGAGGTCAAAAAACGGCTATCGATTTCGCTGAAATAGGCTTTGGTCCCCGGGGTCTGCTGCAGCTCTTCGCGCCAGTCATAGCGCATCGGCGCAGCTTCCCACCAAGCGCGGTTGGCGGCCTGCCAGCGACGCCGCTCTTCGTCGTCACGCGGAAGTTGCGCCGGATGATCAAACCCAATGGCCTTGTCGCCAAAGCTCATGCCCGTCGCCTTGTCCAGGTCTGGCCCGGACCGCGGTATGGGACGAGTTCCACCATGCACTCGATAGATACCGACCTACAGGCCCATCCGGCCAAGCGCGCTTGGGGGAACACCTTCGGCACGCATGAGATCTGCGACGTCCTCTCGCGTCAGCGGCGGCTTCCCGCGTAGAATATTCTTCGCCGACAGGAACTCCCCGTCATTGGGCGAGGTACCGAGAACGGCGCCCGCTAGATCGCTGATTGTCCGTTTGCGCGCGCTCTGCGGTAGATTTTCCCATTGCAGCACGCCGAAAATGCCGCGCTGCCACATGACGGCCCCTTCGTTCGGCCCGGTCACCGACGACATCGCCAGCGCGTCGAGAACCTGCTGGTAAGGCTCGCCTGTCACGAGCCGCATACCGGCGATCGCCAGCCAATTTTCCGCCGACAGCGGACGCGCCGCGATGATCGCCGCCAGCCCGCTCTCGCGGCGGCGCGCTCCCTCGATGTCGGTCGCATCCGTCATCGAGCGTAACGACGCCTTGAGCGCGGCCTCGGTGACGCCCGGCGTCCCGATCCATCGGCGCAACGAAGCAGTCTCGGCGTCGTGCGATTGGATGATTTGGGCGCGAACATACGCGAACCGCGCGACGTTCCAGCCCCGAACCACCGCTATCCCGCAGAGTCCGATTACGATAAATGTTGTGATCAAGCGGATCAAGTACTAGTACTTTTCACTAGGCGCTGTAGTATCCTTTATAGTATCTCGTTCCATAATAGTATGAATACGCCGACTTTCCATATTTTTGTGCTTGGCGATCATTCACGTGATTGAAGACGACGCCAGCGACTTTGCGATGTCCGGACAATTGATCAACACATTGCTTGACAAGCTCGCGCGCCGTTGAGCCCCAGCGCACCACCAGCACAATCTTGTCGCTGAGTTGAGAGACGACGATCGGGTCGATGACCGGCCCAACTGGAGGGGAATCGATCACGATCAGATCGAATGTTTCCTTGAAGCCGGCGATCAGCGACTTCATGCGTTCCGAACCGAGGAGATCCGTCGGATTTTGCGTGTGATTGCCTGCCGACAGCATCCAATAACCGGGTGCCTCGTGATAGCGAACGACCTCGTCTACTTCGACGTGTCCCATCAGCAAATCGACCAGTCCCGCCTGCTTTTCGGACTTTAGGATCCGGGAGGCTGTTGGATGACGCAAATCGGCGTCGATGAAGAGGACCTTTAGCTTGGAAATCGCGGCCGAGGCCGAGAGCGACAGCGCAATCGTGGTCTTTCCCTCGTCCGGAACCGCAGATGTCATTTGGATCACCTTCGGCGGGTGATCGACATCCGTCATCTGAATGCCGCTACGCAACGCGCGGATCGCTTCGGCATAGCGAGACAACGGCTTGACGACGGGATAATCGTAAATCGGAACGACGGCATTGCCGACCGTGAGGTCGCGCGGCTTCAGGTGGCTCACCGAACTCAGCAAGGGCAGCGCCAAGATCTCCTCGACTTGTTTGGGTATCGTGAAGCCAGCATTCAGCCTTTCGCGTGCAAACGCACCCCCGAAGCCCAAGATCAATCCGACAAGCACATTGATGGCGAGAAAGCGTCCCTTGCGCGGAGAACTCGGGAGCCCAGGCAGCATTGCGGGCGTGATCACTCGTGCGTCGCGTACCTCGAAGGTCGATTGCTCTTCGGTGATCTTGGAGCGCTGCAGGAAGTCCTCGAACAGGCTTTTGTTGACGGCCGCGGTCCGTTCGAGTTCACGCAAGCGAATCGCGGTCGCGTCGTCGATGCTGCTTTGGCCGGTGGCCTGCTGGACCGATTTTTCGAGCGAGGCCAAGCGGGATTGAGCCAACTCGTAGTCATTGCGGATGCCGGCGGCGACGCGTGCCGACTCGGCGCCGATCGATCGCTCGACATCGCGCTCTTGGGCCCGAATGTTGACGACCAGCGGATGCGCGGCGCCGTAGCGCGCAAGAAGGTCCGCCTCTTGCGCCGACAGGGTGGAGGCCTGTTGACGCAAGGCTTGCAGCGCGTTGCCGGTGCCCGCATCCGGCATGCTCTGGACGCTGCCACCCTTCGCGAGGATCGAATTCAACAGATCGACACGGGCCTTCTTCTGTGCGGAGTCGGCGCGTGCATCGACGAGCTTGCCGTTAAGCTCGCTGAGCTGCTGCTGGGTCAGCGTGAGGTTGCCGTCCTGGATGAGGCCATGTTCCGCGCGGAACTGCGCTACCGCCTCCTCCGATGCGCGCAGTTGATTGCGCAGTTCGGACAGGCGGTCGCTGAGCCACGCTGAGGCCCGTTTGGCTGCCTCGTAACGAGCATCGAGCTTGTCTACCAGATAGGCGTCGGCGACCGCATTGGCCAACTGCGCCGCCCGAACCGGGTCGGGGTCGGTAACCGAAATGCCGAGAACGTAGCCGTGCTGCGCGATGCGCGAGACGGATATCGCCGACTTTAGGTTCGCGATCGCCCTGAACTCGTTGCTCGGGATAGCGTCGGAGCCCAGATTCGCGGATGACGGCTTGCTCGACGCCTCCGAACCTGGAAAGAGAGAGCGGACCGTCGCTAGAACTGGCGACTCCGGCGATGCGGTTTGCTGGATGTCCGTACTTGGTTGCGTATCGCGGACAAGGTGTTCCTTTTCAACCACCCGATGCAGGAAAACGCTCGACCGAATGATCGCCATCTGGCTCTCGATCATCGAGATGTCGAGATTGACGTCGGCGAGAATTGCCTCGTTCCCGGGAGCCTTCTCTCTCGGGCGATCGAGCAGGACCTCGCTCGTCGCGGTGTACAGCGGCGTTTGGCGCAGCAAGATGACGATTCCGACCAGCAGTACGACAGCGACAATCGCCAGGATGAATTTCCACTGCCGCCAGATGAAACTGACGGCGTCGCGCAGATCGAAATGAGATTCTGCCGCGCTGGCTTCGGATGTCTCTGTCGTCGCAAGTCGGCTAAGCATTTGCCTTCAGCCGTCCATCGTTAAGGTGTGGCCTCGGTATTGGGGTTCGGATAGAGGCTGAGCTTCCGATTGCGCCAGGCCGGCGCCCAGCAAGGCCATGAAGGTCAGTGTCACCGCCTGGATTTGAAGACCGAAATCAAAAACGGCATGAGTGCCGACGAGAACCGCGGCGCCCATCGCAACGCTCGGCACGGTCGCATACTCTCGGCGCCTGAGCGCCCCCTTCAAGCAGCCTAGCACGGTGAACAGCACGCTCGCCACGAGCATGGTCCCAAATACAAGGCCGAGACCCTGAAAGACCTCAAGATAGGTATCGTGCGCCTGCCCCCAGGTGCCCTGAACGCCGATCGAATGGTCACGATAAAGCGGAAAGACATCGACGAAGGTGCCGTATCCGTAGCCCAGCCACGGAGCATCAAGGATCGAGCGAATCGTCAGCGCATAAACGGACATTCGATCGCTGTCGAAAATGCCGCGTTCCTCGATACTGCCGAAGAATAAGCCGCCAAACGCGAGCACCGTCGCCACGATTAAAATAATGATCGGCGCAATAACGAGAGATGCTCTGCGCCCACTCTTGCCGGCTCGCCGACGCGTGAGAAGACCGAGGACGAACAGCCCTGCGCCGGTGGCTATTACGCCACCGCGAGAGCCGGTTAAAAGGAGGCCGACGAGGATGATGAAGGCCCCGGCAAGCGGTGCCGCCGCCTTGGTTCCGGTGGCGTCGACCAGCGATGCCAACTGCAGCCTCCAACCGGCTTCCGTTCCGACCATTTCATGCCGATAGACACGTAGTGTCAGGCCGATGACGGCGACGAGCGCAAGCCCCGCATAGGTCGCAAAGGTGTTGCGATTGATAAAAGTCGAAGATAACAGCGTGCCGTCCAATGGCACATCCACCCCGGGAAGGCTCACCGAGCGAAAGCACACCGCGACGAGGCCGTAAGCCGCATAGGCGCTGCCGATAGCAGCGATTGCCCAGATCAGCCGTATTGCGCGTGCCGGGTCCCGGCACAATTGCGCCGCGAGCCACAAGACGCTGGCCGCCGTAATAAGTCGGAGCAGCGCCAGGTTGGTTAGATCGCGATTGACGGTGATGCTTCCATCGAGTGGGATTCCCAGAGCCTGAGCGGCCATTGCCCATATCGGATGGACGAGGGGGGAATGCTTCCAGGGAATGGTTTGAAGCCAGATCCACAGGACCACCGCGATAAACAGAATGGCCTGCGGCGTGAGGCGTCCGATGGCTAACGGATGAGCTTTGCGGCGCGCGAGAAGCGAGATTTCGTAAAAGGCCGCCAAGCCTGGAAAGATGACCGCGTTGACGCCCCACGCGATCAGGTCGTTGCTCCCGTACCAATAGGGAACCCAAGCCAAGCCCAAAACAAAGGGCCAGAACGTCGCTCGCTCGACGATGTTGTCTGGCCGGGCTCCCGCTGTCGCCGCAATATCGATCCGCGCTCGCCGTTGCCGGGGCCGCGGATCGAGGCAATCGGTCTCTCCGCGACCTTCTCGTAACGAGCGATACAGCGACGACCCTAATCGATAAGCGCTAATAGAAATCCCAAGCTACCGCAGTTCAGGTGAAGAGACCGCTTGCACCTGTCGTTCAACTGCCGAGCTTTTCTGCCGCAAAGCAGAAAATCGGAGATTGTCACACGACCCCTGCGAACACAAGGCGGGCCCTCCCGCCGGCGCGGCGGAGAATCCCCCGGATTCGCTCGATCAAGCACGCGGACTTGTCACGTCCCCCCGACGCGATAGCGACCAGAAAGAAAGGCGATAATCAGCACCCGCGCCCCGGCGCGCTGGGGCTGATGCATTTGCTCGTCATATTGCCGGCATTGTTATTCGAGCCAGGAATTATCTGAGCCTGGGACGACATGACCGATTCGTATGCGGCAAGCACGGTTGGATCGGCGGCGGTCATGGCAGTCTCGATTAGACCCTCGAAATACCGCGCCCAATCCGAGCCGATCTTCCGGAAGTATTGTTTCGCGTCGGCCAGCCCGGCCCCGATTGCAGCCTTTTGCTCCGGGGTCGCCGTCGCTGAGGCGGCGACCACGGCAGCGGCCAGCGAGGCGTCGGCCTCGACCAAGCGTGCAACCGCCGCGCGCAATCCCGGGCCACCCTGAGGGAACTGCGCCAACACCGCCGCAATCTGCGGATTGACCGTGCCCGTAGCCTGACTTGGCGTGGCCAGCGCTCGCGCCGGCTGCAGCATCGTCCCGCCGAGCATCAATGCGATCGCGCACAGTGCCGGAAACCACTTCCGCATCGACGGCTCCTTGACTTGCCTTCCGCCCCAACCTCTAGACCGAGGCCCTCAGTACTTATAGGTTAGGCCGAGTGTCACCACGTCGCGGTCGAACCCTTGAAACGCCACATTCGAGCTCGTCTGGATGTGCTGGTAGTCGAAGGTCAACGCGAGATTTTCCCACACGCTGTAGTTCACGGTGGTGCCAAGCGTCCACGAATTGTCGACCCGGCTGGTATCGACGTAACCGGTATGAATGAAGCCGAAGCGTCCGGAAGCCGCCCAATCGGTCATCATCGAATAGGTTGCTTGAGCGAGCGCGTTGGTCACACGGGTCGATGTCCCCAGTGGCGAGCCGGGGGCTGACGCCAGCAACGAGGCGCCGAGCGACTCGTCGACCGAAGAGCTTATGGTCAGCTGCGGAAGCGGATAGTAGTAGATGCGACCGCCGTAAACAGGCGAGTTGACGCTGCCGAGAGCACCAAGATTATAGCTCTCAGATTGGTAACCGGCGTAGACCTCGCCGCGAAACAGCCCGATCTGATCCGATCCGAGGCCGCCGACTGTGCGAAAACCGTTGGAGTTGAGGCTGCCGATCGAATAGTTCCGCTGGTCGATCCCCCCTTCGACGTAGGCATAAAGAACGGGATTGATCCAAACCCCGCCTTGCAGCGTCTCGGTCGTGTCGACGCCATCTGGCGAGGGCGCGGCGCTCGATGATCGGTCATAGACGATGTCGATGACCGAGCCGCTCAGCCGGACAAACGCGCCGTTGAAATCCTTTCGGACCGACGCCGCGCCCGAGAACTGATCGTAGGAAAGTGGATTGGCGACCGGCGCCAGACCCACAGCCGTCGGGTTCAGGGTGGTGACGCTGTGGTCGACGCCAAACGTGCTGAATAGATCCTTTTGCCGGGTGAAGTCGCCCTGACCGTTGAACACCAGGTCCGGAGCGAACGCGTAATCCTCGATAAAGCCGGTTCGCGCTGCGACCGCATCGGCATTGCCGTTACTCTGATTTGTATAGATGCGTCCATCAGCCATGCCGTACAGGGTCGTCTTGCTGATCCCATTGGTGGTCTCAGCGAGAAAGCTCGGCACCAGCCGGAAACCGGCGCTCGATTTGCTGCCGGTGGAGACCTGATTGGGGTTGGTATCGAAAACAATCCCGGCGAAGGCGCTCGGATAAAGCAGCCAATCGCCAACCTGCATCGCGCTCTCGTCGCGACTCGGGACCGCGAATGCGTCGGGCCGATCGGGGGTGGTTATCGCGGGTGCCGTCAGCGTTGGACCGCCCGTACCGCCAAACGCTCCCAGCTGCGCCAAGGCCGCCGCCGTCGGCAAGCACACGAACGCCAACGACGCGCAGGTCAGGGCGACCAGTGCGCTCCGCAACCGTGGCGTTTGAGCCATTCGCGGCCTACCCCAGTTAGAACTGTCAACCTGGACGAACTTATCCCCACACCCCGTTCGCCAATGTTGCCGAAACGACCGTTCAAAGCCAAGCCATTTGTACTTGGTGGTGCAAGATAGCCCGGCACATCGCTCGTTAGAAATAGCGCGCGGGAACCCGGATGATGTCGCCAGGAAGAACCGGAACCGACGTTTTCAAATCGTATTCATGTAAGCCGGCTTCGCCGGGATGTTGTATCAGTATGGTTGATCGGCTCGCTCTATAAGTTGTTCCGCCGGCGATCGCAATCGCGCTCAGCGCATTTAGCCCTCCTACATAAGGATAGGCGCCAGGCTTCTCTACCTCTCCCAGAATGTAGAATGGCCTGAATTCAATTATGCTAACCGTTACCTTGGGATTTTTTAAATACCCGCCATTACCGAGCTGCTTTACGAGCTGCTCTTCGAGTTCCCCCTGAGTGAACCCCGCAGCCTTTATCGTCCCGGCCAACGGCAGTGAGACATAGCCGCTTGGGTCGATCTGATATTCGCCGCTCAGCGATGATTCGCCATAAACGGTGACGCGAATCTTTTCGCCGGCCTGAAGACGAGGCGATTCGGTCGCGGCGGCAATAATCGCCTTTTCTTGATCTGGGCTTATGGGCCCGAGGTCGCCGTTGTTGCCGCATCCGGCAATAACGAGGCTTAGTCCAACGAGGATGGGGGCGGCTGTTAACTTTGCCGCGAAAAATCTCATTCTGCGCAACATGAAATGCAATCGCATGGTCAATCCAAACTTGAGCCGCCTCGGTTGTCGACGAGGGTGGTACCGGCCCAATCTACGCGAAGCGGCAACAAGGGGCGAGATATTGGGTGCTTTGGTTGCTCACGAAGCGCAACCTGCGGTATCCTAACTCGCACCAGCCGATACGCGAGGACCGTCAAACTCTAAGGGAAGCGACCGCGGCGAGGGTTAACCGGCATGCGTATCCGATCTCCGTCGTCTCATGCAGGCGTTAGTATTCGATATTCTTTTTTTGATCTTGTGTTGGCCGCGATATCGCCTCTGTTAGCACTATATATCCGCGACGCCTATATTTTGTCGCCGGATGGCACCATGCTGGTTGCAATTTACTGGCTTGTTTCATTTTTCTGTACGCTCTTAGCATTCGCGGCGTTCCATATTTATGGCGGGATCGCGCGTTATTATTCAGTCCATGACGTCATAGACTTGGCAAAGGCGGTACTCGTCAGCGAGCTGTTGACTTGCGTCGTGCTGTTCACGGTCACTCGCCTCGAAGGCATCCCGCGCTCCACTCCTGCCGTTCACGCGCTGATCCTCGGCCTCGGGCTCGTTACCATTAGGGCCTTGGTCCATCTCGCCGACAAGAAGCGATCACTCGCCGAGCAGCCGGATCAAGTCGCCCAGCAGCACATCATCCTGATCGGCGTCAATGATCTGTCGGTGCTGTACATGAAATTCCTCGAGGTCGGCGCGTGCGGCCGGCAACGGGTGATCGCGCTGCTCGATGCTGAACCCAGGTTGAAGGGCCGGTCGGTCAGCGGCGTGCGGATTTTTGGGCCGCCATCGCAGCTCGCCTCGCTCATCGAGGAGTTCGCGATCCATGGCGTGCGCACCGACCGGGTCGTTGCGGGCGGACCGGCGGACATGCTCTCCGCTGAGGAGCTGGCCCAGATTCGACATGTCTGTGTGCAGCGCGGTCTCGATTTCCTCTCCGTGCCGCAACTCTTCGACATCGGCCCACCGGGGGCGACCGGCAATCCCGACCAGCCGCAAGTCACCTTCGTCCCCGATGGCGGTGAAGCAGCGGCAATCGCCTTGCCGCGCTATTTTCGCTTCAAGCGCGCGGTCGATTTCGTGATCGCCCTGGTGTTGATCGTCGCCCTTTTGCCCTTGTGGGTGCTTGTCGCCGGCTTAGCCTTTATCGATGTGGGCTCGCCGATCGTCTTTTGGCAGCAGCGGCTCGGGATGAACGGCCGAAATTTTTTGCTCTACAAGATTCGCACCCTGCGACCGGCCTTTGACAGAACGGACCAGCCTCATGATCGGCGCCTCTCGTGGATCGGGCGATTGCTGCGCAAGACGCGCATCGACGAGCTGCCGCAATTGCTGAACGTGTTGGTCGGCGACATGTCGCTAATCGGACCGCGACCGTTGTTGCCACGAGACCAGCCGCCGATTCCGACCGTGCGGCTTATGGTCTGCCCCGGCATCACCGGCTGGGCGCAAGTCAACGGCGGCGCGCTACTATCGCCGAAGGAAAAGGAACGGTTCGACGAAGAATACGTGCGCAACGCCTCGCCGTGGTTCGATCTGCGCATTGCGGCCCTGACGATCTTCAGCCTGTTTCGTGGTGATCGGCGCGCCGAGCGCATGGCCGCCCAGCCGGCAACCGCGCGCGACGGGGCGTCCGGCGAGCAAAAGCCGGGAGCACCGAACGGCGCATCATCGCGTTTCGCCGCGACACCCAATGCGGTGTTGCAAGATGAGGCCCGGGTTTCCGTCGCGCGCTCTGCATAATCAGCGGCCAGCCCCCGCGCGATGATGCGCATCATCTTTCTGAACCGGTATTTTCCGCCGGACCATTCGGCCACGAGCCAGATCCTTGGCGATCTGGCGTTCCATTTGGCAGCGTGCGGGCACGAGGTCAGCATCTTCACGAGCCGACAGCGCTACGACGACCCACACGCGGAGCTGCCCGCCACGGAAACAATCGACGGCGTGCGCGTGCACCGTATCGCGGCCACCCGTTTCGGGCGCTCGCGATTGCTTGGCCGCGGGTTCGACTACCTATCGTTTGGCGTGGCGATCTGGCGCAGCGTCCTCGCGGTCGCTAACCCGGGCGACATTCTGGTCGCCAAGACAGATCCGCCGCTGATGTGCCTCGTGGCGATGTGGGCGGCGAGGCAACGCGGTCTGCACTTGGTCAACTGGTTGCAGGATTTGTATCCGGAAGTCGCTGCGCGGCTCGGCGTTCCGCTGCTGGGGGGCGTCGTTGGGCGCGGTCTGATGAGACTGCGCGACGCGGCGCTTCGTGAGGCTGCGGCCAACGTCGTCGTTGGTGAGCGCATGGCGCACATCCTCCTTTCTCGCGGCATCGCGGCCGAGCGCGTTCACGTCATCGAAAACTGGTGCGACGACGAGCAGATCCAGCCGGCAAGCCGCGACAATCCGCTGCGCGGCGAATGGGGGCTCAAAGATCGTTTCGTAGTCGGGTATTCGGGAAATCTTGGCAGGGCCCACGAATTCGAAACGTTCCTCGGCGCGGCAGAGCGGCTGCGTGGCGCGCGTAATATCGTGTTCTTGTTCATCGGCGGCGGCAGCAAGCTCGGCAATTTGGCCCGCCAGGTCAGCGAGCGCGGGCTCGACGCCGCCTTCCGCTTCATCCCCTATCAACCGCGGGATGCGCTCAAGCACACTCTCACACTACCGGACGTGCACTGGCTCTCGCTGCTTCCGGATCTCGAAGGCATGATCTTTCCCAGCAAGTTCTACGGCATCCTCGCGGCCGGGCGACCGTTCATTGCCGTCGCCGCGCGCGATGGCGAGATCGCAAAGCTCGCCCGGCGCTACGAGTGCGGTATCGTTGTCGAGCCACGCGAGGCCGACGCGCTTGCAGCGGCGTTCGGCGATCTTGCTGCCGATCCCGATCGGGTCGCCGCGATGGGGTCGCGCGCCAGGCAGATGCTCGATGCGCATTTTACGCGCCGCCACGCGTTCGAACGCTGGCGCGCGCTGTTGGCTAGCATCGGCTGATGGTACCTGCCGGCGAGGCTGTTTGTCAGACCGTCGGCAAGAACCTGACGCGTCCGCCCTCAAGCGCGGCGCAGGTCAGCCGGCCCGTCATAAAGGCTCCGGTATCGAGATTGATCCTATTGGGCAGCACTTCCGGTGCTTCGGTTGGCGTGTGCCCGTGAACGACGATCATTCCGAAATCTATCGTGCTGTCGAGGAACGGCTCGCGAATCCATAAGAGATCGTCGTCTTTCTGTCGCTGCAGCGGCACGCCGGGACGGATGCCGGCATGGCACAGGAAATATCGCCCGACCATGAGCGCCGTTGGCAGCGAGGCAAGGAATTCCTTGTGAAAGTGGGGCAGGGCGCTGCGCAGCGCATCCGCCGCCGCGGCATAATCCTTGCCCAGCATCAGCGAGCCGACTGAGACGCCGTAGGAATGCAGCGTTTCGAGCCCGCCAAGATGTCGCCAGTGGTCGGCAACCGCCGGCTCTGCCAGAAAATCCTCCATCAGGGCTTCATGATTTCCCTTGAGAGCGATGAACTCGGTCGGGAAAGGGTTGCTGGATAACCTGTCGATGACGCGTCGTGAATCGGGTCCGCGGTCGACGTAGTCGCCGAGCGTGACCGTGAGTGCGTCGTCGACAGGTTTCGCCTCCATATCGTGGCAGATCGCTTCGATGACGCGCTCGAGAAGGTCGGCTCGTCCGTGAATATCGCCAATGACGTAGAGGCGGCCCGGTTCCTGCAGTGGTGGCTTGGCGATCATCTGATATCCGTCGCCCCCATCGGGATGCCGCGATCATGAAGACATACCGCTAGCCCGTCCAGGGTGCATCGCGCAGCGTCAGCGCGACGCGTCGGCGGCCTTGCCGCGACAGATGGGCTTGAATACCATCGAGGTGCCAGGTGCGGGCAAGGTCGGGAAGACGGCCCTTTGAACGGTATGGAACACGTCCTCTACCAATCCGCGCGCACGCATCGCACCGTCTCGGTTGGCGGGTCGCGGTGGTATGCCGTTCACACCCAGCCATTTCGTGAAGGGCGCGCGCGCGAGCAACTCGAAAACCAGGGGTTCGGCACCTTTTTGCCGAAGCGATACAAGACGGTTCGGCATGCGCGCAAACTGAGCAGGGTCGAGGCCCCGTTTTTCCCACGGTATCTGTTCGTCGCGCTCGATGTGACGCGCGACCAGTGGCGCAGCGTCAACGGAACCTTCGGAGTATCGAGCCTAGTGATGCAGTCGAGTCGGCCGCATCCCGTGCCCCAGGGGATCGTCGAGGCGCTCATTGCGTCGGCCGATTCATCGGGGATTCTGCATTTCGGCGAGCAGCTGAAGGTGGGGGGGACGATCCGCCTGATGGCGGGCGCTTTCGCCGATCAGCTGGCCACACTGGAGAGCATGGACGATTCGGGGCGCATCCGGGTGTTGCTTGAGAGTCTGGGGCGGAAGGTCTCAATCTCGACGCATCGCCAAGATGTCTTTCCGATCGCCTAGCGGTGGGCACGCCGGCAGCGATCTGATCGGCCGCACCTCCAAATCGTAGCGTTCGGAAATCAGCCGTCTTAAGGACGGGCGGAGACTGGTTTTTCAACATCTGCAATTGGCTCATTCGCCCCCGGG
>Ga0209006_10002077_pt1 | contig 18215 bp, 16 predicted proteins | sample JacPin_JW_Ref_O2_FD_188567 | JGI IMG/M metagenome (GOLD analysis project Ga0209006, IMG submission 188567) | Forest soil microbial communities from Algoma, Ontario, Canada - Jack Pine, Ontario site 1_JW_Ref_O2 (SPAdes) (version 2) | ecosystem: Environmental > Terrestrial > Soil > Boreal... | reverse complement strand
ACCTCGCCGCGAATGGTGCGCGTCCGGGCGGCACGTACAACATCCAGAACCAGGACGAGCTCAGCGTCTACTTCCGCATCCAGAGAAACTTCCTGCCGTGAGCGCCTGATCAAGGCAGGAAGCAGCCCCCGGCGGGAAGGCTTAATCACCATCTTCAGCTTCCCCCCGGGGGCACCAAAAAAGACGGGACCGGCAGCGATGCCGGTCCTGTTTTTTTGTTCGTCCTTGCTCAGTCCGCCTGGGCGTCCGGGGGATCGTTGGGCGGCGCCAGACGGTAGCCGACGCCGAGCTCGGTCAAGAGGATGCGCGGATGGTTGGGTTCTGATTCGATCTTCTGGCGCAGCTTGCGCACCACGATGCGCAGGTAATGCGTGTCGTTGATGTGCGGCAGGCCCCAGATTTCCTTGAGCAGCTCCTGGTGCGTCACGACGTTGCCGGGATATTGCGCGAGAATCTGCAGCAGACGGTATTCCTTCGGCGTCAGCGTGAGGCGTTCGTCCCCGACGAAGACGTTGCGCGCCGCAAGATCGATCTTGAGGTGGTCGATGCGGATGACGCTGTCGCCGGTGGTGGCGCGCGCCTTGCGCCGGAGCACGACCTTGGAGCGCGCGAGCAGCTCCGCCATGCCGAACGGCTTGGTGACGTAGTCGTCGGCGCCGAGCTCGAACAGCCGTACCTTCTCCATTTCGCTCGACTTCACCGACAGGATGATGATCGGAACGTTCGACCACGAGCGGATGCGCTCCAGCACCTGCGATCCGTCGAGATCGGGCAGGGCGAGATCGAGAATGATCAGGTCGGTCGGCCGCAGCGTCGCGGCGCGGATCGCCTCGCGGCCGTTCTCCGCCTCGTTCACCGAATAACCGTCGAGCTCGAATCCGCTGCGCAGGAAACGGCGAATCTGCAGCTCGTCGTCGACGACGAGCACGTTGGGGGCTGTGGCGGCGTCACTCACTCGAGATGCTCTCCAGCTGTTCGACGTTCGCCGGTATCGGCAAACGCATCGTCACCGTCGTCCCCTTGCCCTCGCCCGGGCTCTCTGCCTCGATCGTGCCGCCGTTGGCGGCGACGAAGGCATTGGCGATCCAGAAACCGAGGCCCGAGCCCGGCGTCGACTGCACGTGGCGGCGGCCGCGAAAGAACCGCTCGCCGAGATGCACGCTGTCTTCCGCCGTGAGCCCGGCGCCTTCGTCGCTGACCGCGAGCGCGAGCGTCTCGCCGTCCCGCCATCCGCGAACCCTGATTTTCGAACCGGGCGGCGAATACTTTGCCGCATTGGTGAGGAACTGGCCGAGCGCCTTCTCGATCAGGACCGCATCGACCTGAATGAGCGGCATCTCGTTCGGCAGATCCACCTCGACCGCGTGCGACCCGAAACGGATGCGGCGGCGTTCCAGCGCCGCATTGACGATGTCGGTGACCTCGACCCATTCGAGCTTCGGCTGCAGCGCCTCGCCGGTGATGCGGGTGGCGTCGAGCAGGTTCTGGATCTCGTTGTTGAGCCGCTCCGACTCGTCGCGCACCACGTTGGCGAGCGAGGCGAGCCGCGGCTCCCCGGCGACCGCGGGCGCATTGCACAGGACCGTCGCGGCGCCGAGAATCGACGCAAGCGGCGTGCGCAGCTCATGCGAGACCGAGCCGATCAGGGCGTCGCGGAAACGCTCCGACTCGGCGCGCATGCGTACTTCCGTGATCGCGTGCGCGAGGCCGATCTTCTCGATCGTCGAGGCCGCGTCGTAGAGCACGGCTTCGATGCGGGCGCGGATTTCCTGTTCCGTCTCGGGCGTCTGCTGCCCGAGATCGATGGCGACGACGCCGAGATCGGGCGTCTTCGGCGAGACCGCGCGCACCAGCCAGTGATTGCCGTGCTCGTCGGCGATGGCGGTGCCGGCCCCGCCGTCGGCGTGGCCGCTGATCACCGCCGCGACGATCTCGCGCACCTTCTGCGGCACGTCGTTCTCCCCGATCGGTTCCGATCGCCCGGATGGACCGCGCGGATCGAACAGCGCGACCCGGCGCCCGACGACGGTCGCGAGATGCTTCTCGATCGCGTCGAAGATGTCCGAGGTCGAATGGCCGCCGGCGAGCCGGCGGGAAAACGCGTAGAGGTCGCTGATCTCCTTCTCGCGCCGCCGCACGATCTCCGACTCGCGCCGCATGCGCGCCGCGAGATAGGCCGCGACGACCGCGACGATCGCAAACAACAGCAGGCCGAGCCGGCGCGCCGGATCCTCGACGTAGAACGTGTGAATCGGTCGGTAGAAGAAGAAGGCCGCGCTCGCGGCGCCCGCGAGCGTGGCCACCATGGCGGACATCAAGCCCCAGCGGATCGCCGCGAACAGCACCGGAATGAGATAGGTGATCACGACCGGCGGGAGGTCGAGGACGCCCTTCATGCCCTCGAGCAGGATCGTCACGCTTGTGACCAGGCAAAGTGCGCCGAGGACGCCGACGGTTCCGCCCGGCCGCGCGGCGGCGCGCAGCCACTGGATCGTCATTTGCGACAGGAATTGAATTCGCGGCATCGGCGCGATCTGGGCAGTGCTCTGGGACGGCGATTGATTACAACGCCGACTCTGCGGCCCGCAATCAGCTATTTGCATTGCAGCATGTCGACCAGCAACGGACCGATCACGAAATCGTGTTTATGACCAAAGTTTTGAGCCGAGCGGCCCTCGCTTCTTCTCACATTGCCGCGGGCGTTGCTTGCGATATGGCGCCGCGCGCGGCCTCCTTCGTGCGCGCGGTTCAGCGCGGGCCCGCGCCGCCCGTCACCGGGTGGCCGATGCCGAGCGGAACCGCATCGATCAGCACAAAGGCGAGCCGTGCCGGCACGGTGCCGCGATTGATCCAGGCATGATTGGTGCCGCGCTGGACCATCACGTCGCCGGCCTTGAGGCGGACGGTCGAATCGTCGAGATCCATGTCGATCGCGCCCGCAATCACGACGACGTAGTCGATCGTCTCGGTGCGATGCATGCGGCCGCCGTTGCCGGGCGGAAAATCGATCACGGCAAAGCGCGTGCCGCGCGCGGGCGGCGCAGTGCCGAGAATGCGGGCGCCGCGATCCTCGATCGTCTCGCCGAGCGCGATATCGGCCGGCGTTGTGTCGGTCGACCAGATCAGCGTCGATACCGTGCCGGGCGAGGATGATTTCCAGTTGGCGGCCGGCGCATCGATCAGGACCTTGGCGGTTGCGGTCGCGTCGTGTCCGGTGACGATGCGGCGGATGGGCGGATAGTCGGGCTTCTCGGACATTCATTCGTCCTCGGGCGGATGCAGAACCTGGCAGGAGGCCGCGAACGCTCGAGGGCGGCGGCCGGCAAGCCGTTGAACAGGCGAACGCTGTCGAGTTGCGTGACGACGGCCAGCTTCGCGTTCATCCCGCTGCCCCCAACTGCCGCATTTGCGGCCGGCGAATCGGCCGCGACTGCGAATCGTGCGCCATTGCAGCAGGAGTGCGGGTATGGCGTCCAGCGCGTGCAAAAAAAGGCGCCGAGGTCGGGCAAGTCGGTCCTCGGTCGGTTGCGTTCACCCGCGGGGAACCGCGCAGACGCCCACCGAATTTGTTCCCCGGGCCTGCGCGCCAAGCCTGCGAAAGCTTATATTTAACCGGGGGTTACCTTGACGGTCTGCAGGGTTGTGTTTTCCCCACGGTATATGTTGGCGGGCGGGCAAGTCGCCGCACCCTGCGGGATCCGAGCTCGATGGAACAGCGCAGCTTCCTGTTGAACTCCCCGGCACGTCCGCTCGACCGGCGGCTCGCCCTTGCCGTGGTCGGGGCGTCGTGCGCGATCTTTGCGGCGTCGGCGCCGTTCGCGCGCGTCCAGCTTGCGCCCGTGTGGGCCTTCGTGCCGAGCTATCAGTCGGCGCTGGCGATCAATGATCTGATCACGGCGGTTCTGCTCTACGCCCAATTTCCCGCCATCCGCTCCCGCGCCCTGTTGGTGCTGGCGAGCGGGTATCTGTTCACGGCGCTGATGGCCGTCGTGCATGCGCTGACATTTCCCGGACTGTTCGCGTCGGCCGGACTGCTCGGCGCCGGGCCGCAGGCCACCGCCTGGCTCTACATGTTCTGGCACGGCGGATTCCCGCTGGCGGTGATCGGCTACGCGCTGGTCAAAGGCGGCGGCGATACGGTCGGTCCTGCTGGCCGGTCGAGCAGGGTGCTGGTGGCGGCCTGCGTCGTCGCCGTGATCGCGGTGGTGGCGGCCTTCATGCTGATCGCGACGGTCGGGGACGCCGCCTTGCCCCAAATCATGCAGGGCAACGGCTATACGCAAGCGATGATCGGCATCGTCTCGTCGACCTGGGCCTTGAGCCTCGTCGCGCTGGCGGTTCTGTGGCGGCGACGGCCGCATTCGGTGCTCGATCTGTGGCTCATGGTCGTCATGTGCGCCTGGCTGTTCGACATCGCGCTCGCGGCCGTGCTCAACGCGGGGCGGTTCGACCTGGGTTTTTATGTCGGGCGGATCTACGGCCTCTTGGCCGCGAGTTTCGTCCTGATGGCGCTGCTGATCGAGACCAGCGCGCTTTACGCCCAGCTCGCCGGCCTCTATGAGGCTGACCGCCGGCGGGCGGCCGACGAGATTTCCAGCATCAACGCCCGGCTCAGGACGCTGCTCGACTCATCGCCGCTGCCCGTGTTCAGCCTCGACGCGCACGGCCGCGTCGCCACCTGGAACATCGCGGCCGAGCGCATCTTCGGCCGCCGGGCGGACGAAATGATCGGACAGGAATTCGCCGCGTTGCCGGAAAATGCCGGCAATGACTTCGCCGCGGCGCATGCCCGCGTGATGGCGGGGGAGCGACTGCAGGACCTGCAGATGCGCTGGCAGCACCGCGACGGCCGCGTGCTCGACATCGTGCACAGCGGCGCGCCGGTGCGCGAGGCCGGCGAACGCATCGCCGGCGCCGTCTTCATTGCCGAGGACGTGACCGACAGGCTCAAGCTCGAGCGCCAGCTCGCCCAGTCGCAGAAGATGGAGGCGATCGGCCAGCTTACCGGCGGCGTCGCGCATGACTTCAACAACATCCTGACCGTGATCACCGGCACGATCGAGCTGCTCGCCGAGGGCGTGGCCGACCGGCCGGCGCTCGCCGACATCGCCCGGCTGATCGACGAGGCGGCGATGCGCGGCGCCGATCTGACGCGGCAGCTCCTGGCCTTCGCGCGCAAGCAGCCGCTGCAGCCGGAGAAGACCGACATCAACGCGCTGGTGGCCGAGGCCGCGAAGCTGCTGCGTCCGACGCTCGGCGAGCAGGTCGAGATCGAATCCGCTCTCAAGGACGACGCCTGGCCGGCGCTGATCGACCGCGGGCAGCTCGTCACCGCGGTCATCAACCTCGCGATCAACGCCCGCGACGCCATGCCGGATGGCGGCAAGCTCACGCTGGAGACCGGCAACGTGATGCTCGACGAGGCCTATGCGAGCCTCAATCCCGATGTGCGTCCCGGACCCTATGTGATGATCGCCGTGAGCGACAGCGGATCCGGCATCCCGGCTGCGCTGCGCGACAAGGTGTTCGAGCCCTTCTTCACCACCAAGGACGTCGGCAAGGGCACCGGGCTCGGGCTGAGCATGGTGTACGGCTTCGTCAAGCAGTCGGGCGGCCACATCAAGATCTACAGCGAGGAAGGACACGGGACGAGCATCAAGCTCTATCTGCCGCGCGCCTCCGCGGAGGCGCGCTCGCTCGCCGAAGCGGCGCCGACCACGCCGCAGGGCAGCGGGCATGAGTGCATCCTCGTCGTCGAGGACGACCGCATGGTGCGCGACTACGTGGTGGCGCAGCTCGAGAGCCTGGGATATGCGGCGCTTGCGCCGGCGGGCGCCGCCGAGGCGCTGGCGATGCTCGATGCCGGGGCTGCGCCCGACCTCTTGTTCACCGACGTGATCATGCCGGGCGGCATCGACGGGCGTCAGCTGGCGGACCAGGCGCTGCGCCGCCGGCCCGGCCTCAGGATCCTGTTCACCTCCGGCTATACCGAGACGGCGATCGTGCATCACGGTCGCCTCGACCCCGGGGTGCTGCTTCTCGCCAAACCTTATCGCAAGATCGATTTGGCGCGGATGGTGCGCAAGGCACTCGACGCCGCGCCCGCGGCCGAAGCGGTCGATCGGGTCGCCTAGCTCCGTTCATTGCAACTCGATCTTTTCGATGTCGCGCAGATCGACCATCGCCTCGTATTCAATCGCGTCGAAATGAAAACGATCGCGCATGCGCATGCGATTTCCTCCCAGGCGTAATGCAGATTTGTGCGGCCGAACGTCCGTGGGCGAAAAGCGTGCGTTCACCGCGCGATGGGGCATGGCCCCAGGCTGCCGACGTGGGCCGTGTCCCGCCGCGCCGCGCAACGTCCACTTGAACCCGCGTGCCGATGTGCGAAGCTGATACCGCCAGCGGAGCGAACCAACAGCTCCGCGCTATCGGGAGGTTTCGTCATGCGCAGGCAATTCATGGTGGCGCTGTCGACCGCAGCGCTGCTCACCACCACCGCGGCGTTTGCCCAGGCGCCGATGACCAATCTGGACAAGCTCGGCGCGTTCAAGACGACGGGCGCGTCGCCCAACATTCCGACCATTCCGCAGACCGGCCCCAAGGCCGATGCGATCAAGAAGAACCTGCAGAGCATCAAGCTGCCGCCCGGATTCCACATCGGGCTCTATGCGCTGGTGCCGGACGCGCGCCACATGGCGGTGGGCCCGCAGGGCATCGTCACCTTCGTCGGCACCCGCAAGGCCCAGGTCTATGCGGTCACCGATCGCGGCAAGACCGGGGTCGCCAACGAGGTCAAGCCGTTCGCCTCGACCATCGATCTCGTCCTTCCCAACGGCCCGTGCTTCTCCAAGGACGGCTTCCTCTTCATCGTCGAGCAGAACCGGGTGCTGATGTATCCGGCCGCCGAGTTCTTCTATGAGAGCCCGGACGTCGTCGCCGTGCCGATCGTCCCGCAGGGCGAGCTCATCCCGAAGGAGGATGAAAGCTACAATCACACGGCGCGCGTCTGCCGCGTCGGCTCCGACAACAAGCTCTACATCACGCTCGGCCAGCCGTTCAACGTGCCGGCCGCCGACAAGCTCGACGGCTTCAAGAAATGGGGCATCGGCGGCATCATCCGCATGGATCGCGACGGCAAGAACCGCGAGGTCTACGCGACCGGCATCCGCAACTCGGTCGGCCTGGATTTCAATCCCAAGGACAAGACCCTGTGGTTCACCGACAACCAGGTCGACGGCATGGGCGACGACATCCCGCCGGGCGAGCTCAACCGCGCCGTCAAGGCGGGGCAGAATTTCGGCTTCCCATGGTACGGCGGCGGGCACACCCGCACCGACGAGTACAAGGCCGATCAGCCGCCGGCCGACGTGGTCTTCCCGCAGATCGAGATGGTCGCGCATGCGGCCGATCTCGGCATGACCTTCTACAGCGGGCACATGTTCCCGAAGAAGTATCAGGGCGCGATATTCTCGGCCCAGCACGGCTCTTGGAACCGGACCGTGCCGATCGGCGCGCGCGTGATGGTGACCTATCTCAAGGAGGACGGAACGGCCGCCAAGTCCGAGCCGTTCGCCGAAGGCTGGCTCGACCCGAACGGCGAATATCTCGGCCGCCCGGTCGACGTCGCCCAGCTCAGGGACGGCTCGCTGCTGGTGTCGGACGATCTCGCCGGCGCCCTTTATCGCATCTGGTACGACGGCAAATAACCGGCTCGTTCGCTTGCCTGCCGAGACGGCGCTGCGCCTTGCTGGGCGCAGCGCCACCCTGCGGAGTGTGGAAGACATGCGCAGATTTCGTATCGCGGCTTCGATCGTCTGTGCCTGCATGGCCGCCGCCATCGGCGCCCAACCGGCGGATGCGGCGGGTGACGCAAAGGCCGGTCGGCAGAAGGCGTTGAAGTGCCAGGCCTGTCATGGCCTCGACGGGCAGGCAAAATTGCCGGATGCGCCGAATCTTGCCGGACAGAACGTCATCTATCTCGCCAAGGCGCTGCAAGATTATCGCAGCGGCGCGCGGCACAACGAGATCATGTCGGTCGTCGCGCATCCTCTCGCCGACCAGGATATCGCCGACCTTGCGGCCTATTATTCGGCGATCCCGGTGACGGTCGGTCCGCCACCGAAATGACGCCGTCATCATTAAGATGTAAGACACGGTGCGGCGGAGCACGCACCGACATCGTGTCCCGGACAAGCGAAGGCGAAGCCGAAGCGCAGATCCGGGACCCAGAAGCCGAGGACCTGTCAGGCGATCGTTCGTATTGCGCTTCGCACATCTTGCGCTGGGTCCCGGGTCTCCTTCTGCGAGGGCAAGGGCCCTCGCTCCAGTCGCCCGGGACACGAGGTTTCAAGCTGCGTACAGGAGGACACTCATGACATTCTTGTCGAGGCCGGCCATCGTGCTGCTCGCCACCGCTTTCGCCGCGCCGATGTGCCTTGCCCAGGCGCTGCAGACCCATCGCATCCCGGCGGCGCTCGCGGCCGAGGCGGCAAGCGAGGCGGTCGCGGCCTGCGCCAAGCAGGGCTATCGCGAGACCGCCGTGGTGATCGACGCCGACGGCGCCACCATCGCGGCCTTGCGCGGCGACGGCGCCGGCGTTCACACGATCGACAGCGCGCACGACAAGGCCTACACGGCTGCCTCGTTCAAGCGCGACACGCTCGCCTTGGCGGAACGCAAGGCCGAGATCGCCGACCTGATGAAGCTCCCGCACGTGCTGTTCTTCGGCGGCGGCGTCACGATCAAGATCGGCGACGAGGTGATCGGCGCGATCGGTGCGAGCGGCGCACCCGGCGCCAAGCTCGATGACGCCTGTGCGCATGCGGGACTGGCGAAGATCGAGGATCGGCTGAAATAGGCCCTGCTGCGGCGCGGGCGGCGGCTCCCAGCAGCATTCAGGCCGCGGCCGAAACCGAGCTGGTGTCGCCGCCGAGATAGTCGGCGATCACGCGCTCGGCGGCGCCGATGAGCTCGACGATTTCGCTGCCCGAGGGTGCGCCGGCGGCCGGCCAGAGACCGGCAAGTGTCGTGGCCGTCCGCCCCGGAAGCGCGCCGCGATCGACCAGATCGCGCAACTGCTGTGGTGTCGCCGTGGTGGCGCCCGGCGGCAGCTCGCCGAGCGTCGCGAGCTTTGCGGCGCCGAGGCAGCCGAGCGTCTTGGCGATGAGCACGGGCGCTTCCTCGGCGAAGCCGCCGCCGGCCAGCAGCTTGGCCATGCGCAACGACCGCTCGGCCTCGCGTTGCAGGTCGGCTGCGCGTGCGGCCTGATCCGACGCGCCGGCATCGCCGGCAAGCTCGGCGGAGCGATGCAATATGCGGATCGAGCCTTCGGCGAGCTTGAGCATGCCGGTCGTCTCGAGCCGGCGCATCGCCAGCCAGGTGGCGCGGTCGATGACCTCGACCGCCGGCGCCGACGCGTCGTTGCGCTCCGCCGCGCGTCTTGCCTCCGCGGCGAGGCCGTCCGCGTCGAGATCGAGCACCGCTAGCACGCGCAGCCGTCCATCGGCGCCGCGACGTGCCTCGATCAGCAGCGCGCGCTCGCCATGCCGCTTGCGCAGCTCCTCGGCGATCGCCTCGTCCGCCGTGACGATTCGCGGCGCGGCCTGCCCGGCCGCCTGCATCATCGCCTGCATGCGCTCGATCATGGCGGCGCGGCCGGACGGCAGCTTGAGCTTGGTGATATCTCCCTGCCCGTCGAGGATGCCCTCGGCCAGCGCCTGCTTCTGCCCGAGCAGGTGCAGGATGCCATGCTCGATCGAGCCCTCGCAGACCAGGTTGACCACCGTGACGGAGCGCGTCTGGTTCTTGCGCCAGGCGCGGGCGATGCGCTGCTCCAGCCGCGCCGGATTCCACGGCAGGTCGACGTTCACCACCGCGCTCGCGACCTGCAGGTTGAGGCCGACGCTGCCGCTGTCGGTCGACAGGAAGATCCGGCAGGCCGGATCGTTCTTGAAGCGCTGGATCTCGGCGCGGCGGCGCTGCTGCGGCACCGACCCGGTGTGCCACGCCGTCTCGATCCCCATCTCGGCCGCGAGCTCGCGCACCAGCGCGAGCATGCGCTCCCATTCGGAGAAGATGATGACCTTGCGGTCCGGCTCCTCGAACAGGTCGCCGAGGATGCCTTCCAGCTCTTCGAGCTTCGGGCTCACCCGGCAGGCCGGGTCGAGGATGGCCGGCGTGTCGCACAGCATGCGCATGCAGTTGAGCAGCATCATCAGCCGGTCGAACTCGGCCTGCTTGAGCGGCCGCCGCTGCGACTGATGGATCAGGCGCGCCGCCGGGACGCGGTAATCCTCGTAGCGCTTGGCCTGCTCGTCGGCCATCGGCACGAAGTAGGTCTTCACGGTGCGGCCGGGCAGCTCCTTCTCCACGTCCGCCTTGCGCCGGCGCAGCATGATGGCGCCGACGCGCCGCCGCAGCTCTTCCAGGTTGCGGTAGTCGGTTGCGCGGCCGCGCTCGTCGAGCTGATAGAAATCGCGATTGAAGCGGAAAAGCGGCCCCATCAGCTCGGGGTCGAGGTACTGCACGATCGAATAGAGCTCGTCGATGCGGTTCTCGATCGGCGTGCCGGTGAGCACGAAGGCGTAGGGCGAGCGCAGCGACTTGACGCGCCGCGCCGTCTTGGTCTGCCAATTCTTGATGCGCTGGGCCTCGTCGAGGATGATGATGTCGGGGGTGAGAATGCCGTTGATATCCTCGGCATCGACGAGAATTTGCTCGTAATTGACGATCGTGAAGAAGACCGGATCCTTGTAGGCGGCGAGCCGCTGCTGGCGCGGGCCGAACACCGATCGCGCCGGGCGCTCGACGAAGCGCGCGATCTGCTCCTCCCACTCGGCCTTGAGCGAGGCCGGGCACACCACGAGCGCGCGGTCGACGTTCTTGCGGCGCGCGAGCAGCTCGCAGGCCGCGATCGCCTGCACGGTCTTGCCGAGGCCCATCTCGTCGGCGAGCAGCGCCCGCTCGCCGAAGGCAAGGTGGAGCATGCCGTCGCGCTGATACGGCAGCAGCTTGTGGCGCAGCAGGTCGAGGCTGGCGTGACCGGCATCGACCTCGGCGACGAACGCGGCGCGCGCTTCCACGCGCGCGTGCTGCCGCCGGAGCCGGTCGAGCCAGGCCTCGATGTGGCGCGACACCCGCACGGCCTGCCGGATACCCTTGGGGGCCGATTGCCACGCCGCCAGCAGCGCCTCGGCTGCCGCCGCGGCTTGTCCGAGCGTCCCGTCTGCGTCGAGGAACGGATCGAGCCAGGCGCGGACGGCCTGCGCATGCGCGCGGCGCGCCGCCGGCCACGTGACGGCGAGGCGTGCCGTATCGCGGCGATCGATGAAGATTTCCACGCGCGGGCTGCCGCTCGCCCCCGCCGCGCGGATGACCTTGGCATGGGTGCGTCGCAAGGCCGCGAGCACGCCCTCGACATGCTTGCAGGTGCCGAGCCCGTTGACCCGGTGGTCGATGCAGCCGCACGAATTGGCGAAGCCGTCGAGACTGCGGATTTCCACCTCGTACGCGCCGCCGGTCTCCGAGCGGGTGCGGAAGGTGCCGAAGATCGGGTGCTCGGCTTCGACCGCCTCGATGGCGACGATGTCGGTCGTGCCGCGCCAGCGGCGCAGCGCGATCTCGTCATCGTCCGTGGTCCGCCAGCCTTGCGGTCCCGGCGGCCGGTCGAGCACCGCGCGGGCGCGCCCGCGCTTGGCGGGCGGTTTCGATGGTGACGATTGCGGGCGCTCGGCGCCCCGCGGCTTCGAATCGCGCGGCATGACGGGACGCTAGCATTGCGTCGCACAGCGTCAATGAACGCGGCGTCGCGCGCGCCACCGGATCGCGACCAAACGGTGGATAACTGGCGCCCACTCGATTGGAAATTTCGCGCGGATCGATACGATCCCCGGATTGAAGGCGAGCCACGCATGGCGAAGCGCAAGGCTTTCATTCCCAACGAGCTGCGGCCGTGGATCGAGGCGCGGCAGCGCTTTCATCTGTCGCATGCGCACGTCCAGATGGCGTGCGCGCTCGGGATGAACCCGGCGAAGCTCGGTAAGCTCGCCAATCACCGCCAGGAGCCCTGGAAGGCTCCATTGCCGACGTTCATCGCCGACTGCTATTTCCGGCGCTTCGGAAAGTCGATGCCGGACCATGTCAGAAGCATCGAGGAGATCGCCGCCGGCGAAATGGCGAAGCGGCGTGCCAGGAGGGCTGCGCGAGAGGCGCGCCGGGTCGCCGCTGGCACCGCTGCCGCCGCCGCGGCGGATGCGCCCGGCATCGAGGAAAGTCCGCCGACGCCGTAGTGCCATCGCACAGCCGCTTGCGCCATGAGCCTCTCCGTTGAATCTCTTTGGAAAATGTCGGATGTCGAATTGCTCGCGGCGTACCACGACGCGCGGCGGCGGTTCGCCGAGGGCAAGTTTGCCCGCGATACCGAGCGGGCGCGGCTCGAATGGCTGCGCGCCAAGGCCTTCGCGGCGACCTCCGGCAACGTGACGGAACGCAGGAACATCGTCGAGACGTCGGAGGATATTGCCCGCAAGGCGCAGCAGCTGCGCGAGATGACGCGCGACCTCGACCTCTTGAAAGTCGACATTGACGTGGCCGCGATGGTCGTGCGGCTGCGCGGCGCCTTCGCGCCGGCTGACGCTGCCGAGGACACGGCGGACGGAGAGGACAAGGCCGAGTAAGCTTGGCGGCCGCGGGTGGCGGCGCTACGCCGTTCGTGGCATTCTCCCCGCATCCGAGACAAGCGAGGCACCATGGACAACAGCGAGCAGATTTGGCGACTGGTCGATGCCAAGAAGGATCCGTTCGAGGCGCTGAGCGACCGCATCTGGGGCATGCCCGAGCTGCAATATGCGGAGCATCGCTCGGTCGCCGAGCACCTCAAGGAGATGGAGCGCGAAGGGTTCCGCATCACCCAGAACGTCGCCGACATCCCGACCGCGGTGATCGGCGAAGCCGGCGAGGGCGGCCCGGTGATCGCGATCCTCGGCGAGTACGACGCGCTGCCCGGCCTGAGCCAGGAGGCCGGCGTCGCCGAGCCGCGCCCGGTGGTGCCGAACGGCAATGGCCACGGCTGCGGCCACAACCTGCTCGGCTCGGCCGCGCTGCTGGCGGCGAGCGCCGTCAAGGACTGGCTCGCGGACAACAAGATCAAAGGCCGCGTGCGCTACTACGGCTGCCCGGCCGAGGAGGGCGGCGCCGCCAAGGCCTTCATGGTGCGCGCCGGCGCCTTCGACGACGTCGACATCGCCATCACCTGGCATCCCTCGGCGTTCTGCGAGGTCGCCGATCCGGTCTCGCTCGCCAACACCCGCATCGACTTCACCTTCACGGGCCGCGCCTCGCATGCGGCCGCCGCGCCGCATCTCGGCCGCAGCGCGCTCGACGCGGTCGAGCTGATGAACGTCGGCGTCAACTACATGCGCGAGCACATGCCGAGCGACGCGCGCATCCACTACGCGCTGATCGATGCCGGCGGCATCGCGCCCAATGTCGTGCAAGCGCACGCGAAGGTGCGCTACCTCATCCGCGCGCGCGAGCTTGCCGATCTCACCAGCCTGATCGCGCGGGTGAAGAAGGTCGCCGAAGGCGCCGCGCTGATGACCGAGACCAAGGTGTCCGCGAAAGTGATCAGCGGGGTCGCCAACCTGCTCGGCAACACGCCGCTCGAGGCGGCGATGCACGGCTGCTGGGAGCGGCTCGGCCTGCCGCCGTTCGACGACATGGATCGCGCCTTCGCGCGCAAGATCCAGGGCACGCTCACGCCTGAGGACATCTCGACCGCCTATCGCCGCGTCGGCGTGAAGCGCGGCGACGCATCATTGTGCGACCAGATCGTGCCGCTCGATTCCAAGCGCAACCCGATGGTCGGCTCGACCGACGTCGGCGACGTGAGCTGGGTGGTGCCGACCGTGCAGGCCCACTGCGCGACCTACGCGATCGGCACGCCCGGCCATTCCTGGCAGCTTACCGCCCAGGGCAAGACGCCGGCCGCCAAGAAGGGCATGGTGCACGTCGCCAAGGTGATGGCGGCGACCGCCGTCGAGGCGCTCGAGGACCCGTCGCTGATCGCGCGTGCCAAGGCCGATCTCGCGGCGCGCACCAAGGAGCAGCCCTACGTGTCGCCGATCCCGGCGGATGCGCAGCCGCCGCTCGACATGGCGGCGGATGCCGCATAGGTCCGGCGATGCCGAAGGCCGGTCCCGATCGTCGGCATTTTCTGGCGGCGCTGGGTGCGGGGCTCGCCGTTCAAGGCCGCGCCGTCGCGCAACCAGCGTTGCCGGACATCGATGCGCGCCTCGCGCAAGCCGAGCAGGCCGGCACAGTGAGCGGCCTGCATGCGCTGCTGGTCAGTCAGCGCGGCAAGCTCGTGTTCGCGCATTACGGGCGCGGAGCGGATGAATCCTGGGGCCGGCCGCCCGGCCCGGTCGCCTTCGCGCCCGATGTCCTGCACGATCTGCGCTCGGTGTCGAAGAGCCTGGTCGGCCTCGTCTACGGCATCGCGCTCGCGGCCAAAAAGGTGCCGCCGCCCGAGGCGAAGCTGTACGACCAGTTCCCGGAATATCCGGATCTTGCCAAGCAGCCCGGCCGCGATCGCCTCACCATCCATCACGCTCTCAGCATGACGCTCGGTCTCGCCTGGGACGAGCTGACGATCCCGTACGGCGATCCGCGCAACAGCGAGAACGCCATGGAGCTCGCGCCCGACCGCTATCGCTACATCCTCGAGCGGCCGATCGTGGGCGAGCCCGGCGTCAAGTGGACCTATTGCGGCGGCGCGACCGCGCTGATCGGCCGCCTGATCGCCAAGGGCACCGGGCAAGCGCTGCACGACTACAGCCGCCGCGCCCTGTTCGACCCGCTCGGCTTCGGCCCGTCCGAATGGGCGACGGGCAACGACGGCGAGCCGCACGCGGCCTCGGGCCTGCGCCTGCTGCCGCGCGACATGCTCAAGGTGGGCGAGCTCGTGCTCGCCGGCGGCGCCTGGAACGGCCGGCAAATCGTGCCGTCCGAGTGGGTGAAGCGTGCGACGACGCCCGTGGTCGAGAACGTCTTCGGCGGCAGCTACGGCTACCAGTGGTACATGGGCGACTTCATCGCCGGTACGCCGACGCGCTCGGTTCACAGGGTGAGCGGCATCGGCTGGGGCGGCCAGCGCCTGACGGTCTTCCCGGCGCTCGACCTCGTCGTGGCGACGAACTGCGGCAACTATCGCAAGCCCCTCGCGGAGCAGAGCCGCATCGCCCGCGCCGTCCTCGCGGAGGTCGTGCTGCCGAGCTTCGTGTAGCTCGACCTGTCCGCCAAGCGGTGGATAGCGGATCGCCCCGGGATTCCTCGAATCACCTGATTGGATTAAGCAGGCCGTGCGGGCTGTCGGCCCCGCATCTCAGGCTGGAGAATTTCAATGGCTTCCGCCGTTGCCCGCCGCGAAGAAAGCGCGATTGAGAACCATGGCCCGCTGGCGAAGCGCGAGGAGGTGCTCGCCCGCTATCATCGACTGCGCCAGATCGGCAAGCAGCATCATCATGAGCTCCTGAAGCTCGTATCAGGCAACGCCATGCTCCATCAGGCCCGCCGGCTGGGCTTGGCGCGCGGCAAGACATTGATCCTCGATGACATGGACGAGATGACTTATGTCTATGACCTTCTCATCCACACGGCCCCACCCGGGCGCTCGCGGCCGATCGATCGCTACGCGAGGTCGGCGGCGATCGTCCCGGGCTCCGACGAGGCGCTCGTGCTGGACGCGATGCGCGCCGCGCGGTTCTCGATTCTCGCGGTGGAGCGGCGCCATGAGGCGGCGGGACTGGTCGCCACGGACCTGCTTCGCCGCACCGAAGTCTGGCTGGTCGATATCGGGCTGGAAAGCTCTCTGCCGGCCGGAGCGGTGATCGCCACGAGAATTTATGCGCCTGAACGATTCTCCATGACGGCCGGCGTCAATGTGCCTTTCGATGTCGAAATGGTCGAGGACCTCCATTCCGCGTTGCCCCGACACCTCGCCGAGCTCGAGCTCGTCAATCTGATCGACGATCGGCGCTTCGCCGAACTCATTTATCGCGTCGCTTTGTCGGGTGGATTGATGGACCGCGTTTCCTACCAGGACCCGGCCGAGCTTCCCTGATCGAGGCTGGCGAGGGACGCACTCGTCAGGCAACCCTCTGCGGAGAAGATGGCGGACAGGCTTGATGACGACGAGGCGGCCGACCAGCGCGAGATCGGCGCTCCAGCAGCGGGCGGGTCACCTGCTTGACCTGTGCGACGGTGGTCATGTGCCTTGACTCATACCGCGCTGCGCGCCGCGCTCGCTACGCCGGCCCGTGCGAGCGCGTCTGCAAGATGACATATTGCTTGCGCCACTCTAGACCAGCCTGCGGCCAGGTGTCGGCATAGCTCACCAGCGCGCGCTTGCCGACCTCCCAATCCTGTCCATTGACCCGGCAATCCGCCTGTGACGCGCCGCGGTCGTTGTGCGCCGCGAACAAGCGGATGCCGTAGAAGGCGTCAGCCTCCAGCAGCGGGCGGAAGGCCTCGAAATTCTTGGTCAGGAAACAGCATGCGCAGAATGGATGCTCTTCGCCGCTGATCGCCTCGATAGCCATGTGACCGACAGGACCGAGCAAGGCGCGACGATTCAGCCCAGCCCCATCCGGCTGCGGAAACGTGATGTCGAACGCCTGGCATTGCTCCGGGGTATCCCGCAACGCGTCGAGGAAGACGACGAAGTCGACCTGCAGCCATTGGTCGATTCCTTCGCGGATCGCGTCGTCGAGCGTCGCGCCGAACGTATGCTGATATTCGAACACGCCGTCCGGGATCAGGTCCGGGTGGCTGATGGTGATCGCGGTATTCGAGCGGATGAGGGTCGTCGACGGCGGCGAGTCGAAGAAGACAGGCTTGATGATGAAACCGCTGTCGCGATGCTCGAGGCACGTGTCATGGCGCGTCACCGAATAGCCCCGCTTCTCCATCGCGAGTGCCGTCAGATCCATGATGCTGGTCATTCGCTGGTCCCCCCCAGTCGCGGTTGATCATCGGGATCGACGCCGCATGACCGGAAGAGTTTACAACCTGATGAATGTATTCGCCACGGCCGCAATCGCGGTGCAGGCCTGGGTGACGTGAGCACGAGCTGCAGCTAATCGATCGCAGCCGGCTGCGCCTCGTAGCCGAACTCCGCGGCCATTTCGCCGAGCGAATCCCACAGGCTCGCCGCATAGCTGCGCGGCACGAGGATCTCGAAGTCGTCGGCGCCGGTGCGGGTGAGATGCGCCGGGATGTGGCCGATCAGGGTCGGCGCTGCCTCGTCGACGCGAAAGCTTTCAGGATTGAGGTCGACCGCGGTTCCCTTGGCGAGCGTCGCACGGACGCTGCCGCCCGTCATGCCGATCGCCACCTGCCCGTCGCTCTGATCGAGCACCGAGGCGCTACCGCCGAGCGCTTGTCGCACATCGCCGAGCAGCGCGGCCGGATCGCTCGCGATCGCCACAATGAGCCACCGGCCGGGCCCGGCCTGGCGCAACGAGAGCCCGTGCTGCGACGCGAGCGACGTCAATTGCGCGCCTGCCTCGTCGCGCGCCTTCGAGGCGGCAAGCACCAGCAGGATCGCGCGGGGATCAAGCACCGCGATGCGCACGCCCGGCGCCTCGGCACCTTTCGCGGCAGGCTCAGGCATGGAGCCTCGCACTGTCGGGATCGACGAAGGTGGGAGGGCAGACGATCACGTCGGCCTCTTCTCCCCGCAGGCCGTCCCAGACCTTGATCTCTTCGCCGTGCCGCCGCCGTCCGCCCTTGAGCAGCGCAAGGGCGATATGGTGGCCGAGGCTCGGCGAATAGCACGCCGACGTGACATGCCCCTGGTCGTTGGCGGTCGCGGGCTGGGCGCCGCGGGCGAGCAGATGCGCGCCGGCGCGCATGCGGCGGTCGGTGCCCGCGGGTTTCAGCCCGACGAGCTGCAGACGGTCATCGGCCACGAGCGCCTCGCGTTGCAGCATGGCGCGGCCGACGAAATCCTTCGTCGCCGACACCATCCGGCCGAAGCCGACATCGTCAGGCGTCACGGTTCCGTTGAGCTCGGCATGCGTCACGTGGCCTTTCTCGATGCGCATCACCGCCATCGCCTCGGTCCCATAGGCGCAGATGCCGTGCCTTTCCCCGGCCCGCATGATCGCGTCGGCCACGGCATTGCCGTGGCGCGCCGGTACGGCGAGCTCGTAGGC
>Ga0209006_10002076_pt1 | contig 18218 bp, 14 predicted proteins | sample JacPin_JW_Ref_O2_FD_188567 | JGI IMG/M metagenome (GOLD analysis project Ga0209006, IMG submission 188567) | Forest soil microbial communities from Algoma, Ontario, Canada - Jack Pine, Ontario site 1_JW_Ref_O2 (SPAdes) (version 2) | ecosystem: Environmental > Terrestrial > Soil > Boreal... | reverse complement strand
CAGGCGCAGGTTTCGGGAGTCGCCGGAACATGGAAAGACCTCACCGACAACGTGAACGTTATGGCCGCGAATCTTACCGAACAGGTGCGCGGAATCGTCAAGGTGGTGACCGCCGTCGCCAACGGCGAGTTGACCAAGAAGCTTACGGTGAACGCCAAGGGCGAGGTTGCCGCGCTCGCGGAAACCATCAACAACATGACCGATACGCTGGCAACCTTCGCCGATCAGGTAACCACGGTCGCGCGCGAGGTCGGCGTCGAGGGACGCCTGGGCGGGCAGGCCAACGTGCCGGGAGCTGCTGGTACTTGGAAAGATCTGACCGGTAACGTGAATTTGCTGGCAGACAATTTGACCAACCAGGTGCGGGCTATCGCCGAGGTGGCCACGGCCGTCACGAAAGGCGACCTGACGCGCTCCGTTCAGGTCGAAGCAAGCGGCGAAGTCGCCGAACTCAAAGACTATATCAACACGATGATCGACAACTTGCGGCTAACTACGGACCGCAACAAGGAGCAGGACTGGCTGAAGACCAATCTTGCGCGCTTCACCGGCATGTTGCAGGGGCAGCGCGATCTCACGACGGTCGGGCGCATGCTCCTGTCCGAACTCGCGCCGCTCGTCAACGCTCAGCAAGGTGTGATTTATCAGATGGAGACAGATGAATCGGCCGAAATGGTGCTTCTCTCGGCGTATGCCGATGATGCACCAAACGGACATTCTCGTCAGTTGCGAGTGGGCGAGGGTCTCGTAGGTCAGTGTGCGGCGGAGAAGCGCCGCATGCTGATAACCGATGTACCGTCTCACGCTGTCCCCATCCGTTCCGGTTTGTTCAAGGCCGTGCCTTTGAACGTGATCGTGCTTCCCGTCCTTTTTGAAGATCGCGTCAAAGCGGTCATTGAACTGGCCTCGCTTAGTGTGTTTACAGCCTCCCATCTTGCTTTCTTGGAGCAGTTGACCTCCAGCATTGGCATCGTGCTCAACAGCATCGAAGCGACGATGCAGACCGAAGGCTTGCTGAAACAATCCCAGCAATTGGCAACCGAGCTTCAAACGCAGCAGAAAGAGTTGCAGCAAACCAACGAGCAACTCGCGCAAAAGGCCCAGCAACTTGCTGAGCAAAACGTAGAAGTAGAACGTAAGAATCAGGAGATTGACCAGGCGCGGCGCGCCGTCGAAGAAAAGGCAAAGGAACTGGCGCTCACTTCCAAATACAAATCTGAGTTTCTTGCTAACATGTCCCATGAGCTGCGCACCCCGCTGAACAGTATTCTGGTTTTGGGCCAGCAACTTACGGATAATCCGGACGGCAATTTGACCGGCAAGCAGGTCGAGTTCGCCCGCACGATTCATGGGGCGGGCACGGATCTGTTGAATCTGATCACGGACATTCTGGACTTGTCGAAGATTGAGTCTGGGACGGTTTCTGTGCAGGCCGAAGAAGTCTTCATTGGAAGTCTGCTGGACATGATTGCCCGTCCCTTCCGCCACGAAGCGGAGAACCGCCGGTTTACTTTCGAAATTGCGACGGATCCGCGGCTCAGCCGCAGCCTGGTCACCGACGCGAAACGCTTGCAGCAGGTGCTCAAGAACCTCCTCTCCAACGCGTTCAAATTCACCGAGCAGGGCAGCGTGCGTCTCTCTGTTTCTCTCGCCGAGCGCGGTTGGAGCGAAGACCATGCCGTTCTTCGCGCGGCGCCATCGGTGATCGCATTTCAAGTTGAGGATACCGGCATCGGAATTCCATCGGAAAAGCAGCGCATTATCTTTGAGGCATTTCAGCAGGCTGACGCCGGCACCAGCCGCAAGTACGGCGGCACGGGACTCGGACTGGCCATCAGCCGCGAACTCGCCAGCCTGCTCGGCGGCGAAATTCAATTGCGCAGCGAGGTCGGAAAGGGAAGTACATTTATATTGTATTTGCCGCAAACCTACGTGGGTCCTTCGACCGGGGTCAATATCGCCAATATGATGGAGATGAAAGCCGCGACGGCGGCGGCCCCGCTTTCGCTAGCAGCTGCAGTTGTGGCAGAACATCGCATCGAGCATGTAGCGGATGATCGAGAAAACCTCGAGGAAGGCGAAGCGACTTTGCTGGTTGTTGAGGATGATCCTCACTATGCCGCGCTGCTGCGCGATCTCGGGCGCCAAAAGGGGTTCAAGGTCCTCGTCGCCGCCCGCGGCGCTGAGGCTCTCGCGCTGGCTCGGGAGTTCCACCCTACGGCCATTTCCCTGGATGTCTTTTTGCCGGACATGCTGGGATGGACGGTGCTGAACCACTTGAAACAGGATCCCACTTTGCGTCACATTCCAGTCCAAATCCTGACACTCGATGAAGACCGCCAACATGGATTGTCGCGCGGGGCATTTGCCTTTGTCAGAAAGCCGACCACGTCCGAGGAACTCGCTACGGCATTCTCCCGCATTAAGGAGTACGCCGCGCCACACCGCAAGCGCCTCCTGGTAGTCGAAGACAACCCTGCCGAACAGTTGAGTATCCGGGAACTGCTGGGATATAACGATATCCAGGTCTCCGTCGCTGCCACCGGCGAGGAGGCACTTGCGGCCATTGCCGAGCAGCCGTTCGACTGCATGGTTCTTGACCTGCGTCTCCCCGATATGACCGGATTTGACATCCTGGAGCGGCTGCGCGATTCCCCCGCACTTGGTGACCTGCCCGTTGTTGTCTTCACCGGAAAAGATTTGTCCTTGGAAGAGGATGCCCGTTTGCATACCTTGGCGCGCAGCGTAATTGTCAAAGGCGTGGAATCTCCGGAACGGCTCCTGGATGAGACGGCCCTCTTCTTGCATCGCATCGTTGCTGACCTTCCGGCAGAGAAGCAGCAAATGCTCGACCGTCTGCACCGATCCGACGACGCCCTCCTGGGAAAAAAGGTCCTGGTTGTAGATGATGACGTTCGAAATATTTTTGCCCTAAGCAGCGTGCTGGAGCGGCGCGGCATGACCGTGCTGAGCGCGGGCACCGGTCGTGAAGCGATTGCCACTCTGAATTCAACGCCTGATCTGGCAATCGTGCTCATGGACATCATGATGCCGGAGATGGACGGTTACGAAACCATGCAGGTCATAAGGCAAAATCCGGCGTTCCGGCGTCTTCCCATCATTGCCCTCACGGCAAAGGCGATGAAGGGGGATCGCGAGAAATGTCTCGAGGCCGGAGCGTCCGAGTATCTTGCGAAGCCGGTGAACACGGAACAATTGCTGTCAGCCTTACGCATGTGGCTCCATCGGTAGCATTGTTTCCGGGGCCATCAGCTGCGGTAATTCGAGATTGGCGCGAAGGATAGCGTTATCGCGCGAGGGTTAGTGGATGAGCGTAAACGAAAAAGTGAACATTCTGATGGTCGACGACCAGATTGGCAAGCTACTCAGCTACGAGGCCATTCTTTCCGACCTCGGCGAGAACTTGATCAAGGCCCACTCGGGTCGGGAGGCACTAGACCATCTTTTGAAGACCGATGTTGCCGTGGTCCTCCTGGATGTAAGCATGCCGGAACTCGACGGTTATGACCTCGCGGACATGATCCGTCAGCATCCGCGCTTCCAAAGGACACCGATCATCTTCATCTCTGCGGTTCTGCTCTCGGATGTAGACCGTCTCAAAGGATACGAGCGCGGAGCTGTAGACTACATTTCCGTTCCTGTTGTTCCCCAACTGTTGCGAGCCAAGGTTAGCGTTTTTGTCGAACTGCACCGCAAAACCAGACAACTGGAAGCCCTCAACCACGAGTTGCGGCGCCTTTCCAGCAGTCTCATTGCCGCACAAGATCAGGAGCGGCGTCGGATCGCCCGGGACCTTCACGATGGTCTAGGACAAGAACTCAGTGGCGCAAAGATGATGGTGGATTGCCTTCAAATGCAAAATCAATCAGCAGAATGGAAAGAAAAGGCCGCGGCCGAGGCGAGTGCCCTTATCGATCAAGCCATCCAGCAAGTTCGCAGCATGTCGCATCTCTTGCATCCCCCCATGCTCGACGAGGTGGGCTTGCACTCCTCACTGCAGTGGTATTTGGATGGTTTTACAAAACGAAGCGGCCTTGAAACGTCGCTGGAGGTCGAACCCGAGGATTTTCCCCGCCTCGGGCCTGAGCTGGAAACGACCATCTTTCGCATCGTTCAGGAAGCGCTTACGAACGTCTACCGTCATGCGGAAGCAAGAAGGGCTTCGATTCGTGTCGTGCTGACGGAGAATCAAATTGCTGTTACCGTCTGTGACGACGGCAAGGGTCTTCCCGATGGCGTCGCCGATCTTGAAGCCCATAAAATTGGCATCGGCATCTCAGGAATGAAGCAGCGTGTCAAGGAATTAGATGGGGAATTGCGGTTACGAAACGGGAATCCAGGAGCGATTCTCAAGGCGATCATTCCGAGCAAGGCTGCCGCGTCACGGTCCGCGGAGCAGCTAGCCCCTTCGAGGGGGTTCACTCGCTGATGTCGGGTGTTTGCCGCTTGAGCTCTGGAGACTGGTTCACTGCGGTTTCGATCCCCTCTATAAGACTCCACACCTGCGCCTTCGATATCACCTGACAAATCCCAGCTCGGCGGGCGGCGGCTTCTAGCCCTTCCACATCCAGCACAGTGAACAAGACGAGCGGTACTTTGCCATTTATCTCGGACATGCGTTTGCCAACGTCAATGCCATTCATGTCCGGCAGGGCCAAGTCAATCAGAACCAGGTCCGGTTTCAATGCTTCATACTTTTGAATACCTGCGAGGCCGCAATCGGCCTCGGCGCAGATGACCCACTGGCGCGAGCCGGCGATGGCTCTTAAAAGCCGCCGCGTGGTTTCTGAATCGTCCACAATGAGAACCCGCAATCTCGAACCCTCCGTTCGTCCCTGTATGCCACAACTGACCTCTCTGATCGGCGGCGTTTAACGTAAATTCAAATTGAGTGTGCGCAGCAGGTATGTTCGGCTGACTCCTTTATGTTCCTTCTCCTCAGCCTCGAATCTCACAGTATCTGTTCCCGTCGCCCTATGGCGGCTGGCCTTCCCATTGAATCGTCCCGTTCGACTTTTGGGCTAAGGCTGATTCGATTCTTGCTATCAGAGTCCACGCCTCACTTTTCCGCACCAAGGCATAAATTCCTGCCTTGGCCGCGGCCCCGGCAAGCCCTTCCGAATCCCATACGGTGAATAAGATAATCGGCACCGTCGGATTCGCTGTAGACATCCACGCTGCCGTTTCAATGCCATTGATGCCTGGCATCCCAAAATCGAGTAGCACCAGGTCCGGCTTCAGTTCCTGAAACTTCTGAATGCCAGACAAACCGTCTTCTGCTTCGCCGCACACCGTCCAACCGGGTCGAGAGCTCACGATGGTGGACGTAATTCGCCTCATCGTCACAGAGTCATCGATGATGAGGATTCGCAGATTCATCGAAGTGCAAGCCCCCGTCCTTTGTATCGCTCTCTTCGCTCCGCTGGAATACCTACAATCCCCTACCTTGGTGAAAACAAGGATGCACGCTAAAGGGCGCTTTCGCATACGGGCCAATGCCCGGGTTCGGAGGCTGCTACAGCTAGTTACTTTTCCGCGTCAGGAAATAAGTCTATGGACCGTGAACTGCGATAGCTGCAAGGCTGGAAAGCGCGGAAGGAGGAGAGATGGCGAAATACGGCAAAGCAGCAAGCGAGAGTGTCAAGAAGGCACTGCATCGAGAGAAGCGCGGTAAGCTTCGCTCCGGGAAGAAGGGAAGAGGCGGAGTCGTGACCAGCCGCAAGCAGGCAATTGCGATCGGTCTGTCCGAGGCCCGCAAAAGGGGCGCGAAGGTTCCCCGCAAAAAGCCAAGCTGAGGAGATTGTTCTCTCGTCAAATCTCTAAAGGTGCGGATCTATTGGGCGGGTAATCGAGTTTTGATGCTGCGGTCAGCCCGGGTTTCGGGTTGCACTCCCGGCTCTACGAACGACTGAATCTTGACTTCTTCAAGGCATGAGTAGGCAACGCCCAGGCAGACGAGCCAGGCGGCACTACTAGGAAGACTGTATGTGACACGCCAACGCCAAATGCTAATCTCAACGCCGACAAGGACTGGAAGCAACCATTGCGTTGAAGGAGCAAGACGGCACGGCGGCGGTTGCGAACGCTGCGACGGGCCGGGCAGAGGGAGATCTGAATGCGGGTGCTTATAGCCGATGACCATGAAGTGGTACGCAAAGGCGTGCGATCTCTGCTGCGAACGCAACAGAGTATTGACATTTGCGGCGAGGCGGTGGACGGTCGCGACGCCGTCGAGAAGGCGAGACTACTGCACCCCGATCTCGTTCTCATGGACATCAGTATGCCCAATCTCAACGGTTTCGAAGCCACTCGGCAAATCTTGAGCGCCATCCCACAAACACAGATAGTTATCCTGAGCGAGCATGAAACAGCTCAAATGGTTCAGCAGGCGCTGTATGCGGGAGCCCACGGGTACGTCGTTAAATCCTCGATCTCAAAAAACCTCTTTACGGCGCTCGAGAAAGTGGGCCGGCATGAGATTTTCCTGGATCCCGGCATTTCCGGATCGAGGGACTACCAAATCGATGTCCGGGAGACTGTCCAGGCTAACGCCGCTTTTGAACGGCGATCCAGGCTTGCTGCAATTGTCGACTCATCTGATGACGCAATCATTTCCGAAGATCTGAATGGACTCATAACCAGCTGGAACGCGAGCGCCGAGCGCATCTTCAGCTTCACTGCCGAGGAAGCGATTGGACAGCCGAGCACCATCATTATTCCTCCCGAATTGCATGACGAAGAGGCTGAAATCCTGGGACGCATCAAGAGTGGTGAGCGTGTCTCTCGTTATGAAACCATCGGTCTAAGGAAGGATAAGAAGAAAAGAAACGTGTCCTTGTCCATTTCACCTATCAGAGATTGGGCCGGAAGGATAGTAGGGGCCTCCAAGATCGCCTTTGACATTACCGACGGTAAGCAATTGGGGTTAAATCCCGCATAAATTGGTAAGAGACTATCTTCCTGATGCGGACGACGTTTGCTGGCGTTTCCAATAGTCTGAGCGCCACAGCGAAAGGCAAGGAAGAGGGTTCGCTTCTGCGGGTCTTGTTTCGTGCTGAGGTTTCGGGCACCAAAGTCGCGACCATCGCGTTATCATGCTTGTACTCTTCTGCTCGTATTAGGTCCTTCCAGAAATCAAAAGCGCTTCCAGCGTGCTGCCGCTAGACATCCCGGGCAACCGTCTCTCTTTGGTTCGCAGGTCTGTCCAAGAACCGGGCTGCAGAGTGCATTGGTGGGATGTTGCACTGGCGAATGGCCAGGAAGGAACACTCTTTCGACAGGTTTGCCGCGACGTCGTCGGTATAGAGGGTTGATAGGCGGGGCATCCGCCGGCTGGCAGGCCCCGCCCATAATGAATCCAGTTGACGACTAAGGCTTTGCAGGCTTCGCGGGCGCCGGGTGCGGCGGAGGCTGCTGACGTTGCTGCAACCGCTGCTGCTGTTGTACGTGCTTTTGCTGTAGTTGTTGTGTCTGCTTCTGGTGCTGCTGTTCTAGCTGCTGTTTCCCAGTGTCATTGGCCTTCTGCTGCTCCAGCCTTTGGTGCTGCTGATCTTGCTTCTGCTGGAGTTTCTGGCGCTCCTGGTCCTGTTTCGCCTGCAATTTTTCCTGCTGCTGCTGATATTTCTGGTCCTGCTTTACATTCCCGGTATTTGACGCAGCGGGACGATCGGTGCGAGGAAGATCGTTAGGGTGAACCGGAGAGTTGCCGCGGCTGGTGTTGTTTTCTGGGCGTGAAGTTGGCTCATGAACCGCCCCTCCTTCTCGGGCGGCTACGACTCCGCCCCCTTTCAATTCTCCCGGCCTAGAGGTGGCAGCGACAGGTGGCTTGCCGCGATTTGTGGAGGCGCGAAGCTCCGTGTTGGAGCGCGCTGCCTGCACGTGTTCGGCCTGCACGGCCACGGGCGGGATATGTCGCTCATGGGAGGCAGACTCTTCTTGGGCCGTCGGGCGCTCGTGGAGTCCGCCGTTGCCGCCATTATAGCTGACGCGGGCGACCGTCGTACGGTTCACGACCCGTGTTTCATACACGTTGCGAATCACGGTGACGTTTACGTTGGTCACCGCACGATTGTAGAAAAAGTGACCGTTGTCCCAACGTCCGCCTTCGTAACCGTGACCGAAATAGCCGAAGCCATAGTTGATTCCGCCATAAAATCCTATCTGCGGACCCCAGTAGCCATCATGGAAAATGTACCCGCCGTCTCCCCAGCCCCAGTATCCGGGCGTCCAGAGAAAACCAACTTCCGGAGCCAGTACCCAAGTTCCGGGAACCCAATAGTAATCATCGTCTCCATAAGCCCAGTAGCCAGGCGTCCAAATGTAACCATCGCCGGGACATATCGGCTGATCGTAGACAGGCAGCTCCGGCGGTGCAATCGTAATCGCGACTCCCACGCGCACTTGGGCGAAGGATGCCGCCGGCATGGCCAGCGTTCCCAGAACGAACAACAGTGAACCGATTGATCGGACAATGCTCATTTTGCTTCCTTCTGCCCGGCCGTTCTGAGCTTGCCCTTATTCTGCCGCGGGCTGCTTGGATGGCAAGGCGTGGTTTTCGGACGCCGGCTAGCGAACGCCCTTTTTCCTGACTGGAATCGTACAGGGTCTGTCAGAGCCGTACCCATCAGGTGATGAGAGTAGGAGGTGAAGGGCGATGCCGTATTGTTGGGCGAACCTCGAGGTAGGTATGAGTATCCCTTAGAAGAGGAATACAGCTTTTACCCGATAGTTCGGTGACGGCGTGCAAACTAGACTGCCGCAACGGAACCGAGGACGGCAGCTCGGAGGTGGGGGGGCGCGATGTCTATGCATAGTTTAGATAGCTGCCTCGGTGACTCGGACGCTCAAGAACTGTCTCAGGTCCGCTGCCAATCAAACGCCCGGGTCCTCTCGATAGCCCGAGGGAATGCCAGTCCAAAAGAATCTCTAGAATCCGTTCTTCGTTCCGCTCTGCGGTCGAACGATCCTGAACTCGATCAAATCTTGTCTGCGTTAGAAGAGATATCGCATGGGTTGAAGTCCGACGCGCCGAACGCGCGCAGCCTGGACAGCGCTCTCGAGCGCGCTGCGTTCTGCGCCCTGAGGCAGTCGCTGATGGATCGCGAAATTCGGTGCTTGGCCCTCACCGACGAGCTTACAGGGCTCTATAATCGGCGCGGCTTTCTGGCTGCGACAACACAGCAGCTAAAGCTGGCTCATCGCCATGGCGAAGACGTATTGCTCCTGTTTTGCGACGTGGACAATTTGAAACAGATCAATGATTCCTTCGGGCACCACGAGGGAGACTTGGCACTGGTTCGCGCCGCCGCCGCGCTCAAGGAAACTTTCCGCGATTCGGACATCTTAGCCAGGCTCGGCGGGGACGAGTTCGCAGTACTGGCTTCCGACGCCTCCATTCCAAGCAGGCAAGCCATCGTGCCCCGCATTGAGAACATTCTCGAAAAGGCAAACGCAGCACGCGGGAGTTATAGATTGTCTTTTAGTGTCGGGGTGGCGCGGTTCGATCCACACACTCCCACATCGCTTGGAGAGCTGATGGCCCGCGCAGATCAGGACATGTATGTCCATAAGAGACTCCATCGCGAACTCCGATCCTGCCAGCGGTAGTTCCGTGAAGTTTGAGGGCGGTTGGAGGGGAATTGGGGGGCGAAAGATCGCAAGGCGGGATGGATTCCTACCGTAAAAACGAGCGGGTTGCGCATAGCTTCGAAGGCGACCGTTGCACTCCGGCTTGGGGGTCGGTATGCCAAGGTGACCCCAACTGAGGCTTGCCAGGCGGCAGGCCACTATCAATGGCAGCCGGAATAGAATTGGCAGTGCCTACTCTCTAGGAGTGTGTTACCTTCCATTGGAAAACCGGAAACGAATGCTTGATGATGGGGATTGCCGTGGCTGCGATGCCCCGGGATGGTAATCCGAAGGCGCATGCTCCTTCGATCGGAGAGGTAGGAGGGTCGAAATGACTACCAGCGCTCTGAGCCCTGACCCAAGGAGTTTGGCCCTTCCATGGCAGGCCGCCAGCACACTTCCAGGCGAGCATGTCGCCTATTTCTACCAAGCCAGCGACTCTCTGCTTGAGGCCCTGTGCGACTTTATCGGCCCCGTTCTCGATGCCGGCAATGCGGCGATCATCATTGCCACCAAGGTACACCTCGAAGGACTGGAGCAGCGGTTGATGGCGCGTGGTCTGGACACCCCCCAGGCCAGCAAACAAGGTCGATACGTTGCGCTCGACGCTTCCGAAACCCTCGCCAAAATCATGGTGGAAGGGATGCCAGATGCCTCCCGATTTGCCGAGATCGTCGGTGGCGCCATGGCCCGAACACGTGCGGCAGCTAAGGCCGTGCATCCTGAAATCGTTGCATTTGGCGAGATGGTTTCCTTGTTGTGGACCGAAGGAAAGATTGATGCTGCCATCCGGCTCGAACAGCTTTGGAACGAACTCGCGAATAAACATTCTTTCTCCCTTCGATGTGCCTATCCCGTGGCTAGTTTCTATGGCGAGAAAAACGCTCAGCCGTTGATGAGGGTGTGCGCGGAACACTCGGCCGTCGTTGTCGATGAGGGCCGCTCCTCCTTTACAAGCGGCGAAGCCAGGATTGCACTGCGCCGCACGGAAGAGCGATTTCGGCTCTTGGTAGACGCTGTTCAGGACTATGCAATCTTTATGTTAGACGTCGAGGGCTATGTCAGCAGTTGGAATACTGGTGCCGCACGCATAAAAGGATATGGGGTCTCCGAGATCATCGGAAAGCACTTCTCCATCTTTTATCCAGAGGAGGACATCCGGGCTGGCAAACCCGCTCGAGAATTGGAGGTCGCCACCAAGGAAGGGCGTTTTGAAGACGAGGGATGGCGGCTGCGCAAAGACGGCTCGCGTTTCTGGGCCAATGTGATCCTCACGGCCATAAAAGATGATACCGGTACGCTGATCGGGTTCGGAAAAGTTACCCGTGATTTCACCGGGAAAATACTTGCGAGCGAAGCGTTGCGAAGGGAGATCAGAGAGAGAACGGAAGCTCAACGAAAGTTGCACGATTCGGAAAAGTCTCTTCGGCAACTCTCTCTGCGTCTTCTGCAAACCCAAGACGAGGAACGCAGACGCATCGGCAGGGATCTTCACGACAGCGTCGGGCAATACCTTGTCGGGCTGAAAATGAAAGTCGATTCGCTCAAATCCGCCGCTGAACGGACCCAGCGAGAAGATATCAGTGAATTGGCCGAATGTTCCCAGATGATCGAAGAGGCTATCAAGGAAGTTCGCACGATATCCTACATCCTGTTCCCTCCCATGCTTGAGGAGTTAGGGCTGAAGTCGGCGATACCGTGGTATCTCGAAGGTTTTACCAAGCGGAGTGGAATTAAGACCACCTTTGAGATTTCTCCGGAGTTTGATCGGATCCATGGCGACCTCGAACTGGCGCTGTTCCGCGTTCTTCAGGAGAGCTTGACGAACGTACATCGGCACTCCGGCAGTTCCACGGCGATTGTCCGACTCCACATGCACGGCCCGGCCGTAGTCCTCCAAGTCACTGACGCAGGCAAGGGAACTCAGACAAAGAATTTGGAGGGCCCGGCCCACGATTTGATGGGCGCATTTGGCGTTGGACTGCGCGGCATGAGTGAACGTATGCGGCAGCTCCGGGGTGAACTGGAGATCTCTTCCACAGAAGGAGGAACCACCATCACCGCCACACTTCCTCTGCGCGATTCCTCGGCCAGCGACTAGCCAGGGTTGAAAGCACGGCTCCGACCTTTTCTTCGGTTCTAGTACGGCGGAGCGAGTAGAATTTACACGTCGATTCGACAGAAAATCCGCACACGAGGCTACGAAACCGCTCTCTCTCCCAGCTTTCCTCACATGATCCATTGATTCCAAGCTATTTATTTGACTGATGGTATTGGTGTCACAGTTGCCCTCATCTTTGCGTGTGTGCCAGGAAATTCCTAGGGGGGAGAACCATGGGATCGAAGTTTGACATCTTCAAAAAACTACCCGATGGTCACCCGCTGTGGGTCAAAGCTGTGGACGGACTCGAAGAGGCGCGAGCCCAACTGGCTCGCTTGGCCGTGAATTCGCCGGGCGAATACTTTATTTATAGCCTTCGCAACAGCTGCGTAGTCAGCGCAAAGCTGGCTCACGAGGGATAAACCCGGAAGCGCACGCTCCTCCAAGAATTATCATCCTCGTTTATCTCGTTACAATATCCCCGCCGCGGTCCATCCGCTTCCCTGTCGGCTACAGGGAGAGGACGACGGGCTTGAAACGGACGCTTTGCTTTTCCCGGCTCACTCAACAGGGGGGAAGAGAACAGGCGTCTGTGTTCGGCCAGACGCCTGCTCTCGGTGGGTGTCTCGGAGGTGTTTCAGGTCTTCAGGTTACTGGGACACAACGCGCCGAACAATCGGGTCTTTCCTGTAAACAACGCAGGCATTTCTTGTAGGAGCAGGGGTGCGCCCATCAGAGGATCCGCACTGGTCGAGAATCGAGTTCCGTCTGTCCAAGGAAAAGAGATGCGGAAAACGACCGTTTAATTTTGTCCGGCGCTGGTTTGTTCTTCTCTTTGTTTCGGCAGCGCGCGAGGATGTTTATCCCTGAGGAATTGCAACAATCTTTCTCGCACGTAGCATCGCAGGTCGAATGCTGCCGGTCCGTTTCGCGCGCTCATCAGAGCTCGAATTTGCATAGTTCGTTCGGTTGCGTCCGTCACTTGCAGGGCCCAAGTCTTTTTGTCCCAAAGCTCCGTTGTTTCCAGAATGCGATGCAGTTCCTCGCGCAATTCCTGGACGGGAACGGTGTAATCCGCATAGATCATGACGGTCCCGAGGATGTTGGCTGTGGTATGCGTCCAGTTCTGAAACGGTCTCTCAATGAAATAACTCAACGGCACAATCAGCCGGCGCAGGTCCCATAAGCGCACCACCACATAGGTTGTATTGATTTCCTCGACCCAGCCCCACTCGCCTTCCAGGACGATCGCATCCTCGATCCGGATGGGCTGCGTGAGGGCCACTTGAACGCCCGCTATTAGATTGGAAAGCGTGGAGCGCGCCGCCATTCCGACAATCAACCCGGCCAGCCCGGCCGACGCAAGCAGGCTCACTCCGACGTGGCGCACCGCTGGAAAGGTCATTAGCATGACGGACGCCGTTACGATACTCACCGTCAGTGTGACAATCCTTTCGAGAACTTGAGTCTGTGTCCGAATCCTGCGCGCGCTAAGATTGTCGGGCGAATCCAACGAGTATCGCGCGAAGATGATGTTTCCTGCCAGCTCCGTCAGAATTACGATCGTCCATCCGACTATGGCAATCACACCCAGTCCCAGAGCGTGTTGCAGAATGTTTTTCAAGGTTTCGGGGATCGGTGCAAGCGGTATGGCGAGCACTAGAGCCAGCAATGGAAAAATAACGCGCGTCGATTTCTTAGCCGGCCGTGTCAGTAAAGACTCTGTATTCGTTTCCTTGCGTTGCAGTATTCTTTCGACCAGAAAGAACAGGACGAAATGCACTACGAGCGCCAATCCAACGGCGCCCGCGAGGATCGCGCCTGAAATCAACCAGGTACGAGTGTCACCCCAGACGGCTTGCATCTCCGTGATACTCCTAAAGGCCAGAGGATTCCTAATTGTTAAAAGCAAGCAAACCGCTCATATTTGCTTCCCTCTCCGGGCGGTGGATGCGGGATGCGCCAGAACACTCTTCAACAGCTACCCTCAAAGCGGGGATGGCATTATCTGCCAACCAACGAAAACCGTCGCCACAATATCTCTCAACCTTCGAGTTTTACCTTCGCCGAAAGTCTCTTACGAATGAAAGGGACCGGTCTGTACACAGGCTCTTGGCGGGAAGCCTGCCAAGGCGAAACAGGGCGTGGGTCCTCAGCGAGAAGGTTGGAGATGTGTATTAGCGAGGGATGACTATCCGCCACAATTTTTACCAGCGCCGTCAAAGGCACGGCAAGCAAAATGCCCATCAAACCCCATAGCCAGCCCCAGAACAGGATCCCCGCAGTGGCCGCAACAGGCCCTATGTTCACTCGCGATCCGATTATCTTCGGGATTAAATAGTTTGCTGAGATTACATGAAGGCAGACCACCGTTAACACAATGATGGCAAACGGGGCCGCCGTGTGGAATTGCAAGAGCGCCGCGGCGACAGGAACCGCAATAGCGAGAATCACACCCAGGAACGGAATCAAGTTCAGGAAACCACTGGCGATCCCGAGTACTACCGCGCCCTGCACCTTCAAAGTGAGCAGGACTGAAACCGTCACCGCCGCCATTGCCGAACCGATGACCAGATTTCCGGCCGCGAACCCGCGCACCATGGTGGTCACGCGTCGCACAAATTGAGGGACATCGATGGTCGCCCCCCAGGTACTTGCCAGCCTCTGATTCATTTGCTCTTTCCGGATCAGATTGAAGAACATCAGGAACGGCACGACACCAATAATGATGACCGCTCCCCATACCGGTCCCACGCCGCGAATAATGTAGGAAGGCCAACTGGGCGGTTCTTTGATCTTTACTTCCGCTATTTTCTTGGTCGACGTCTCTGGGTTCAGGCTGCCCGCGGTCTCTTGGACTCTTGCAATCTTTTGGCTAAAAGGCCTTATCGTTTCGCGGATTTGTTCCGCGTATTGCGGCACGGCCTCCACGAGATCGGAAATGCGATTGTAGGAGGCATACGCCAGGAAACAGAAACACAGCATTCCGGCAACGATGATGATTCCGGCGGAAGCAGGGCGCGGGACGTGCCAATGCTCCAAGCGCGTGACCACTGGATCCACGAGGATGGCAAGAAACGCCGCCAGCAGCAGAGTAATGCAGAAAGAACTGGCAAAAAAACAGAAAGCCATCAGAAGAATGAGAACAATGCCCCACAGGAGCCAGGCAATACGGCTTAACAGCCGCGATTGCAGCGAGTCAGTGGAACTGCGCATCATACAATCACTCGGCTCCTTCTCGCCGCAGGCCTTGTCCTGGGGCAGCGCCCCCGGGCCCTCACGTCGGGCGCAAAGAGGCACCGCCCTTGCACTTCAATCACGATACGGTCTTACGCTGAAATAGATGCGCAATTAACGAAATCAGCGCGAACAGCAACAGAATGTGGATCAGCGCACTGGATACATGGAAAACCAGGAATCCACCGAGCCACGCCAGCAACAAAATCGCAAACAAAATGATGAACATGTGAGCCTCCTTATTCCCTTCCTTCGATGGACTGGCGCTTCCGGCCCTTGTCCCACAAACGTGTCAACACTGTTGAAACAGAGGCTGCAAACAGCGAACGTCTGCAGCATTTGCGCAACCCTACCCGCTCAGGGCCAAGATTCCTCTTTTTGCTGCTAACCTTGGTCATAAGTGACCAACTTCAGACTCTTCCAAGTAGCAACAATATGAGCAAGATGACCACTACCAGCCCCAGGCCCCCGCTAGGGTAGTAGCCCCAGCTTCGGCTATGCGGCCACGTCGGCAGGCTGCCCAAACTCATCAACAGAAGGATCACGAGAAGTATGATCAGCATTTTGGCTTGCCCTCCATGCTTCATTCGACTCCAAGACGCCGGCTCGAACAATCGGTGTAATCGTGTACAACTCGCGTTGCCATTTGGTATGCGGAGAGATTGCTCTTACGTATGAAACTCGCTGCTCCGCGGAAATCGTGCAAGCGAAAAAATGTTAGCCGGCGCGGAGTTGATGCCTTCGGCAACCACCCGGGAACAAGGCCGGGGACCGGCGCCAGACAGCAAATTGCCAAAGTGGCCACCCGCTCCCTAAGAATGGCGACCATCCCGCCCACAAAAGTCTGCGACGGGTGCACAAATATGTTTTACGGGTAGTAGTGGTGACGAAATGGGTCGGCGAATTGGCTGGAGAGACTAAAATACAGGGAAAACTGTATGGGATTGACTGGCAAAGCGTAATATCTATTCGTCCGTAGTTTACGGTATCGGCCAAAGCGGCTCGGATTGCCGGTACCGAGCATCGCGTAGCTGCCCAGGCACCTGCCATTAGATTGGGGATGATCACGATGAAAATTCTCGTTGCAGACGATCACGATATTATTCGCCGGGGTCTCAAACAGCTCCTCACCTCGCGTCCCGGATGGGAAGTTTGCGGCGAGGCGAAAACCGGACGAGAAGCCGTGGAACTTGCCGAACAACTCAAGCCCGAAGTCGTTGTTATGGACATCAGCATGCCTGACCTGAATGGCCTGGAAGCGGCCAGAAGGATCCACAAGTCGTCCCCGAAAATAGGGATCCTCATCTTGACTCTTCATTTTTCCGACCAGCTCGTTCGTGACATCGTCGAGGCTGGTGCCCGCGCCTATATCATGAAGTCCGACGCAGATCGCGATCTCGTCAGCGCCGTCGATGCATTGGCGAATCATCGAACTTTTTTCACCTCCCGTGCAGCAGAAATGCTTCTGAACGGGTTTGCCCATCAGAATTCCGTGCCCGATCCTGAAGCTCATTTGCGCGAGAGGCTGACGTCCCGCGAGCGCGAAATCGTGCAGTTGCTCGCGGAAGGGAAGAGCAGCAAGGAAGTGGCCGTGGCTCTTGGGATAAGTGTTAAGACGGCTGAAACCCATCGTGCTAACATCATGAGAAAGCTCGAAATGCATTCCGTCAGCGAGGTTGTGCGTTACGCCGTGAAGAATCTAATCATCGAAGCGTGACGCTCCCAGCCACCCACGCGTGATGATTTCGGTCGTCGACGACTAACATTGGGATCTTGATGCCTCTGCAGATTACTTGCGACACTTGGCCAATTCGAACGTCGCGCGCCCCTCTGTGGCTCGCGGAGACCCCGCACCATGCCTAGAGTGCTTATCGTCGATGACCACGCCTTTATCCGGCGTGGCGTCCAAACGATATTGCATCCCTTCCCTGAGTGGGAGCTTTGTGGCGAAGCGGACAACGGCAACGATGCCATCCGCATGGCTGAAGAGTTGAAGCCCGAAGTCATCATCATGGATTTATCCATGCCCGGACTCAACGGCATCGAGGCGACTCGCGCCATTCGAAAGACGCAACCGGGTGTGAAGATCGTCTTGTTGACTCTTCACGAGTCTGCTGAATTGGTGCGCAGCGCCTTTCGCGCTGGCGCGAGGGGGTATCTCCTGAAAACCGATGCCGAGCAAGAGTTGGTGAAAGCCCTTACCGTGGTGACTGGACAGGGAACTTATATCAGCCCAAGGATTGATGGCACGGTGGTAAAAAGTGTAATGAATGAGATCAGCTGACCCCACTTACGGCCGGGCGGCAAACACGCAAAACACGTCTTTTTAAATTACCTGCAAACAGAATTTCATCCTCCGCCTTTACAGTTTTTCACCGATGGTAAGACCCCTGCTCACTGACTATGCTCATCTCCTGAAGGGCAAGATCGCCGGCGGCCACGTCCCTCTCGGGAGTGACTGCACACGGTAACCCGAGCTGGGCCTTTGCAGTTTGACCGGCTTGGAAGTTATCCTTGGCCGCTGGCTTCTATGCCCCGCTCTTCAGCACCTAGGGTTAGAGCACGCTCTAGCGAGTTCCACCATGATTTGCAGCAGGTCGCACGGATCGGAATCCCTCATCTCGGGAACTTGCTGTGAGCCGATGAGATAACGCCGCCTTGGAATCTTAGCTGGCGCCAACTAACCCACAGCGCCTTCACCAACGATAAGGCAGAATTACTTTACTCCTGAGAACAAACCGGCCAGATTCAAGTTCTCACTGCCACCATCGAGCGGCTAACTCAGGATAATCCCAACCAACAGCGCCGCCTGGAGCTCTTGCGGGCTCTCACGGACCGCCAAGTATCCCAATTGGGGATTTCGTCGATTCCTATGCAAGTAGCCTCCCGATGACTTCCGATCTCCGCTCCGTCGATGTCGAGATCTCGTACGCAAGGAGAACGCTATTCTGACAGCTCGGGACGATGGCAAGGGTATAGCGGGAGACGTGCTGGCCCGGTTTCGTGCGGGTCTCGGCGGTGGCATGGGCCTCGCGGAATGCGGGAGAGTTGGCCGAGGTCGGCGGCACTCTCGATGCGCAATCCGGCGAAAGCATCCGAGATTCAAGCCACACTGCACATCGCTGCCTGCGATTCGAATGGCGCCACGGCCGTCAGCCGCCCTATCTAGGCTGCTAAGGTCGTCAGCTTTGCAGCGCCATCGCTGCCGGCTTCGCAAGAGCCAAGAGCCGCT
>Ga0209006_10002075_pt1 | contig 18219 bp, 23 predicted proteins | sample JacPin_JW_Ref_O2_FD_188567 | JGI IMG/M metagenome (GOLD analysis project Ga0209006, IMG submission 188567) | Forest soil microbial communities from Algoma, Ontario, Canada - Jack Pine, Ontario site 1_JW_Ref_O2 (SPAdes) (version 2) | ecosystem: Environmental > Terrestrial > Soil > Boreal... | reverse complement strand
GTTCAACTTTCGACTCGTCGTCAACCGTGTCGAAGCCAACTACGCGTTGTAGGAACACATGCAGCTCTGGGTGAGAGGACGGTTCCTTAGTGACTTCGAATAAAGGTCCGAAAACGTCTAAATATAAAAGGTTTCTCGACTGACTGGCAACACACTCTGACAAAAGCTTACTAGTAACGATGTCCTCAAATGTTTGGATGGACCCATTGGCTTTGTATACGTCATACAAGCGTGGGACTTGAATAAGCCATCTGACGTTGTGGGAATACAACTTGTTGTTGATAATCCATTTCGCAAGTTTATCCCACTCATCCAAGGACGTTCCGTATATGCTAAGTCGCCATTCACAATTCTTTGGGCAGCACAAAAGGTTCAAGACCATCTTCGGATGACAGATGATGGCACTTACTTGATATTTACTTTGCTCAAGGTCTGTCATCACCTCTGAAAAATGGGGTCAATAAGTCTCGATGGTAGGATGGAATTCCTATACCCTTCGTCAGGTCAGCCAGATAACGTCCTTGGATGTGATTGTTTGTTTTAAGGAATATCTCACGAAGTCTGGACTCTCCGATAGGATTGTATTTCAGGTTAAATTTGTCAAACCGGTGGAAAGAATCAGAATGGGCGTGCATGTCCAACGTATCGATGGATAAGTCGTACGCTGTGACCTTTAGGGACTGGAAAACTTCTGCTAGCGTCAATTCGGCGCCGTCGCGAAAAATGACAACGTCCTAGAAAAAAAAATCGTCACGCAGGGGATGTATACGCAAGCCAGCAGAGACTCACGTCAGGAGAGCGTTTCATCTTGGATTTTATGAAGCGAAGAAGGTGCTTTTGGTTCATGCAACTCGAATGATGGACGTGTGTATCAACCTTGCGCATATTGTAGAAGTCGCTGGGATCGTTGAGTTGACAACAACAGCGAGTAAGGGTACAAGGATACAAACCGATGAGGAACACCCTGCATACATCCATCAGACACATGGAAAGTCTGACATACTGAATAATCTACGCACCTTCATAGCTGCTGTCTCTTGAGAATCGTTCATCAGAGTATACAAGTCAAATTTTCCAGCTAGGTACTTGAGTCTCTTGTAGGCAAAGCTCTTGGTAGGCCCATCTGAGATTACTCCAAGGATAGAATACATATCCTTAAAATATTCTCCAAGATTCGGCACATCAAAAAGAGGCTGTTGGTCTGGGGGATCACCATCTCTGATCAGCCAAGACCCAGAAACATTTTTTAAACAAACGAAAAAAATATAGACACCTTCTGCATCCTTGTACACTTGGTATACCCCCTTCTCATCGATTTCGAAACGCCAAGGATGAGACTCGGGGATCGGGCATTCTTCAAACTCGAATTCCTCCTCTTCCTGCTCTACACCATCCCGTTTCCTATCGCGTTTGACGATGTCCTTATCCGTCCAATGCCAATGGGGTGGTGGTGGGCGAGGGTAGATCTTCCAAGGGTGGAAAGGACTAGCTGGTGGCGTATAAGCGTCCACATCAGCGCGGATACCCGACACGTCCGCTTTATCGTCATCGAAGCCCGAAAACTTGCCATCGTGGTCGCGGGGGTTGTCCCCGAGTCGCTGGCGGGACTTGCACATGTATTTATCACGCAGGTCGAGGCATTTCTGGAAGGATTGAAAGAGTCTTTCGAGTTCTGGAGGTATTAGAGTTTCTTTGCAAAACACATGAGCCAGTATGTTCTTTAGATATATATATATATATATTGGGTTCGTACCCTGTTCTTCGATGAATAGATGATGTGCATCGTCTAATATCGATGCGACGGGAACGATAACAGGTGACGCAGGCGGTCCATGGATCGCAGGGGGATGAACATCCGATCCACGGCGATGGGCCCAGTATTTCTCTTCTATCTAAACCAAAACACATTAAGACCATCCCTCGTTTCACGGACTCGAATAAAACAAAACACACACATGCTGCAAACTCTTCTCCTCAGTATACCCAAAAAATACGTCTCGCGTTTCTAGCACAGGGGTGTTGTCGCCGTCATTACCGTTACGGGTGGAATCAGGGATTAGTTGATGCTCGCTGTCAGCTCCCTGCATACTTCTGATGGTATGACTGGTATCTGCCATTCAAGGTCGCTGTGCGACATTCGGTATATTATCGTCATAGCCGAGTGGCGGTACCCCAGAGACTTAATATTACATAATAATGTATCCGATCACGAGGACGGAATCGGAAAAATCTGGCACTCCACCGTCGATCTTGGTGTTAGGGTTTATGAACAAACTTTTACTACTGATTGAGTCTGATCATGATGGATTGGAACTGTATTTTTTGGAAAGCATACATAAATCTTCTTGGTGGTGCCTGCGTCGACGTCGTGCGTTGTCTCTAGCAAAAAAAAGAAAAGAAAAGAAAGGCAAATTTGCCCATCCAAAGTGACTCTAGTAGATTTCAAAAAAAAATTGAGGGAGAAAAGTGGGGGGGAAAAAATTGACACGTGGTATGTGGGTCGTTGAGGTAACTGAGGATGGGTAGGGGTGACGGGAGATAAAAAACCAAGATGTCGAATATTTCGGGAAATCATCGATACATCGCGTTAAAGCACATTTGCCAAGGATGGGATGGGGAGTACAGTTCCTTTTTTTTGCTTTTGTTTTTGTCGTTTGTTAGCCGTCGTAATTCGCATGGAAAGCGAATCCGTCCGATGTAGAACCTCCCATCCAGACCTTGTTATCGTCGACCAAAAAGTGAGCAATTGGGAAAAACGTATTGGGTCGTCAGTATTGTTTTTATTCTTCGAAACGGGAGGAGAACGGCTGACGCAGGCGAGTCTATGGGGATAAAAATATGGAAAGCATCGATCGGAAGAGCATAGAATGTCGAAATGCAAGAGGGGGAAAAACATGTTGAACGGAATCGATCATGTAGGCTTGTAATATATAGTTGTCAGGTACTATTTTTCTAATCAGCATGTTACCATTCGCAGGGATAGGGGAGGTTTTACCTTCTTTCTGTACCTCGTCGTATTCCCCACAGCCAAAACACCATTCCTGATCGCACTCGTGCTCAGGTGTTGCAGCACAACATGTGATGGTACGGGGAGAACACTCGTATCGTCTGCTAGGCCGGAAGCGTCTATGCATGCCCGGCCAGACACGGTCGCAGGGCTAGTCACTGTCTCTACCGTTTCGCCGCCCGCCGTGGTACTCGTCATACCAAGCGACGAGCGCGGCTTCCGCGAACCACCTCTTCTGTCCTCTCTCTCGCGTTCCCTGTCCCTCGGCCTAGTTGCTGCAGAAACGGCTGTGGCAGGCTTCACGTTTAGGATGAGCTTGTCTAGATGCCGTGGTAGCGTTGGCGCTGGCGGGATATTCGGGGCTGGGACGCTACACGCCGAGGCAGAATCTGGCACAGATGCTGTCGCAGTGAGATAAACCTCTTCCTCTCTTGCCGCCGCAAGCAGTTCCGGTGGGAATTCTGATGTCCAACGCGGTCGTCCCGATCTACGATCATCGGGCCCCGAACTAGAGCCATCGCCAGTAGAAGAAGACGAGGACCAAAAAGACTGCCCTGCTTGGATTTTAGGTGGCGCGGGTGCACTCGGGATCGCAGACGTGGTGGGGGGTGTGAACAGCGCCACGCCCACGTAGTTGGCGAGAGTACCTTCGTCATCAACGGCAGTTGGAAGATCGTCTGCGACACGCCATTGATCATCGACTAGAAATCTAAAATGATGCGTGCCAGGTAGCAGATGGACCCATGTAAACCAAACGTCAGAGGGAGGTTTCCTGTGATAGATTGCGATATAAGTATAATGACGGGCAGATGATAAGACTGATACGTACTCGCGTTCCATGGGCCGCCGACCTTTCCAATTGTCATCACCAGCTCGAGCGAGGACGACCGATTTGCCTCCGCCATTCCAGGTAATTTTTACGGGGACAGGTTCTTTTGGGTCATCGCTTGGAGAATCCTTTTTCACAAGGAAACTCTGGTCCATAGCATTTTCACTAGTAGCCTGCTCCTGTTGTGCTTTGGAAAGAGCGATGGGGATAGTAGAGTGGACTGTTTCTGGAATGAAAGGAAGGGGAGGTTTAGAAGGATCTGTCATACGTGGGTTGTTATTATGTTGGTCGTTGGAGGTGAACGAATAGGTGGAGTTGTACGGAAGTGGAGCTCCGCGAATATGAGGGTTACCTCTGGGTCTGTCTTGCAAAGGAATATGAGTGGAGGGTTGTGTTATGTATGCATCTGTCAATTGCTGAGTAGAAAAGAATTCTTGTTGAGGACGGTTTCGAGATGAGGGGTTTACATGAGGAGAGATCGGTATGGGGATTGGTGAGGAAGTAGGAAGTTGCCGACCGTATTGAGCCGAGCCGGAATACGGAGATCCTTGTGATGAACTCAAAGCCAACGAAGCTAGATCTGGAAGTTCGAGAGATTTCTTTTTGGTTCGTAGAGAGGGATGGGTGGTGTGATTGGAAGATTGTGAAATATGAGGGGATTGAGAACTCTGAGTTGGACGATTTGGATGGTCAAGACGTCTGTTTGGTACGCCTGAAGGGCGATGATTGGTATTGGATGTCGCGTTGCCCATGATATCGGTGATGAAAGGGTCAGATACGAAGGTTGAACATGAGGAAGGTAAATGAAAGGTAAGTTATTAGGAGGTCTCTTGTATTTGTATTTATTTGTACGACCTCTACCCTTCGTGCAAAGGTACGAAATGTGGCTCTTGTATTCTGATTCGATCTGCCTTGATTCAGCTTATCCCATGTCTCGGTACGTTCTCTCCTTTAAAGGTTACAATCGTTCCCATACGGTCGTCCGTATTCTCGGAATCGACTTTCCTCTTTCTGAGCTTACCACAATCCCCCAAAATTCTGAAATCAGACCGTTCATCCTTCTTTGGGTCACCGTGTTTGAATGGCTTATCTCCGATATTTTCAGCTTTTTATCTAACTACTGAAAGGTCAGTTTGATCCACCATATCGCGGTACATAAAATAAATTCGTCGTTTGCGTGGTGACAAATTGACTTGTGAAAATATTTCCAATTCGGTGACTTGTCTGACAGAAAGCGGCCTCTATCGATATAGCCAAGAGGAAACCACCATCTCTGAACTTGATTGCGCATGCCACATGTCGCCATTGACACCGTTAAGAATCGCCGTTGTCCAGTTTGCTCCCCAGGTGTTCTAGAATCCCATCAGCGCCACATAAATTTTTTTATCTAACCTGATTATTTTACGTAGATAGGCAGAGTGCAAGCCAACCTCGCTAAAGCACGAGCCCTATGCGCCAAGTGCGTAAATACATAATGGCCCCAGCAGCATGGCCGCAACCCCCGACCTTTTTTTTCATTTTGACATCCCACAGACTCGAACCTCGTTCCGTTGACCTCGTCTGTCTACCTGAAATGATCTTAACCGGTTAGCGCCATCTCATCTCATTCCCCTCCTATCTATCAACTACGCAAACTACTACTCCTACTAAACTAATCACCGCCAAACCAAGGCTACGTCTTTCCATCATCCTCCGCTATCGCACCCCATCTGGAACTCCCAAAAACAGGCACTACATCTCTCTTTTGCGCCGAACTTGCCAAACGCTTGAGCTGCTACGTCTTCGCCGGTTACCCAGAATGTCTCCAGCCCCACGAGGTGACCAAAGGCTTCGATAACAACGGCTCAGAGGTAGACTTGATCGGGGCGAATAGTGCCATCATATATGGTCCAAACGGTAACTGGATCGGGGGGTACAGGAAAACAAATCTCTACGAAACCGACAGGACCTGGGCTATACCAGGTAAATATACATACTTCCATTAGTGCCTCCCTTTACTTCAACGGCATTCAAATATACTTCATATATAGGTACCGGGTTTGCAACATTCTCCCTCCCTCCTCCCTTGGGTACCGTTTGTCTCGGAATTTGCATGGATCTTAATACGGCTCCCCCTGCCGTATGGGATTCTGTCCAAGGTCCCTACGAACTTGCCGATCATTGTCTATCAAAGGATGCCAACATCTTAATCATGCTCAACGCATGGCTCGATTCGGGAAGAGACCTAGAAGAGAAACAGGACTGGAACACTATGAAATTCTGGGCAGCAAGACTACTTCCGTTATGGGCCAAGCCTACACATGAATCAACGATCGACCCTACCGGCAATCATGAAAATAGTGATCAAAACCTACCCCCTATCAACACCACTGGGGATAATAATGACAAGACCCTGGTAGTTATCTGTAACAGGTCTGGTCAAGAAAATGGTACAGGCCATGTATGAACTAGCGTCGCCCAGATATTAAATTACCACCGATACTAGGAATAACTTTTGCCGGCACCTCTGCTGCCTTCATTTTCGAACGTGGGTCTGGACGCCCCACCCTTTTGCACGTGATGGACCGCTCGTCAGAAGAGGTTTGCGTGTGGAATATATGACAGGTGCCAGCAGGGACAATATGGTGTGTGTACGCACAGGGTAGGCCGGTAGTCAATAATATTACCGTGCCTTACCTTTCCCTTTAGGTACTCTTCGCCTCAATATATCGATGACCTCTCTTGCTTCGTCGAACTCTTCATTACCATCGATATTCCACACTTCCTGCATTCTAAGCTTCTTCACACCCTCAATCTTCCGTGAGATCCGTTGATCATACCCTTCCTCTGTTGTAGATAACCCATGCGCAGAGAATTCCACGTCCTGTGTGACAGCCGAGAGGAAATCATTTCTAGAGAAAGAAGGTTGTCATGTTGAGTGAATGTACAAGACGAAAAACCAACTCGCCTCCCATCAATACCCGAAGGCGCACCCTGGATGCGAGCCCAAACTCGATATGCACCTGGATCCGTCATAAATACCTGGTGCAAAGTAGATCGTATTGATCGGAAAGCATCATGACGCCGAGGGCACTACACCAAGACTGAGTTTGGAGGCCTCTCTATTGGTTGTCGAGAAAACATACTGGAATTTTCCGCGAGGACGAAGCGTGGAGTTCGATATTGATATCTGGCAGTTCAACTGGAGAAGCTGAACGAAGTTACACATCAACAAAGTCATCGAAGCAACTACACCTACAAAGCACTGGTTGACTCTGATCCGATGGCCCTATCTCCGCACAAGCAAGTGGGCGGACTTCTGCAGGACTGTAGAAGCCTTCTTCGATGATAATATCCTCGCTGCCATTGGCTTCGACTTCTACGGTGTCTAATCGCTCCCTCAGCTGAGGCTGAGGCGGTTGTTTAATCGACGGTGTCTTGAACGGCTTGGTCAAGCCACGCGCAGAACTGAACGGCTTGGTCACTTAATCCAGCCGTATGGTTAGCATTGATCTGGACTGGGTGATGATTGACAACTTACCAAGTGCAGGTGGTAAAGCTTGCGCGACCTTACTTCTCTTCGCATTGTCACCATTCGGTGCAGACCCCGACCGCTTGGTACCCGGCCGTGCATGTATCCCGGAGGATCCGGGCATTGCATTTAACGCAGAGTGGACAGTTGCACGATTCGCATCTCCTTGCCGGTACGACGTCATCCAACCGCCCGTCGCGTGGGCCGAGATATCCACGTCAGGGATTCGAGCTCTACTCCAGACATCCTCGTCATCCTCGTCACTGACGTTTTCCTCCAGAGTGGCCGTTTGTGAACCCACGTGTTCATCGGACGAGAGTTTTAATTTTCTGCGCTTAGTCTTATCCGGGTATTTGCAGATCTGCGAACCACAGATAAATATACACAAAAAGACCGAGGAACCGTGGATTTGCGAACGAACATCACACATTGAATCACAATATGTCTTCACAAGTTCACGATCATCGGTATTAATCGGCTCTCCAAAGTATCGGCAGATGGACTATATGTATTGAGTATGGAGATGCGCAAATGGATTACAAACTTTGACTTACGACATGACGACAAATAGAGGTACTCTCAGCAAAGGCAATTAACTACAATAAGATCTCTCAGCCGTGATGAGCAAGACCCGGGGAGATCGGACTTACCGCGCCCATACTGTCAAGAGCTCGTTGGCTTGGCGCAGGATCATTCATCGAATCCGCGACCTGGGCTCGACGAGCGTGCGAACCGGAAACCAACTTCTTTAACCGAACGACATCCTCTCGAGCTATGCCAGATCAGATACAATTCGGAGTCACACATGGTCGAAAATTCTTACAGAAATATAGAATGCATTTGGAAGACTGAGATAGGCATGGCATATATCACCATTGCGTGATGTGGGAAATGAAGAAAAAGGGGACTCACCGAACCGTCTCGTCCTGCTCTACCTGAAAATAGTTAGACCAATAGATATTTATGCCTATGTGACCGAACCTGTTTGCTGGTAATAACCTAAAATTAAAGCAAGGTCAGTACCCCAGCTGAATTGGAAGTCTCGTGTGCATGCCTTCCAAACTTTTAGGCAAGTCGTAGTGTATGATGTACCTTGGCAAATTTCATATGATAAGAACAATGACGGCTAACAAATATTATGCATACCTAACATCGCTCTTGTCGATGCCCATTCCGAAAGCGATCGTTGCGACTACCTTATGGCAAGTCCTTAACTGGGCGCGGCGAGAGGAAACAATGATTTACCACATCAACGCATGTCTCAACTTCGGGCCCTATCTCCCAATCGCCGAGTGTCTTGTCGAGTATGGAAGATCTGGCTCAATTCAGCTATGCCGCGTGACCATGTGATCGCGTCGATGTCGCTCACTCGATGCCACGATGATACGGCCGTGATCGTAAACCCCTCTCTCTAAGATATTTTGATAATTCATCGCAAGTAGCACGAGTTCGGCAATAGATGATCCCACAAGATGTTTTCCCTCGTCGTCGATGTAGGATACGAATATATTCCAGTATGTCCGCCATGCGCGACGTCAGGTCCGGGCCGGAAATATATTGAACCTGAATCAAAATGCCGAACAGGCCCGATCAATTGTCCAATTGTGGGGCAAAAGGCAGCGAACGGGTCGGACCTCGTAGAATAAATTGGCGCGGTTGAAGGGATGCACGACTTGAAGCAGATTGTCTTCAGACATTTTCAAACTTTGTATGATGTCTTTTTGAACGCTGCGTGACTGGTTCGTCTGTATGATCCGTGCTTCAGTAAACCGGATCGCACCTCGGTGTCGCAGTAGCCGTTAGAGCCATTATTGGTACATCCTTGAATTGATCACGAAACGTCCCGAGACGCCTGTATTCTGCGCGAAAATCATGGCCCCACTCCTGGTTATGAGTTCCGTCGGTTAAGGTTCACAGACATATTGGATAGAATTACTGAGATACAGTGAGCCTTCAACTCTTTAGCCATTTCGGAACAAAAATATGACACAAGAGTTACTACCTCGTCAACAACCAGTCTATTCAGTTCCCCTTGCTGGTGCAATTTCGTCAACAGCGTCAAGATCGGTTGTGTGGATAGTTTTTCCGGAGTAACTGTTTTGTTGTCATGAACTAATGCCGTTGATTACTTGGTATGTAGGGCAACGGAAAACTCACCGTAAAGCAGCCGAGTAAGCGGATGCCCGGAAGAGAGATCTTTCGTGATCTGTTCGAATATCAATGACAAGAAGGGAAAATGATCGCCTTGTCACGTACCGCATGCCACTCTGTCAGAGTGGTTTCTGACGTTAGAGCAGCTACAGAAACGGATTTCTGGCGCAGGCGTGCCACCTCTACACATCAATCCTGGTTATTACCATATTTTCAAGTCAGAGCAAGTGGGGATTTTCACGATTCTTCATTAACGCTAGAGATGATGTTCAGTGACAGTATACAGCAGCTGGTAAAACGCAGCACCCAGTAGAGGAGATATAACAATTGTAACACCGTGCTGCAAATTAATTGCTTCAGTGCACACGTCAAGCACCGAAAAGAGTAAGGTGACCTTGACGGCAACCGCAGGAATTTGAAAGCAGATACTCTGGAGATAAGATGTTTGAACGACGTGCAACCACCGAAAGTGTCAAACTGTGTGTGTAGTCACCTTGCCCATCCCCGTAGGGGCCAGAACAAAAACATCAGCACCTGCACGAATATTCTTTGAGAACAAGGACTCTTCCTTTCGAATAAACACGACGGACCTAACACCGCCGCCTCGATGATCTCCTTCTGTTTCCCTTTATATCCAGCATGTCCAAAAGCTACCCTCAATTCAAATACATATCTTCTCCATTATGATAGGAAAAACAACACTTACTTTTGGTCAAGGCACTGTCAACACGAACCCACACGACTTTGAAGAACGAGCGCGGCCCATGATAAGACCTGTCACTCACTCGTAGCAATCTAGAAAAGGTCCAGTCTGCCTCGGGAGTTGTGCCAAGTTTGCATGAGACAAAGGAGATGGGGAACGAAGTGGTGCTATAATTTTAGAGACGGTTTTCGTACTGTTCTTGGCCAATGGTACCCCGGCGCTGTGCTCCATGCCAAAATAAATGCCAACATAAATGAATTTTTTTCTGAGTTGGGTGACTGATCACACAGAGTCGTGATGTGACCGGCCGTAGCCGAACTACTGGTACAAACATTTGAGGAAGGCTTCTCACAAGAAGAGCAGTCACAAGTTCAAGTTTTCAGGCTTCGAGGACAGTGGGCAAACCAGCCAGCTTCATTTTCACTCCGATTTCGAAGAGATAGTCAAGGCACTGAAAGGAAGGGTTCAGCACTAATCGCACTAATCTAGCTTGAAGGGAGTACCTCAGTTTGAGTCTTTGCGGATTCCCAAGTCAGCCCTGCATCATATACTGTTTCAGATCGAGGAGAGACAGGATGAGTGAGAACTCCGAACCCCAAACATAGACACCGTGTCTACGAACAAGAACTCCCGCACAATTGGGATACTTCACCATCGCATCAGCCATACTGTCCTTGAGATCTTCCTCGTTTGGGGTATTTTCGATGATCGGGAGTTCAAGAGTGTCTAAGTATGACAGCGCTTCCCTCGTTCCACCCACGCGGATGCCTTTGATCATCTAGAACAAATCCGGGGTCAATCTGATCACCATCAAGATGGGAAGAGATCGTACCTCCTATCAAACACGCAGTCAATTTAAAGGATGACATGTATTCTGAACTCGCGGACTCACTTGGTGAGAGATAGAGAAAGTCGGACCCGACCATAACAACGTGGCCATCACCGCGTGTTGCGAATGGGTATGGATGCAGCTGCTTGCGCCACGGAGATCGAAAGCGTTCCAGAATAACGGCGTGCACGCCGATTCCTTCAAATTCATCTCGGGGCGACGGAGGAACACCCGATCGGTATTGGGAGATTGGGGGTAAGGAAGCACAAAAATGTGTTCTGGAAGAATTCGCTCTTTCTGGACTCCAGAGGGCGCGATGTAGACTTTATCACTGACATTCACAGGTATAAGATTGGAAAGGCTCCTCCAAGTACGAATGCATGAAACCAGTAGCTCACCCAGTGCGAATGGTGATACCGCCGCCTGTACCAGTTACCCAACCTAAATGGTAGAAACCTTTGCATAGTTGAGGAATCAAATTGGCTGGCTGTGGGTGACGATCGGTCATCGGCGAATCGGCGAAGGCGATAAGGGAAATTCATACGTGAAAGGGATCAGATGAGATGACCAGAGCATCGGATACAGAATCGGTGTTGCTGGGCGTTATCACTTCAGAAGACATTGATCCTGACTGTCCGGTCTGTGAAGACCTTAGATCCACGACACGAAGCGCCTTATAGAAGGTATGCTGAGATGAACCGAACTGGGAGTGATCGTCATAGAACGCCCTTAGTTCCCGATCCGAGGTCAAGAGCACTGAGAGTTCATTGTTGGCTTCCCATCTGTACGAAAGGGCAATGTGTTCTTTAGGGATTCCGAAAAGTTCATGGGTTTTGGATACGAGCTCAGACCAGGAAGGTGGTGTGGATTGATCGAAGATGGCACGGCGAAGGTACCCGCCTGAGCCTGAGTATAGATAGAATTGCTGAGTATATGGCATGTTGATGTATTTCAAGTTCAAGTTGAACCATAGTGTACAGTATGTACGTATGTATACATGACCTAGACATGGTTATAGGTAACTCCTAGTATAAGGCAAATGTTTGGGTTTTTTTCGAAAGGTATCCACTGGTATCGTCACATTTTGACTTTCCTGTGTGAGAGGAATTCACTAAGGGCATGCCCAACGAGCACAATAACAAAAAATAAACCAAAGAAAGGAAGTTTTAGGACAATTATTACGTTGGTGACGGCGATTTTGTTGAAGTTCTTCGGAGGATGACCATCAGTCCGTCAGAATGAGCGGAAAAAATGGCGTCGACGGTTAGCTGAGTGTCATCTCCTGACGCCTGGGTCCGTGGTCGCCTTGAGGGAGCTACGCCAGGACGAGATGTCGTACGGGATGACGGTGTTCTCGATGACGGGTTTGATTGAGACGCGTTTCGACGTCGCGATGGTGGGGGCTCGGTCACCCGCGAACTTTTTAAAGGGGGACAATAAATAAATAAAATAAATGACATCTAGGTAAGTAACTGGAGACACGCACGAGGAATCACGTCCTTCTTTGCAAAGAGTAAATTTACCAAAGCCAAAGCCGCCATCACTCGGTTGACCACGTTCGTTGACACCCCATCCTTTGATGACATCGATCCAGCTACGGACGATGTCCTCATCCTTCTGGGCAACGAAGTCGAAAAAGCTCCGGCCCATAACTGTTGTGGTGGCAACGAGGTTGTCATTCGAACAATAAATGACTGTGCAATTGACAGTGAAGCGATCCAAGATAAGAGCGGTGCGTAAAGATTGTGAAGGGAGAGGATCAAAGGTGATGACTTCAGTAGAGGGATCTGTGCGAGGTTCGTTGGAACTATTTTCGGATAATGGGGAGCCTGGGGAATCAGAGACGGGGGACAGACGGGGGCTGGGGGGCATTGGCGACGGATCATTCCAACGCTGGAAAACGTGATCGATTGATACATTTTGAATGTTCTAGGGAACCGCTTACCCTAAATTCGAAACCCGCAGCGAAAGGCGTGACAACTTCAATTTCTTGAGCAGTGGACGCGTTGTGCATGGCTTTAGGTCCAGGACTGGCAAAGGACACACTACCAACGAGAACGTCATGGACGACCGTTCGCGACTAGAGAAACGATTTCCAGTGAATAGAATTTATGTGAAGGTTGGATTGATACTGACAATTCCGCAGAGGATGTATCCCTTGTAAGGATCCTTGTGTCTTAATCGAAGGTAAGCAAGCACTGCAGCTTTGTCCTGGCTTATGGTCTCACTTGGAGGGTATAAGATGAATAACAGAATGACCATGAGACGAGAATCGGAACACTGACTAATGCATTCGTTTGACTCTTGGAAATTCGTCGGGATGGACGAGTTGGAGAGAAGGTTTACCAACAAGTTCATGTGGTTCATACCCTGATTTGAGGGTGAGTTTAAACAAGGTGGCTCAGTATGTGGAAGTGAAACGGACCTAAAAGGTCTGATACAGAGTCGGTAAGAAATATCCAACGAGCCTAATTCGAGGTCGACTGTGAATTGGTTAAGGAACAAAACAGAATGGTCGTACTTCCTCTGAAAAATCTACAATGCCGACTGGGAAGTAAGGTCGGATGTCAAAGGCAGAAAAAGAATGAAAAAGAAAAAAAGGCTCACTAAATGAAACGCATGGAGGGTTGGTGTCCATCGTACTTGGTTGCGGTTGTGGAAACCAATTATACCGCTGTGAGAGAGAACAAAAAGCGGGTTATGGCTGAGACGAAGAGAATGGGTATTTCTAGAGGTCAATTGTCCGCAGGTTTGGGTGTCATTAGGGCGTGTAACACGGATCCTGGTCAAGTCGGGCTTGGAGGGACGGTTAGAACGGCAGATTCCAACGCCAGTATAAATCTGGTTGATCACACCGCATGGCGCCAAATTCCTGACATTGGGCTCTCAAAAAACAAACTTTTTATCGATTAAAACTTATCCAAAACCATCAACGTTGTGAGCCTTCACATCTTTGCTTACTTTCATCGTGACTGACCACTTTTCTCAACGCTGTGCTAAGGAAACCCATCCCCGACACTCCTGACTGTTCAGATCACCTCAATCTACAACAGATTTCTCACCATGTGGTCCACCGCCCATGAAATCGCTGCCGGAGACGTCGTGATTATCTGGCTGGTGAGTTTTAACCTTTGACCCACAAACGCAACAGATCTTGAACCTTCATCTTTTACGCCGTAACTTTGCCCTTCCAGACCAGGGACGTTATCCAACCTTTGCTCGTAACCCCTGGAAAAGATTTCAATAGCAAGTTTGGTGCCTATCGTCACTCAGATTTAATCGGTATCCCCTACGGTTCAAAGGTCGGTTCTCGCAGCGGAAAGGGCTTCATCCATGTCCTTCGTCCAACCCCTGAACTCTGGACCATGGCTTTGCCTCACCGAACTCAGATCCTCTATCTTGCCGATATCGCCTTCATCACCTCGTGGCTTAACATAACACGGGGAAGTCGTGTTATCGAAGCCGGTACGTTTTTGATCTCTCCCTTGGTTTCCTGTCTTTCGTTCTGTTCTTTCTTCTTTCGAGCGATTGTAATTGTCCCTCAAATGAGAGACACTCCGATTGGCTGGATACGCAATATGCCGACCACTCAAAAGGACACGTGGCCGAAACCCTGATATCTCTATTTTTACTGTCGTGACGCGGATATGTAACTTTCCACGACACGATTTCGTCTCCTGGACAGCCGTACTTGATAATCCACCATTTGCGATCGGAACAATTGATGTACCATGTGCTGATCTTCCTTTCTTCCCACCATTCCATTGTAACAGGTACGTAACCTGATCGCTCTTCATCCACCGATTAATGGTATATGTGTAAAGGCACTGGGTCTGGGTCTTTTTCGCACTCAGTCGTGAGAACAATCGGCTCAACTGGTCACCTTTGGTCTTACGAATTCCACGAGGCCAGAGCCAACAAGGCACAGTCAGTCCTGTACATAATACACAGCTCCGCGCGAGATGTTCACCGATCGAGTATATCAATAGGGAAGAATTTTCACGGCATGGCATGGCCGATATCGTAACTCTTACTCACCGCAACGTGTGCAAGGATGGCTTCACAATTGTTGACACGGTGGACTCTGGTACGTCTTTTCTTGTTCTGTACCCTTGCTATTTATGGTGAACGCCTATCTCCTTCTAGTTTTTCTTGATCTCCCAGCGCCGTGGGACGCTATTGAGCACGCAAAAGTAGCGCTTCGTGTGAGTCGGATCTCATATTGACTGATACAGCGACACAATCAGACCCTGCCCGATCCACAGAAAGATCGGATAAGCCGAATATGTTGCTTCAGCCCATGCATGGAGCAGGTTCTACGAACTGTCAGCGCCATAAATGAAGCGGGATTTACCGGTAAGCCCCTTTTTTTTATGAGCCAAATGGACAAACTGCCCACAGCCCTTGATGTTATACACCAATACAAATAGAAATTACAATGTACGAAACCCTTCAACGACCACACGAGGTGAACCAAATCCCAGCTCTACCGCAGATATCCGAGATCAGTGCGAAACTGAAGAAATCGGAGCTGAAGCGTGAGGAGAAGCGGCTGAAGCAGATCGCCAGTGCGAGAGCCAGATCGACGGGTGTCAAACCGGAAATCACGGAAGGAGAGGATGCGAAGAAGCGGAAGCGGGAAGGAGATATGGTTATTGATGAAGATGAAGATGTGAATGGTGGCGCTAGCAGCATCGCATCGAAGAGATTCAAAGCGAATAATGGCGAAAGTGGCACTGAGGTGCCTGCCCTTACACGGAATGACGATCAAGCCATACCCATAACATCTGAATCCTTAACAGGATCGTCCTCCGCTCTTCCGCCGACAGTCAAGATCAACGTTTCGAAACCAATGGCTGAAGTTCGGGGGCACACATCCTATCTCACTTTCGCCTGTCTCGTACCCCCTACAACGGCGAGCAGTCACGACAAAGGTGTAGATCTCAATGCAAACCAATTATGTCTACCGGACAATAGCGAAGAGATATAAAGTGAATAACTTGACGATATCGTTGGTCTATTCTATGATCGCTCTCCGGTATGCTGCCTCCCTCGCCTTCTCTTCCTCGATCTTGGCAGCGCTCTTCGGTGCACGGGGACGCAAAACCCGCGTAGTCGACGGAACCCCGTTCATATTACCTCCTCTCCCTCTTTCTTCGGGGGAAACCGATGGAGAACGACTCTCCTCTCTCCTCCTCTTCTTCGAACTCGTAGCCCTGGTGGTTCTCGGCATCGCCTTCCCATTCATCACCTGCATTTCCCTTGTGCCTTTTGTATTCTTCACGCGAGACCCTCTTCGAGGCGACCGCGATGCCGAGCCGCTGTTGGTTAACGGTTCACCCAAGTCTTCCTGAGTGGCGTGCATGCGCGCAGCTTCTTCTGCCATTTCATACATAGTCTTCGGTACCCCTTGCATAAGTATGGGGCTATCTTCATTAGGCAAGTCCTGGTCATCATCCAACATTTCCAGGTCGTATGTCATGACCTTGTGCTCGCTTGCCTCTTCCTCCTCGCCCTCGACGTGGCCGATCTCATCCAGGACAGTAGGTGTACTTGGTGAAGAATGGAATTGTGGGTATTGTGATTTGGGCAGGTGATATGGTTTCACCACGTCATCTACAGCAGTTAGGTACCCACCCGCCAGAGATACCTGTAATATTGAGTGCTGAGCATAATAAACCAAGATTGGACAAGGACGTTACGTCTACCTACCTCCTCCACTTCTGGAACTCGATTCTCATCCGTCACATTCTCTGATACACTCGGTTCCGGTCTCTCAGCATACTGCTCCTGGAGACGTTGCCGTAGACGTAGGCCTTGTATGAGACGTGTCCATCGTTTGATGACCCGCTCTTGTCGCTTTACCTTTGCTTTCTCCCCAGCATCATGTTCGGCTTCCCAGTAGGCCTGCATGGTCAAAACAGCTGATTTGAAAGTGGAATGCCTCTAGCTTGAGACGCACCTCCAGCAAAACTTGCTCGTTCTCGACGGCGACTACAATACCCTCGATTATAGGAATGGCCCTACGTTTCCTGAATTCAAAGCCTGTCTGATGAAATGGGGAACTGTGTGCCAAAGATGAATAAACAGATGATGAACGACATACAACGGCCTCTGCGTAGCTGAATCCTAGTCTTCTGGCAATTTTGACGGCGCCCTTGTCTGTTGAAGAGAAAAATCCATTGTCGTTTTGAAACTTCCCAGTGTTTCACATACTCACATGGAATATGCGCAGCTCCTTTCGGAAGCATCGACGGGACATACAAGTCAATATTACCAAAATTGTTCTTGGGGATCTTACCCTGTGCTGGGAGTTATTAGCTGCACACTATGCCAAAAATGGGACGAAGGGCGGGAATGAGAGAGAAACGTACGTCGATGATCGGCTCAGGGACATACAGCTCCGTCTGACTCTCAGCATACATCCCTTGCATCACTTCCTCCTGTTCACCACTCGCTCCCTCGCCCGCCTTCTCCGCTCCTCGCCTCATCTCCTCTGCTAACTCAATCTCCCTCAGTTTACCCACCGTCGCCGCACGCATCTTCACCAACTTCATTGGTTGACACCCTGCGCGCACTACACGCCCGCTGCGCATCCAGTTCTCCGCTGTCTTGAGCGCTACCACGGATGAACGCGGATATACAGTCTCCCCTCGGAATTTTCCCAGCTCCGTGAGTGGGTGGATGACTTCGTCACGCCTGAGGTGGCGGGAGAGGACATACCTATGGAACGGTGGTTAGTGCTAAGGTGATGTGAACTGGTGAAAGTGCATACAGAGGGTGGTTCTTGAATCCAGCCATAGCGGTCGGCATGCCCTCCATCAACTGATTCGCCCGTAGCTCTTCATCTTCTAGATCATCCCGAAGCTACTCCCCGTCACCGAAGAGTCATCGTAGCCAATCGAGGAGACGGACTCACAAGTCTATACGGCCGCGTCACGATACTAATCACGCGCTCCCACCACTCCTTCCTCCCTTTGCCTCCGCCACCCACACGCCCACCAACCTCCTGCGCTTTGGCCACCTTTGCGCCGTATTCCTTTGCATACCGCGGGGTCACATCGCGCGCATACCCGTCCTCCTCGAACGCCACGACGTAGACCATCCGGTTCTCCTGCAGTGCTGCTGGGAGCGCAGGAAAAGAGCCAGGGGAGGGAGAAGGATCGAAAACTTTGCGCTTGTTTACAAT
>Ga0209006_10002074_pt1 | contig 18232 bp, 10 predicted proteins | sample JacPin_JW_Ref_O2_FD_188567 | JGI IMG/M metagenome (GOLD analysis project Ga0209006, IMG submission 188567) | Forest soil microbial communities from Algoma, Ontario, Canada - Jack Pine, Ontario site 1_JW_Ref_O2 (SPAdes) (version 2) | ecosystem: Environmental > Terrestrial > Soil > Boreal... | reverse complement strand
CGACGAAGTGGCCGTGGAATTCGGTGTGAAGATGAGCGCAGAAACCGGTGCGGTGATCGCCAAAGCTTCGACCGAAGCAAATTTCAAAATCAGTTTGAGTTGGAAAAAGAACGCGCCGAGCGGGAAGTAGCCGTGTCTTTACAGTACGACGATTTCGATTTGCAGATCACGCCGCTCCCCGGCGGGAAATATCGCGTCCACCTGAACGCCCCGAGCGGGCAGAGTTCCGGAGACTTCCTGCTTCCCTTCACCGATGTGGATTTCGGGAATTTCCTTGGGCGCATCGGGCAGGTGCGCCGCGGCACGCGCCGGTCGGACGGGCCGGAGTTGAATGCGGCGAAAGAATTCGGAGGGAAACTCTTCAGCGCGATTTTTTCGGGCGAGATGATCGCGCAGCTGCGCAGCAGCGTGGAGCAAACGCTGGATCGCGATCGGGGGTTGCGCATCCGATTGCGGCTCACCGACGCGCCGGAGTTGGCGGACTTGCCGTGGGAATTCCTTTACGACGCCGCGCAAAATCATTTTCTAACGACATCGATCGAAACGCCGGTCGTGCGATTTCTGGATTTACCCCAGAGGATCACGCCGCTGCGGGCTTCGCTGCCGCTGCGCGTGCTGGTGATGATCGCGGGGCCGCGGAATTTGAAGCGGCTCGATGCGGAAGGTGAGTGGGAACGGCTACAGGACGCGCTCGGCGATTTGCTGCACAGCGGCCAGATCGTGCTGGAGCGATTGCCGGCGGCGACGCTGAATGCGTTGCGTTTGCGTGCGCGCGGCGCGCCGTTTCACATTTTTCATTTTATCGGGCACGGCGGGTTCGATCAGCAGGCGCAGGATGGCGTGTTGCAATTCGAAGATGAAACCGGGATGTCGCATCCGGTGCGCGGCGAGCTCCTCGGGATGCAGCTCCACGACCATCGATCGCTCCGACTCGCCGTGCTCAACGCGTGCGAAGGCGCGCGCAGTTCGCGGCGCGATCCATTTTCGGGCGTGGCGCAGAGTTTGCTGCAGCAGCGCGTGCCGGCGGTAATCGCGATGCAGTTCGAAATCAGCGATCTGGCGGCGAAAACATTCGCGCGCGAATTTTATTGCGCGATTGCCGACGGGCAACCGGTGGATGCAGCGGTCTGCGAGTCGCGCAAGGCGCTGTTCAACGAGGAGTTTGGGCAGGAGTGGGCGACGCCGGTGCTGTATATGAGGTCACATGAGGGAACGCTGTTTGAGTTGGCGCCCGCGGGAGCGGCTGGGATCAGCTCGTCGGTGCCGACGCCGGAGGTGCCGCGCTCGGGCGAGCACATCATTGCGGACGCCGCGCGCAAAGCGGCGGAGCTAGCGGAAGCGGCGCGAGCGAGCGAGGCGGCAGCGGCGGTGGCGGCTGAACGCGAACGCGGGGAAAAAGAGCGCGCTGAGTTGGCGCGAATCGAGAGGGCGAAGGCCGACGCTGCGCGGCGACGCGGCGACGCGGAGAGGGCTGCCGCGGCTGCTGCGGAACGCGCGGCGAGAGAAGCCGAGCGGGTCGCGCCCAAGGCGGCGTTTCCTGTGTGGCAGGTCGGTGCAGGACTCGTGATTTTTGCGCTGCTCTTCGCCCTGTCTTGGCATCATTTGCGGCCGCATTCGCACTCGGATGAAGAGGGCGGAGCAACGGTGACGAGTTCGTCGCAAGGCTCGGCATCGCAGTCGGCGCCCGTTGTGCCGGCATCACAACAGAACAGCAACGCCACGAATGGCGCGTCGCCATTGGACGAATCGACATCGGACAGCAGACGCGGTGACAGCGCGCGGGTGAAAAAGTCTCGCGACGTGCCGCACGGCGAGAACGCATCGACTGGGAACGCGAGCAATGCCGCCGCGACGAGCACTGGTGCTAGCATCGGCGCGAGCACAGCGACGAACACGGGCGCGTCACCAGACAAAGGCACAGCTGGTCGCTCGGCCTCGACGGGTAGCACCGCGAGCACGCCGAGCGCAGCCACACCTGTGCGCGTGAATCCGAACGTGCAAGAGGCGCAGCTGGTCAAACGTGTCCCTCCGATTTATCCAGCGCAAGCCATACGCAACAATATTTCGGGAATGGTCGTGCTCGATGTTGTGATCGCGAAAGACGGGACCGTAAAAAATGCGACGGTCGTTTCGGGTGACCCGATCTTGGCGGAATCTGCGATGGAATCAGTGAAGCAACGTCGTTACATGTCGACCTTGGTGAACGGACTGGCGGTCGAGGTAGAGACGACGGTGTCGATCGACTTCGCGATCAAGAACGGGGCTCCATCGACTGCGACGAAAGACGGGGCGACCTCGAGTCTCCTGGCCTACTCTCCTATTCCCACGACTGTCACCGTGCCGAACTTGAATTCGAGTCCGAGCGGAAGCGTGAATGGAACCGCGAACGCAGGCAGTTCGGCGAACACCAAGCAAGCGCCTTGCACGTTGGGTAACGTAGAATTTCGCGAGAACGGCACGATGATCGTGGGAACGGTGCCGTTCACTTACGGCGGCAGCGCGAAGCTGCAGACGCTGGCGGTTGTAGGCTTTCCGGTGGGCGCGGACAAGAAGCGCATCGTGGGCGTGACGTTGGCGGAGACAACGCTTCAGTCGGCCAGCGGAAATGCGTCGTTTTCGATGGAGAGCCATCCGTCGCTGAACGGTGGTGGAACGACGGGAGAATATGTCGAGGTCGTGATGATTGTGAAGGCGACCGGCGAAGCGTTGTGCGGAAAATCGGTGCCGTACTTGCGAAATTGGTGAGACAAATTTGAAGGCGGCGGATGTCTCGAAGTCGGGCGAAATCCACGCAGAGAGAAATCCGACGAAGCTCAAATCTTGCGGACATGGGCGCAGCAATGCTGCGCCCCTACATTTTTGTTGGTTGATTCGGATCAGTCGGGATCAACCGTGCCTTTGTAGCGTTTCGTTTTGGCGCGAACTGTCGGCCAATTCGAATTCGACGTCGCGGGCACGGCTTGATCGAGCGAAGGGCTGAAGTCGGCGGTCGGGCAAAGTGTCGCCGGTTGACCGGCGATCTGCCACGCGAACATCAGGAACGATGCCGCGGTCAGATCGATCGCGGGTTCAACGGTGCTGTAGGACTGCTCGTCATCCTTGTACACCGAGCCGTTGCCATTGAACTTTTTGTAGACGTTGCCTCCGCCCACCGGGCAGACGACCATGCCGTCGAGAAATCCCGTCGCCGCAAACGTGTTCGGCCCTTCCACCAGCGCGCCGGCCAAAATCGGCGCGCTGCCGTCGGTCGACCCGAGAATGTTCGCGACCTGATGCTGCATGCAGTCGGGGAAGACTGCACCGTCGCCGACGATGAAGCTGCTGCCCCACGCGTTTGTGCCGAGAATATTCGCAGCCCACTTTTGCGACTGGGTCTGCCACTTCGAAGCGCCGGTGAGAAGTGCGTATTCCTGCGCCATTACGGAAAGCCCCGCGCCGTGCGTCGCCGTATCGTACGCAGCCCATGGGAATCCGAAGCCGAATGGATCGGACGACGCGGTCGTCTGCGCGTTCTGCAACTGCTTCTTAATGTCTTTGACGAGATCCTTCTGCGAAACTTCGAGTCCGCTCGGATGCCCTGCTTCCGCAAGCGCGCGAAAGAGTTCGAAATGCGCAAGTCCGCTGACGTCGTAGAGGTTGAGCGTATCGGCTGCGTCGCCGGGACCCGTGATGTACGCGTTCGCCCAATGCGCAGCCTGTTTCAGATAGAAATTTGGATTCGTCTGCGTCACACCAGCCGGAAGCGGCCCGTTTGCGCCCGCGAGCGCGAAGTAAAGCTCGGTCGCGCCAAGCTCCATATCATCGCGCCACTCGCCTTCGGGATAAAAATCAAACGGCGCAGTCGTCAGCAGATTGCCGGTCGGATTCGTATTGGCCAGCGCGAAGACATGCTCCGCCGAAACCAAACATTTATTCGCGAACGACGGGTTCCTGACTTGGAACACTTGGTAGCACGCCGCAAAATCCGCAGTCAGCCGTCCGGCTAGATTCGGACTGATCGGGGAGCCCGCTGGCCCCGCCTCGAAAACGGGCCGATTGCGAATGTAAATCAGAGTCGGATCGGTGCCACCCAACGTGTCGTCCACTTGCGGCAAGCGCCAGATGTCGTGATCGCTCAGCAGATTCGGATTGTCGGCGAAGTCCGTGCCGATGCCGACCTGGTAGTACAGCGTCTGACTATTGTCGTCCCACATTTTCGAAAGCCACTGCAAACCGAACTTTGCTTCCGTGGTGAAGTCGGTTTTTCCCGACGCGCCCATCTGCTGGGGAAAATCGCGCACGCCAATCAGCATCAGCGCGACTGCGTACGAATGCGTCTGCACAAATTTCAAGTAATCGCCGGCGTCCCACCATCCGCCCGACGCGTCGAGCGGAGCGCCGACCGGTTGCAAGTTGCCGAGAGTGTTGTCGTTATCATCGAACGATGGCGCAGCGTAAGGCGTTGCGGAAGCGTCATTGAGATGACCGGGCGCGGTGCGCAGCGGCGTGGGGATGTAATTCTGCCCGTCGCGTTCGTTCTGATAAAAGTAGAGCGAGTTGGCCAGCGCCTGCGCATACAGTTGTTTCGCCGTGCCGACGGGAAACGCCGGCGACGTCGCCGGCATCGGTCCGTTCACTTCGATCGTGAACGTGCCCGCTGCCGTCGGACTGAAATCGAGCGCGAACACGTTGAACTTGCCCCAAACGCCGAGGCTGGCGCCGATGGGCGCCCTCGAAAGCGCTACGCCCCTGGCGTTGAGAACTTCGAACGTAGCTCCCGATTCCGTGCCCTTGGACATCAGGTAGGCCCGAGCCGGTGAGCCAGTGACATAGCCGAGCTGGTTAATACGAACGAACGCGTTGTCGGCGGCGGGAGATGCTGAAGGGAACGCGAACGGTGCGAGGAGCAGCGATGCAACGGCAACGAGCCTTGCGCGAATTGGCATGTTTTATTTCCCCGTGAGAAAGGCCCGGGACTGGAAAGGCCCATTTAAATCGGTTGAATGCTGCTCTCGGCGACACTTCGCTGTCAAGCGGGAAAGTTTTGATGGCGCCCGCGGTGCAATCGAGGTTGACATTCCGCGCATCGTTTCGAAAAATGCGAGCGACGATTCTCAGACCAGTGAATCAAAGCATTCGGACTTCAATTAAAGAGGCGGCGACCCGATTATGTATATCCACATGTTTGCGTTTCGATTCAAGGACGGCGTGACCAGCGAGCAGAAGAATCACTGCGTCACCGAAATTCGAAAACTGAAAGATGAAATCAAGGAAGTTCAGGAATCCTGGGTCGGCCTGAACATTTCTCCGCGCGGGCAAGGGTACGAACTTGGCGGCTCGATGAAATTCGCGGATGCGGCTGCGTTTGAGCGCTACAACGCGCATCCCGTGCATCAGAAGTTGTTGGGCTGGCTGATTCCACTGATCGATCCGATCGAGGTCGATTTCTCCCTGTAAAGTTTTCTCCGCCGTCGGCGCGATCTCAACTCAACCGCGATCAGTATGTAGTTCGGCGCTCCCGCGCCGATTTACGGTCGCTCCTTGGCTCGACCGCGAGTTCAATTCGCCTTCACTCCCGGGCTCTCAATAAATTTCGGCGCCATCCCTTCATCCGCGAACGTATACCCGCTCAAATACGCCAACTTCAAAATCTTCGCCATCTTCACGTAGTTAATCTTCTCCGCCGTATCCGTGGTGTGGTGATAGTCGGGATGAAATCCGGTGAACCACCAGAACGCCGGAATGTTGTGCAGCACAAACGGAAACTGGTCGCTGCGAAAGAAAACGTTCAGCGCAGCCTCGTGATCGAAGCGATCGTCCAGATCAAGCCCGACAAATTTATTCTCCGCCACGACCGTCCGGTTGTAATCAGGACTGTAAAGCGCGCCGATCAGATTCAGACGATTCGTCGTATCGGCGGGAATCTCGATCAGCCCTTTCGTCTGATCGCTCTCGGTTTCATTGCGCCCGATCATGTCGAAGTTGATCATCGCGCGCGTCGTCGCCAGCGGACGCAACGGATGCGCCGCCATATAGAACGCGCCGAGCAGCCCGCGCTCTTCCGACGCAAACACAACAAACAGGATCGACCGCTTCGGTTTCTGCCCACCGGCCGCGCGCGCATTTTCCGCAAACGCGTGCGCCAGGGCGACGACACCGACCGTGCCGGACCCGTTGTCGTCGGCACCATGCCAGATTTCGCTGCCGCTCATTCCGTCGTGATCATGATGCGCAGTGATCAGAATCGTTTCAGCCGCCAGCGACGGATCGCTGCCCTCGAGCAACCCCGCGACGTTATAGCTGTTCCCTTCCGTGGTCGCACTGTTGCGGAAATGAATCGTCACCTGCGTATCCGCCAGCGCGCGCGACTGCGTTTTCAGATCCTTATCAATGTTGGATTGCAATTCCGACGGCGTCGCGGCCGCACCCGCTAAAATTTCCGCCGCGATCGCGTCGGAAACAACCGCCGACGGTATGCGCACCTCATCCTCCGCAATCGACTGCGATGGAATCGGCACCGCGCGCGTGACAGAGCCGCCAATCCGCGCCGCTCGCTCCTGATTCGACGGGTGCTTGCGATTCGGCTCGCCGACAATCAGCACGCCGACCGCGCCGTGAGCCTGCGCATTCGACACCTTCACGCGCGTCGTCGCATAGCGCGTGTTGCCCGTACCGTTAAAAATCGAATTGGGATCAATCTCCTGCGGCTCATGATCGAAAAGCAGCACGATCTTTCCGTGTACATCGATCCCGCGATAGTCATCGTAGTGAAGCTCGGGCGCAGTAATGCCATACCCGGCAAAAACCACCGGCGCGCTTACATCGACATCAGCACGATACGCGCCGTATGCATCGGGAAATTTCCATTGCTTCTCAGCCGCCGAACCGCGTTTCAGCGCAACATACGATCGCGCCCGATCGCCGCGATATTCAATCAGCGGCACGGCCTGCAAATAACTGTCGCCGTTCGCCGGCTTCAATCCCGCCTTCGCGAACTCCGACGCGATCCACGCAGTTGCCACTTCGTCGCCGGTTTGTAGCGACATTCGCCCTTGCAACGCGTCTGACGCAAGGAACGTCAGATCGGCTCGCAACGTGTCCTCTTTGATCGCATCGAAACCAATCGCAAGTTGCGACGTTACTTTTTCCTGTGCGAAGACGCGACCGAAAGCGGCAGCACCAACAATCGCAATCGTGCCAACCGAAGCGAGACATGCAACGAATGTCGAAATTCGAGACACCGAAGCTGCAAATTTCGCGCGAGGATTTTTCATGTGCAGAAGATACCACGCCAAACAACCCGGCAACGCAATTCGCTCATCCTCTCAATGTGATCGATTCCCGCGACGAAGACCACCGTAGGGGCACGGCACGCCCTGCCCGTCTTTACCGATTCACCGCCGATCACGGACACACGCAATATTTGCGATCAAATCTAGTCCTGGAACTCCTAGCATCCTTGGCCTACTTCCGGCCCTCCGGCCGTTCAATTGCGTCCCCGTACCGCCGCAAGTATCATAAACCCTTCATGTTCGCGCCAAAGCCTTCCGCCCCTGCAGCAAGAAGCTCCCGCCCGTCGATCCTGCTTCGCTTCATTGCGCCCCTCGTCGCGATCGCCTTCGCTGCCGCGCTAAGTCCCCCACTTTCAGCACAATCCAGCGACATCCTGCCCCTGAGCCAGGTCCGCCCCGGCATGCAGGGCTACGCCTACACGATTTTCGCCGGCGATCAGATCGAGAAATTCGACCTCGAAGTCATCGGTGTAATGCCCAATTTCCTCGGCCCGCAGCAATCGATCATCCTCGTCCAGCTGAAAGGCGAAAAAGTCGAGCACACCGGCGTGGTCGCCGGCATGAGCGGCAGCCCGGTCTATTTGGACGGCAAACTCGCAGGCGCGCTCTCGCTGAAACTGGGCGTTTTCACAAAGGAAGCCATCGGCGGCGTGACGCCGATCGAGGACGTTCTAAATCCTGCCAGGCCGAACGACGCGGCACCCGTTTCGGCGGCCATGCAACCGCAGACGCAATCGCCCGCGCCAACGTATTCATCCACACAAGTTCAGGCGCAGTCGCAGCCGCAACAGATCGCACTCCCGCGCGAGACCGCAACACGCAACGGCCTCCCCTCCGGCTCCTCGCTCGAACCGATCGGAACTCCGCTGGTATTCTCTGGATTTCAGACGGCCACGCTACAGCAATTTGCGCCGGAAATCGCCAGCTTCGGCTTCGTCGCCACGCAAGGCGGCACCGCCGCTCCTCAGGCCGACGACAAGAAACTCGTCGCCGGCGACATGGCCGGAATGGTTCTCGTTTCCGGCGACGCCTCAATCAACTCCGCCTGCACCGTCACCGCCGTTCAAGCCGACCGCGTCTACCTCTGCGGCCATCCGTTCTTAAGTCTCGGCGATGTCGCTCTGCCCATGGCGCGCAGCCGCGTCGTCATGACGCTCTCCTCTTCGCTCGCCTCGACGAAAATCGTCAACGTCGGCGGCCCCATCGGCACCATCACCGGCGACCACCTCACCGCCGTCACCGGGAAACTCGGCGCGCCGCCGCCGATGATTCCGCTCGAGCTTTCGGTTGCCACGCCCGTCGGCAACAAGAAGCTGCATTTCGAAGTCGTCGACAATCCGAAGTTGACGCCGCTTCTCGTTGCGCTCACGACGTTCAACGGCCTGACGCAGAACTCCGTGTACGGCGAGGGCATGACGCTGCATCTCTCCGGCGAGATTCGATTGAAAGGTCACGCGCCGGTTCAGATCGAAAACACTTACGCGCCGGGAGATTTTCTCGGCGGCGACGGCTTGCCGGTCGCGCTGAGCGTGCAGGCGATTTTCAATCGTCTCTTTACGAACACTTACGAAGTTCCGAATGTCGAAGGCGTCGCGCTGAAAGTCGAAAGCGTCCCTGGCCGCCAATCGTTCACGATCGACAGCGCGTGGCTCGAAAAGGGCGAAGCCGCACCCGGCGAAGATCTTCGCGTGCGAGTGCTGCTCCATCCCTATCGCGGCGAATCGCACATCGAAGAAACGACCGTCCACGTTCCCGACCAGATAGCGCGCGGAACAATGCTCCGCGTCATGGTCACCGACGGCGATTTGCTCAATCGCGCGTCTCGCGGCTTTCAATTTTCCGGCAGCGCCGGACCTCCGGGACTCGATCAACTCGTCGCTCTGTTAAATCGCGAGCGCCGCAATGATCGGCTCTACGTCGGACTCTTCATGCCATCGCCCACCATTCTCTGGGACGACAAAGAGCTGCCCAACGCGCCGCTTTCGCAAATCAATGTGATCGACGGGCGTCCCGCGCCGGGAACAGTTCAAGTTTTGCGCGAGTCGCTCGCCAGCGAATCATCCGTGCAATTGACCGGCCCGGTTTCGGGCGTCGTGTCTCTCAACCTCCAAATCCGGTGACCATCTCGATGCCCAAGCCTTCCCTTTCAAACTCGCCAAACAATCTTCGCTGCAACAGCATCACCGCCCCTGTCATCCTGAGGCGCCCCCAGAGCGCCGAGGGATCTCAACATCAACAGGACCTCCAGCCTCCCGTGGGTAAGAGTCCTCGCTTCATAACAGCGATAATGTGCGCCCTGTTCCTTTGCGCAACGTTCTTCACCGCGAACATTCGCGCCGAGCACACGCGAACCTGGCGCCAATCCACGTACGAAGAATTCCTCAAGGGCACCTCGACTGGCGTAACCGTTCGCAGCGACGGGCGCCTCGAGCTTTCTCCAAAATTCACGCTGCTCGCCGACGCCGACGCCTCGTTTCTTTGGACTCTTCGCACCGATCCGAAAGGTGTTTTGTACGCAGCCGGCGGCTCGCCCGCAAAAGTTTTTCGCTTCGACGCCAGTGGCAAGCCGAGCAAAGCGTTCGAATCCACCGACCTCGCGGTGCAAGCGATCGCCTTCGATAGCAAAGGCAATCTCTACGTCGGCACTTCGCCTGACGGGAAGGTCTATCGCGTCTCGGCGACTGGTGAAAAATCCGTATTCTTCGATCCCAAAACAAAATATATCTGGGATCTCGCGTTCGGTTCAGACGGGACTCTGTACGTAGCGACCGGCGACAAAGGCCAGATCTTCGCCGTCTCGCCCGATGGCAAAAGCGAGCTCTACTACGCCAGCGACGAAGCCCACATCCGCGTGCTTGCGTTCGACGCCAAGGGCAGTCTTCTCGTTGGCACCGAGCCGAGTGGCCGCGTGCTGCGTGTCACAAAAACCGCAAACGCCGGCGCGCGCAAAAACAAAGAGAAAGAGCCCGCCGCCGAAGGTTTTGTGTTGTACGAAACAGCGAAACGCGAAATCACCGCGCTCGCGGTCGCGCCCGACGGCAACGTCTACGCCGCGGCGATCGGCGAAAAGCAACACGCCGGCTCGCAATCGTCGACGATCATCTCGACATCGAGCGGCACCACAACCATCACCGGCGGAGGTGTGATCAGCGCCGGCGGCGCGGCTGGCCAATCTCCGTTCGTTCCGTTTCCTCCATTGCTCTCCGGCAGCATCTATAAAATCGCTCCCGACGGCGCACCTGAAGAACTCTGGACGTCGCGCGACGACGTTGTCTACTCGCTCGCGCTCACAACTGAAGGCCGCTTGCTCGCCGGAACTGGCAACAACGGCGCGCTGCTCGCGGTCGATGGGCGCGGCGTCTTCGCGCAACTCGCAAAAGCCGGCTCCGCGCAAATCACCGGCATCACCCGCGGACCAAACGGCAAAATCTTCTTGTGTACCGCAAACCCCGGCAAAGTTTTTTCTGTCGGCCCCGAGTACGAACCCGAAGGCACTTACGAATCACGCTCGTTTGACGCTGGACTCTTTTCGAAGTGGGGTCGCATCGACTGGTGGAGCCCGCCGCCGACCTCTCCGAATATGAAGGCCGGTGCGAACGCGCCCTCGAGCGAACCGCGCCTCGAATTTTTCGTCCGCTCCGGTAACACCGAAGATCCCGGCAAAGAATGGTCGCGTTGGTATGGACCGTATTCGAAGCCAAGCGTAGTCGAAGCGCCGCCTGCGCGTTTCGCGCAGTGGAAGGCCGTCATCCATGACGGTCGTTACGGCGACGGCATCGAGTGGGTCACGCTGGCCTATCTTCCGCGCAACGTCGCGCCGGCCATCGACGGCATCGCCGTGCAGGACCCGAACGTTCGTGTGCAAGGAGTTGTGGCGATACAAGGCGGACAACAACCCTCGGTCGCACTCAAAAATCCACCCGCTGCAAGCCCTACCGGCGTGGTTATTTCATCCGGCTTGTCTCCGAAATTCGAACAGCCCCCGCAGGGTTTCCAGCAAAAGGGCTCGCAGTCCGTGCTCTGGACCGCGCACGACGAAAACGACGACGATCTCCGTTACACGGTTCTATATCGCGGCGAAAACGAAAGAGAGTGGAAAGTCCTGAAAGACAAACTCGCGGAAAAGTTTTACACGTGGGACGCCTCTTCCCTGCCCGACGGCGCCTACTATCTGCGTATCGTCGCCAGCGACGCGCCGTCAAATCCGACTGCCGACGCGCTCACCACGTCGCGCGACAGCGAGCGCTTCGTCATCGACAACACTCCTCCGACGATAGATCGGATCGAAGCCACGTTGATCACCGTCAAAACTGGAAGCGAGCCGCCGTTTCCCTCCGTGATCGTGAAATTTACCGCACACGACACAACCAGCAGCATCGACCGCGCTCAGTACAGCATCGACGGCGGCGATTGGGTGATAATTGCGCCGATTGGCAGCGTCAGCGACTCACTCGAAGAACGCTACGAGTTCACACCGGCCGGAGAGTTCTCACACGGCGAACATTCAATCGCAGTCCGGGCCTACGACCATTTCGAAAACGTTGGCAGCGCTAAAACCGTCGTCAACATCCCGGGCGGCAAGCAGTAACCAAGCCAGCCGCGAATCAATCTGCAGCGGAGGCTTCCATCTTCGCCGCGTGAACCTGTTCAATCTCCATCCCAAATCCTATACGCCCGTCCTTATACGGCTGCGTTTTCACGCGCACCACGCGCGCCGTGCAACTCGTCATTCGCGCCTCTCCGCCGGTGACCTCCGCCGGCATCTTCAGCGTCGCCTCAATCGGCATTCCAATCTTCAGCGGAGCCGATGTCGCAAAATAAAAACCGCCGCGCGAAACGTTCATCGTTTCCGTAAAATGATCGCTGCTGCCTCCGGCCAGATTGATCGTTCGAAATCGCAGCGGCGTGCGAATGTTGTAGCGTTTGAGCACTCGTCGTTCGGATGCGTCCATACAGGCGTGGTCTCCTCAGCATTTTGAAAAAATGGATTTTTCAGCTTGAGGAAGGGGGAACCCAACACTAGCAGAGCGTCACGCGAGGTCAAGTGAGAATTCGTTCATCGCACGTTAAAATCGAAAACGAATTCGACAAATTTCCACACGCAGCGCAAACCTGTTCCGAATTGGTAGCGCCGGCATCTTGCCGGCGTTTTTTTGATTGAGAAGCGAGAAAACACATTCCACTTTGCCGTTCCATAATGGCTGTTCCTCGCGTTTCAAAATTGCGCTAGATTGCGCTTACTAAATCGCGCTAGATAGCGCTCCGCGAGCTCAAAGATGCCAACAGAAACAAGGTCCGCGCCTCAGCCCGTCACCTGGGAAGCCATTCAAGCCGCCCACGCCCGCATCAAGCCACGCATCCACCGCGCACCGATCATGACGTCTTCATCGATCGACACAATGATCGGCGCCCGCATCTTCTTCAAGTGCGAGAATCTCCAAAAAACCGGCTCCTTCAAAATCCGGGGCGCTTCGAACGCAATTTTCTCTCTCACCGAAGATGAAGTCCGCCACGGCATCGTCACCCAATCCAGCGGCAATCACGGCGCCGCCGTCGCCTGCGCCGCCGCATGGCGCGGCGTCCCCGCCTGGATCGTCATGCCGAAAAATTCCTCCGCCGTAAAACGCCAGGCCATCGAAGGCTACGGCGGCCGCGTCGAACTCTGCGAACCCACCATGACTTCGCGCAACGAAACCTGCAATCGCATCCTCAGCGAAACCCACGCACACCTAGTCCATCCCTACGACGACGACCGCGTCATCGCCGGCCAGGCCACGTCCGCGAAAGAACTCCTCGAAGACATCAACGATCTCGACGCGCTCTTCGCCCCCGTCAGCGGCGGCGGCCTCCTCAGCGGCTCCTGCCTCAGCGCTCGCGCCATCCGCCCCGAAACCCGCGTCTTCGGCTGCGAACCAGCCAACGCCGACGACGCCTATCGCTCCATCACTACCGGCGCGCTGCAATCCATCGATTCCGCCGACACCATCGCCGACGGCCTCCGCGCTTCGCTTTCGCCGCGCACCTTCGCGATCCTTCGCGAGAATCTCGCCGGCGTCCTCCGCGTCACCGAAGGCGAAATCATCTCCGCCATGCGCTTCATCTGGGAGCGCCTCAAAATCGTCATCGAGCCCAGCTCCGCAGTCGCCATCGCCCCTCTCCTGAATCCCGGCGCCGTCGCCGCCCTGAATCTCCTCGCCCGCCCCGACGGCGGAAAACCCAAACTCGGCGTAATCTTCTCCGGCGGCAACGTCGACCTCTCCCACCTCCCGTTCTAACAATCCGCCATCAGGATTCGCGACAGTCAGGGTGGCTCAGACGCAACGCCACCACCCGTATGCGCGCCTGTCATCCTGCGCCGTCCGAAGGACGGCGAAGGATCTCAACATAATCCGCGCTTCAAATGCATCGGTCTTCAAAAGCCCTCTCCACTCCCATTCAGTTACCAGTCACCACAAACAAAAACCCCGCAAGCCTTGTGAGCTTGCGGGGTTTTCTTTAGTGAGGAATTCCGGAAGCAATCCGCAGTTTGGGTCGGTGGTTGGTGGGTTGCGGCCTGCCTCCGGAGTGAGGATCGTTGAAGCTTTTCCTAAGTCGTCTTTACTTGCCGTACGCGATCGCGATGTGCTCGACCGTAACCGGTCCCTGCGCGATCACCTTTTCGTTCAGCTTCGGCGCGCGGTAGCGGAGGTCGATCCCCAGATCCGCCAGGTACAAGCTGCTGATGTATCGCTCGCCATTGCGGCGTTCAACCGTCATGTTGCTGCTCTCGCCTTGCTGTTTGCCGGACACTGCCGACGTCAGCACCCACATGTACCCCTTCGGGCCGTGGAGCAGGATCTTCGCCGGCATCGCCGTGGAGTTCAGCGTGAAGTCATAGTTGCCAGCCGGCAGCTCGGTGCCGTTCCAAACAACATCGCTCGTCAGCGTGAACTGCCCCTTGAATACCGGTTGCGCCTGCACGCGATTGGGAATCGCGAAAAACGTCACCAGCCCGAGAACCGTGATGGCGACGATGTGTGTGATTTGCTTTTTCATGGTAGGTCTCCTTTCGACCTGTTCCGCTCGATTGACACCGATAGAAAAAGCACATGGCGGACCAAACTGGGAAAAGCGGAGAGGTCGATTTGCCCACTGAAATTAAAGGAGTTAGCGATCCAGAAACGTTCGAGACGACTGAGGAAGGTCCGGGAAGCTATCCGATCGGATAGGCGGAACTATCTAGCCAGATAGACCTTCGCATCCCCCGGCACCGCAGGCACGAGATCCGGACTGACAACACTTCGCGGAGGCTGTCATCAACTTCAAGTCCAAGCACAATCAAACCGGAATTAGTCGTGAGAAAACAACGGAGAAAGAAAAAACGAACCGCCAACTACCCCTGATTCCGCTTCTTCAACGTCAACCGCAAATCCAGATTCCGGATCAGCCGGTGCAAATAATTCGAATGCACACCGAGCAGCCGCGCCGCCTCGGTAATTTTCCCCTCCGACTGATCCATCGCGGTCAAAATCAGTTGCCGCTTCAACTGCCGCACCGCCTCGTGATACGTCGATGACCGCATCGATTGCGCCGGCGTCTCATGCAGCGCCTCCGGCAAATCTTCCGGCAAAATCATCCCCGACGACCCGAGCACCACCGCCCGCTCGATCGCATTCTCCAATTCGCGAATATTCCCCGGCCAGTCGTACTGCTTCAGCAACGTGCCCGCGTCCGCCGAAATCCCCATGATCCGGCGATTGCACCTCTCCGAGTACTTCGCCCCAAAATAATTCGCCAGTTGTGGAATATCTTCTTTGCGATCGCGCAGCGGCGGCATGGTGATCGCCACCACATTCAACCGGTAATACAAATCCTCGCGGAACGTGCCTTCGCGGGTCGCCGTCAACAAGTTCTTGTTCGTCGCCGCGATCACGCGAATGTTCAGCGGAATCGACCGCGTCCCGCCAACGCGCATGAAATCGCGCTCCTGCAAGACGCGCAACAGCTTCGACTGCAGCGCCGGGCTGATCTCCCCCATCTCATCCAGAAAAATCGTGCCCGTGTTCGCCATCTCGAGCTGCCCGCGCTTCTGCGTCACCGCGCCGGTAAACGCCCCGCGCTCATGCCCAAATAGCTCGCTCTCAAGCAGCGTCTCGGTCAGCGCCGCGCAGTTGATCGCCACAAACGGCTGATCCCGACGGTTACTGTTCCGGTGAATCGCGCGAGCGCACAGCTCTTTGCCCGTTCCGCTTTCGCCATAAACCAGCACCGTCGAATCCGTCGTCGCCACGCGCTCAATCAGCTGATAAACCTCGCGCATCGCCGCGCTGTCGCCAACCATGTCGTGGTCGAGATCGACCTCCGCGCGCAGTCGCTGATTCTCGCTGCCCAGCCACTCCACCTGGCGCGCGCTTTCCAGCGCCATCGACGCGATGCCGGCAATCGCCGTCACCAGCTGCAAATCTTCATTCGTAAAGCGCGCCGTCGGATTCGTCGTATCCAGATAAATCAGCCCGATCGCCTTATCCATATTGAGCAGCGGCACGCACATCAGCGAGTGCACCTCAGGCTTCTTCGCGTCGACTACTTTCGCCTTCGGTTTTGGCTCGGCGTCTTCATCATCGTCGTCCGAATCCTGAACCTCGGCCGGCGCCGCAGCCGTCGCCCCGCCATTCTTCTCATTGCTAAGAATAGCCACGCCTTCTTCCAACACCTGCCGCGCCAATTCCCGATCCACCGCCACCGCATGCTGGGGCCCCGCAACTCGGTCCCACGCCACGATCGACGAAAACTCCTCGGGATCCGACCCCACCAGAATCGCGCCGCGTTCCCCCGGCACCACGTCAAAAATCATCCCGAGCAGCTGCCATTGCAGCGACTCCACATCGCGAATCGACCCGATCGCGGTACTGATCTTCACCAGCGTTTGGAGGTCGCGCGCCGTACGCTCCCCGCTCGGCAGCGCCGCCAGCGCGTCCGGCTGCAAATAGCGCACATCCACTCCGCGCAATCGCGTCTTGGCCGCGGCATCGCTCACCGCCTTGGCTGTCTCGCTCAAAACAATCGTGCCCGTCTCGCTTTCCTTCGCCTCTTCATCATGAAAAACGAAGGTTGAGCCACCGACCACCACCTGATCGCCCGCCACGATGATTCGCTCCGTCACCGGCAACCCGTTTACAAACGTGCCCGAAGCGCTCCCGAAATCGTGGACAACGCAAGCACCGTCCGATTCGCGCGTCACCTTGCAGTGCTGGGGCGACACCAATGTGTCGTTCAGAATGAGCTGGTTGGAGATCTCGCGGCCAATCGTCAGCGATCCGTCCTGTAACGGAAAAACCGAATCGCGTAGGGGACCGCTGATGGCGGAGAGTCTAGGGTTCACGGGTTAGCGGCCCAGTATTCCCAGCCTTTTTTTCAGACTGGAGCGGGGTAGGCCGCATAGTCTACATGGTCTCCCCGGCACGCGCCATACCTTCTCGCCCCGAGCCTATCGCGCGCCTCAGCCAAAGTCCGCGCTCGATTTCCTCCGGCTCATAATTTTTTTTTTCCGACAGCTGCATACGGTGGTACGCTTCCTCACTGGATTGTCATCGGATTGTTTCCCAAAAGTCGGAGGGCAAGAAGTGAGCGCAGCAGCTAGATTTTCGGGCATCGAGTCCCGCCGAAGCACCCGAATTGATCGCACCGTTCCGTTGGTTGTCGTCGGACAAACCAAGCTCGGTTTGTCCTTTCAGGAACGAACTTCAGCCGTCAGCCTCAACCTCCACGGCTGCCGCTATCCGTCCCGCCACGATTACGCCGTTGGCTCCTGGATTGGCCTGCAAGTGCTTGAGCCCAATGGAGAAAACGCCGCGCCCGTGATGCGCGCTCAGGTCCGCTCAATCCACCCGCCGATGAGCCCGCGCGAGCTCTATCAGATCGGCGTCGAACTCGAAGCTCCTGCCAATGTTTGGGGCGTTCCGTCACCTCCGGAAGACTGGCTGCGCCACCTCGGGATTGACCCCTCCAAGCTCCATGATGCTGCTCCGGCCCATGCCCATGAGCAGGAATCGCATGCGGCCGAATCGAGCGCCGTTGCTCCAGCGGCAGTGAAGTCGATGCCGCCCGCCGGTCCTGAATATCGCAGCACTGGCGTTACTTCTTTCCCTGCACCGCCCGCACCCGCGCCAAAATCCGAGCGCGTCGTGATTACCTCCGACCAGCTTGTTGCCGCCGTTCAAGGCAAGCTGCAAGCCGCCGCCGAAAAGGCCGTTCAGACCGCCATCAGTTCCCATCTCACAGACGCCGTCCGTCAGTCGCTGACCAAGATGGACGAAGTCTGCAAGACGAGCATGCACCAGATCGAGCAGCATTCGCAGGAGCGCCTCGAAGTCATGATTCGCACTGCGCGCGAAGACATGATGAGCCAGATGGAAGCGCGTCTCGCCGAGGACCGCTCGCGCCTGGAAGGAATGCAGGAATCGTTCAACGCTCGCACCGCGGAATTCAGCCGGCGCCTTGAATCTCTCGCGAACGAAACGCAGCGCAGCCTGACCGATACCCAAGGTGTTCTTTCGCGAGTAGGTTCCGACGTCGAGCCGCGCATTCTCGATCGCCTGAACCAATCGATCGCCCGCGCCGCCGACGATTTCGAAGCCGCCGCCACGCGCGTTTCCGACCGCCAGCTTGTTCGCCTGATGGAAGACAAGCAGATGGTCACGCGCGAAGCCGCCGCGCAACTCAACGCCTACAGCGCAGACATTCGCGCGCAGCTTCAGACCAACGCGCATAGCACGATGGAAGAGTTCAAGCGCCAGACCGAAGTCCAGGTCGACTTGATCATCTCCGAAGCCACACAGCGCGTGATGTCGCAACTCGCCGCGCTCGACGCCGAAAATCGCTCAGCAATCGAAGCGCGCCGCCGCTCCATCGAAGGCGATATCGCTCACGCCACCGAGCAATCGACCGAACAATTCCGCACCGGCATGAAAGCGTTTCTGTAT